>JAEEGJ010024199.1_pt1 | contig 12621 bp, 13 predicted proteins | sample 8958761 | NCBI WGS metagenome assembly JAEEGJ01 (sample SAMN16246546, study PRJNA631951) | gut metagenome | biome: gut microbiome; feature: rumen; material: RS-attached | host: Bos | place: Iran: Karaj | collected 2018-10 | reverse complement strand
GGAAGAATGGTACTACCTCTCCATGCCATACGTGCTCAAAAGCCAAAAGAATTGAGCCACCCCATAAAAGCTTTGAAAGCCAGTTTAACTTTCTGCTAAATGGAATCTTTGTCTCATCGCTGTGAGTACTCTTGCCATTTTGCTCCTTTTTAGCTTCTGCTTTTTTTACAATCTCTGTAACGATACCTTCACCAGCAGGTACTAAAAAACATGCCATAATAATTTCCTCCTCTTTTATAGCATTAAATAGGTATTTTTATGCAATAAAACCTTTTTATTAACACTTTATATCTGGTTACTTATTATATAGTATTCTTATAGGTAATAGCAAGTCTATATTACCAAGCTCCGCCGCCACCGCCGCCGGAACCACCGCCTGAAAATCCTCCTCCGGAGAATCCGCCACCGCCTGAATTTACTGAAGCGGGAGCTGTGGCCAAATTAGCAGTTTCACGAGTCATCATGTTATTAAAGCTTCTGTTAAAGCTATGCATGCTATATGGATAAGCGCCCACATACCATACTGGCTCAGCTACTGGAATCTGTAACTGCTCGAATCTCTTTATCCAAACTCCTGACAATCCTAGAGCATAAGCATAACCTAAAATATCAAAAAAGTAGTTTGGATTTTCTTTGCAAAGCATTGTAAGTCTATCTAGCTCCGCTTCTTTGATAAAGTTCCTAAATCCAAGGACTCTACCGTAGATTGGCATATTTTCCTCTGAGCGTTGAAGCTTTCTTGCCCCAAAGAATCCACATAAGAAAGCCAATACGCAAGCTACGATTACGCTTACAAAGCTTATACTGGTCAAGAACTTGTTGATACCAATCATCATTGCAAATACCGCTATCGTTAAAAGCCAAGTGCCCACATTATTCCATTTGTTAACCACAATTCCAATTAGTGGAAGCACAACAGCAAGAGCAACATACATTATCATATCATCTACTGTTCCGTTGCTAATAAACTTAACGTCTAGCCATATCACAAGGATAAATACCGCCACTGCCCAAAGCAAAGCTAAGACGGTTCTAAGCACTGACTTCTTGTCATAAAGTTTTGTGGCCTTTAATCCTACATAGGATGTTACAGCCTCTGTCACCTCATAGAACTTGTTCTTTTTAAGCTCTTTTTCTGTAACGATGACACCCTCTGTTCTGTCAGGGAACATTCCATCAAGGAAGGTATACTCTTCACGGCTTAACCCATCAAAGTTAGCGTTGGTAAGTTCAAATTCGAATTTGCCCTTTTCCTTTTCTATGACTTTGAAATATCCCTTATTGGCAAGGTGTGGTAACAATGCCATAGCCTTAGAAGGAGCAGTTCCTGTATAAATCATCTCACATTCAACTGGAGAGATGTTGTCTGGTGGGTAAAATTCCACCACCTCTACTGGACGCTTTCCTGGCTTATACATCATTACAAACCCACTTATTACAGCAAGAACTGCAAACAACGCATATGCTACCTTCGAATAATCCTTGTACACGAAGTAGCCTTCTGGAAGCTCAGCTCTGATTGTAATGCCCTCGTAAGGATTTAGCGGATTGTTGTACTCTCCGTTAATCACGTGATTTTCAACGTTGGATGTAAGGAATTCCTCTCTAAATCCTGCATCTCCAGCGGCACCAACAGAATATCCAACTGTAGATGCATCAAAATCCTCTGCCAGGTTAATTGTCCATGTTACATGGTCAATATAGCAATCCCACTGTGTACCGATGATGTTGAAATACAACTCGTCCTTGTCCTCCAAAGGGTCCGGAGTAACTATGTTGTATTTATACTTAATCTGATAAGTATGCTCACCTGTGTACTCCTGGCTAGAGGAACCAATCTTTATGGTTTTATACTTGGTGTCTCCTCTAGTAGTAGTTGAGGTCTCTGCTATATCATCAACCGCATCAGTAGAGTAAACATTTAGTTTTGAAACGTAGGCCTTAATTTTATCACTGCTACCATCCTCACGCTGACGAGTATGATTCTCAACAAACGTACGAGTTGGTCCGTGATGAGGTCTATTAAATTCGTAAACCAATGTCTCTACTATGTCGTAAGTGTTATCCGTATTTACGGTAATGTTTACATCATAGTCTTTGATATAATAATCTTCTCTATCATCATATGCAAAGGCAGTTGCGGAGGTGAAAAAAGCACATACCACAACTGCTGCAACTAATGAAAGAAATCTGTTCAATTTCTTTTTCATATTCAATTAAAACTCCACCTTAACATTTTCACGCTCAGCAGAATCTGAAACCTCGAAGAATGGGAATTTCTCAAAGTGGCAAATACCTGCAATAATTGATGTAGGGAATAGCTGAATCTTTGTATTGTAAGTCTTGACTGTACCATTGTAGTACTTTCTAGCATTTGCAATATCTTCCTCGATTGCCTTTAAAGAATTCTGTAAATCGATGAAGTTAGTGTTTGCCTTTAAATCTGGATAACTCTCAGCAAGTGCAAAAAGGCTCTTCAATGTAGTTGTCAACTGACCTTCAGCCTGAGCAATATCTTCCTTGTTGCCGCTTGCATAAGCACTGTTTCTAGCTGCGATAACCTTTTCAAGTGTCTCAGCCTCATGCTTTGCGTAGCCCTTTACAGTTGAAACAAGATTTGGAATAAGATCAAATCTCTTTTTCAAATAAACATCCATTGTAGAGAAACCTTCCTCTACCTGTGTGCGCAGTCTTACAAGTGAGTTGTATGTGCCAATTGCCCAAACCACAATTAAAGCTATGACCGCCAAAATAATTACTAAAACCATTTTCTACCTCCTTTATTTAAACGATTTAAAATCGTTCAATTCCATTTACATAAAACGTTCCATCACCTCTGTTGTATGCATAGATAAAATGCCTGCACCAAAGGCCTCCATTATCTCCGTGTAGCTGTCGTCAATAAACATTATCTCGTCCATGCTGTAGCCATCACGCTCGGCTATCATCTTCATGATAAGCACCTTCTTGTGCCTTGACTCTGTAGAAATCAAATCACCGTGATGCTCAAACATGCCCGGATAACATTCCTTTAGGCGATTAAACTTCGAGTTGTATTCAAATGAATTGCTACACTCAGTCAGCCCGTAAATCTTGACTCCCTGCTTAAAATGCAAATCGTCGATAAGATTCTTGACTCCTCGCGGAGCCTGACACTTGATATAGGCGTTGTTGTTGATGTTGTACTTGAGCCAATCATCTGCATCCTCAAAACCAACAATTCGCTTCCCCTCATCGTTGTACATCTTAAGGCATAGCAAGGTGTTATCCACATCCCCAAACAACACTCTAATCTTCTTAAGCTTCTCCTGCATAAACTCCTCCCAACATCCATATCTCTTGTTTAAAATTCAACAGTTAAAAGCCTGAAATCTCACATATCAATCTTAACATTTTACGCTTTAAAATTAAACAAAATTATACTCATTTCTTGTGTTCTACCATCTAATGGACACACTCTCAGTATATAATTATTTACATGTGTAGGGGTAAATTAATAAGTATTTTAATATTAATGGTTGCTCTAATAGGTAATCCATTGCAGGCAAAGGCTATGGGGTTTGTTTATGTAGATGTATCTAAGCAAATTTACTCTTATGATGAGATGATGGAAGATATTATAAGTATTTCCGCTGGTCACGAGGATTTTGTAAGTTACTCTACTTTAACTACAACGTCTCAGGGTAGAAGTGTGTGCTTACTCAAGTTTGGTAATCTTGCCTCAGACAACAAGATTTTGATTACAGCCTCGATTCATGCTAGAGAATACATGACATCGCAACTTGTAATGAGAATGCTTGAAGAATATATACTAAATTATGATGTACCTCAGGCCAACGGCCTTACCTACAGACAGATGTTTGACTCTGTATGTTTTTATGTGTTGCCTATGATTAATCCTGACGGAGTCACCATCAGTCAGTTTGGCGGCACACCAAGGATTAAGTCCAACGGAAATGGTGTGGATTTAAATCGCAATTTTCCATTGGGATTTGGGCAGGCGCCAAATGCTGCCAAAAAGCCTGGCTTAAGCAATTACCCTGGCTCGACTCCTTTATCAGAGGTTGAAACTTTGGTCATGGCAACTCTTTTAAATGAAAATGATTTCGTCACCTGCATAAATTACCATTCCATGGGCGAGCTAATCTACTACGGCGCCAGCACCAATTCTGCTGAGGTCGCTATCGGCTGCAAGAACATGGCCAATTTAGTTGGTTCAATTACAGGATATAAAAAGCTTTACTGCGGAAATGCTATCGGAAGTTTTGCTGATTATTTTGGCTCAGTGGAAGCCGCTCCTAGCGTAACTATCGAAATAGGAACAGCTACCCCTACACCGATTTCTCAATTTGATGAAATTTATAATAGAAATATAAATGTCTGGCCGGAAGTGGCCAGACTCTACCAGTAGTTATTTATTTTTTGAAAAGGTCAACGCAGCCTTTGGACAGGCTTTGACACATTCACCACAGCGAATACACTCTGCACTGTTTGGATTCTTTACAGGATCCACGTTCATCTTGCAGATATTTTGACAGGCGCCGCAATTAATGCAGGCGTCTTCATTTATGGAAAGCCTTAGCAGGCTTATCTTTTGAAACAGACCGTAGAACGCTCCAAGTGGACACATGTATTTACAGAAAGGTCTGTAAATAAAAATCGATGCCAAAATGCAGATTATCAAAATGGCAAATTTCCATCTGAACAACGCTCCTGCTGCAGCTCGCATTCCTGAATTTAATAAAACTAAAGGAATACCGCCCTCAAGGGTTCCTACCGGACAAATATATTTACAGAAAAATGGGTCTCCGGCCCCAAAGGAAGATCTGTAAAAAAATGGCAGTGCAAATACAAACAGTATAAGCAATACATACTTGAAATATCTAAGAATCTTATCCAGCCGTTCCGGGACTTTAAGCTTTGGTGTTGGAATCTTATAAAGCAGCTCCTGAATCAATCCAAAAAGACAGAGCCACCCGCAGATAAACCTTCCTACGAATAGCCCGATTGCAGCCAAATATCCTACAACATAAAAGGCAAATCTCCTTCGTCGCCCATCGAAGACAGACTGCATGGCACCTATAGGGCATGCCCCCAAAGCCCCAGGACATGAATAGCAATTCATCCCCGGGACGCAAAATCTCTTTAACGGGCCTTTGTAAATCCTTGCAGTTAAAAAACCTTTAAAATATCCATTTGAAAGTATTCCAAAACCTGCCTGAATGGCTTTTCTGATAATACCGTGTTTTCGAAGTTTGTTATCCAATTCCTATACACTCCGTACAAATGTTGCTAGCCTTTTGATATACAGTCCTGATTTCTCCTGTGAATGCACCATAAACACAAAACATAATGGATACTACTATTAAAATTACTGTCACAAAAGATGGAACTGTTCTTTTATTTTTCATAAAAAACCTCATCAAATCTTTAACTAATCAAGGTATTTATCAATTATCTTCTGCCAATCCTCAGCACTTTGCGAACCAATAATAGGATCACAAAGCAACTTGCCTTCAGAGTCTACGATAAATGTGGTAGGCACTGCCTGCATTTGGAAATTGTCATTCATTTCACTTGTTGTGATAAGAACAGGATAAGTAACTCCTGTATCCTTAACTATCTTCTTGCCATAATCAATTAAATCATCAAAGTAACTTCCGTCAACATCAACAATATCTATTGTCATTCCAACAATGCCAAAGCCCTTGTCCTTATTCTTCTGATATAAAGCCTCAAGGTCTGGCATCTCATTGATACATGGTCCGCAGAATGTTCCCCAGAAGTTAAGCATAGTCACCTTGTTCGAACTGATCAGTTCTGTAACATCCTTCTTTTCTTTATCAAGATTATCCAACTTGGCTCCTAAAACCCACTGGCTATCATATTCCTGTTCTAATGCAAAACTCTCAGTCTCCTCTGGCTCATCAGTATCCTGTGGCTCGGTAGCTTGAGTTTCCTCTACCGTCTCCTGCTGGTCACCTACTGCTGCATCGTTCTTAGCCTCTTTACCGCATGCCAAGAGTGTCACTGTGCAAAGAACTGCCACCAAAACCAAAGAAACATACTTTTTCATCATCTCATTATCCTCCTTATCCAAAACATTATCTGTATCAATAACCATTATACTATATATTTGTGGTTAATTGGACTTAATATGACTTCCGACTATTTCTGAAACCTCTGAAATTGTCGTAAATGTGCTTCCTGGAAAATCTCGCAGCAGTTCCTTAAGCTCATGAATTTCCGCACGAGTGACTACGCAGTAAAGCACATCCTTTTCGTTGTTGGATACAAGACCTTCGCCTCTCATAAATGTCACAGTACGGCCCAGTCTGTCGTAAATTTCATCAGCCAGTTTACGTCCATCATCGGTGATAACCATGACGGATTTTGCACTTTCAAAGCCTATTTCAACTACATCAATCACCTTGGAAGAAATAAAATACATTAGCAGTGAATACATTCCTCTATCTATATCAAAAACGAAGCCTGCCACTGCAAATATGAATACATTGAAAATCAAAATTATCTGTCCAGTGGATACCGATAGGTTTCTGTTCAAAATAACTGCAACCACCTCTGTGCCATCCAGACAGCCGCCACCTCTTAGGACCAGTCCCACACCAAGTCCCAGCAGCACACCTCCGTATGTTATCGCAAGCAGCATTTCATCTGTAGCATTTTCTACCGGCTCAAAAACTCCTGTCATTATTGAAAATAAAATAATGGCATAAATCATGCTAAACACAAGCTGATGTCCCATTCTCTTGAAGGCCAACACCACAAAAGGTGCGTTTATCAGCACAATAAGAATTCCCAGTGGCACAGGTATAAAATTCGCCACAATCATGCTTATACCAGTAACGCCACCATCAAAGATATTGTTTGGCACAAGAAATTCCTCGATTGCAAAAGCCGCCACAATAGCCCCTATAGTAAGCTCCACAAATGAAATCAGTTTGCTCTTTTTTTCTTTCATTCCATACCCCCCTCTTCCCGCAGCTGGCTAATTCGCATTTCTATAAAAATATCTACCTGCTCTTCTGTAAGTTTCTGGTATGTAAGCATCCATCCCCCTCGCCTTCTCTATTAAAATAATATAAGCAAATTATACACTCGTTTTAATCTATATTCAAAAATTCGTCTAATCCACCCCTAATATATTTTTCCAAAATTCATCTCCAAATATTGCCCCATTCTATTTTAGTAATATAATATTTTTAGGATAATTGTTTCCCCATAAAAAAGGAAAAGAAACTTGGATTATAAAAAATATAAGGAGCAGTAAATGCAAGAATTACAACTACACAGAGTGTATAAACACTTTAAGGGAGATTACTACTTAGTTGAGGACATTGCTTTGGATTCAGAAACCCAGGAGGAAATGGTCATCTATCGCAAGCTTTACGACGATGGCTCCCTTTGGGTAAGACCTAAGGAAATGTTTTTATCTGAAGTTGATCATAATAAATATCCGGAAGTTAAGCAAAAATATAGATTTGAACTACAAGACATCAAAAGTACGCATGCTTAGTAGTCTATGATTGCTCAAATCCTCTTAAATCTTTAAAATATTCAAAAATTAATGGCGGCAGTAGTCCAATGTCATTAAATTAACATTGGGCTATTGCCGCCCTGGTTTATCTTTGCAATAAATTAATAACTGTATCCTGATCAATCACAGGAACCTTATAAGGATTTTTCTTAATAACTTCCTTCAAGTCATCATGCTGCAACAGCAAAATCCTTGCAAACATAACTGTCTCTGCATCATACTCAGCTTTAACTCTATATGATTCTCTTTTGAAAGCATAACCGAAAGATTCGCTGTTGAATTCCTCTAGCGCATCAGCCTTTTCATCTAAGCTGAAGTCATTGCTTTTAAGGAATTCTTCCAACTCCTTATATGAGCTATCAATTTTTGCATCGCTAATATCGCTAAGAAGCTTTTCCTCCTCTTGCTGAGGTTTTAAGCCATCAATATCAGCTATATTCTTCTCAATGATTTCCGCAGCACGCTTTTCATCCTTAAGAGGGTCTTCCTTCATCTCGTCTTCTACTTCTTCGGCCTGATTTGTAAAGTCGTCCTCTTCCTCGACATTATCTTTATCCTTTACTTCCTCGTCGTCCGCTTCTTCATCCTTGTCTTTTATAGATTCTCTCAATATCTTAAGGTCATCTTCCATTTGCTTTTGCTCTAGGAAGTCATTGATTTCACCGAGGCTAAATCCGTTTTGTCCTTCATAAGAATTGATTTCCTGAAGCAAATTATTGAAAATTTCCTGACGTTGTCTTATATTGTCGCCTAATGTATCCAAAATACTTTTATCTTCTCTTGTTAGATGAAGACTCTTAGAAAAATCATATCTTGTGGACGCAAGCGCCTCCAACTCACCATTCAGCCAGTCTTCCTGCTTTTTAGAAAGCTGCTTGCCGCTTTTAATCATGTCGATAGCTTTTTTAAGTCTATCAGTAAACTCTTCTTCTGCAGTCTTCGTTCTATTTGGATCACTTGCATCAATAGCTTTTCCAGATAAGGTATCAAAATTCTCTATGTCGTCATTTTTACTTCCTTTTAGAGCATTGGCATTGTCAGACTCAACCTTTTCTGACTTCTTTACTCTAAGATTAGAAAGTTCGACTTTATAGGCTTCGCTGCGACGAAGTCTCTTCTTATCTTTTTCTTTATCGTTATCTACATTCGTAGAAAGCTTATTCTTTTTTTCTTTCTCAGCCTTATTGCCAAGAAGGTTGCTTTGCACCTTCTTGTGATGATTTACATTCAAAGCAGAAGCATTTATATTCATACCAAACCCTCCAAGTTCTAGACAATAATTCTATTATATGAATTATATCGGATAAAAGGATGTTGATTTTAACATTCTGCCGTAAAATCAGCCAACAGTTGGCGAGCCATATTTAACTTTGCTAAAAGCCTTGAACAGGCTGTAAATAAGCACAGAATAAATAGGAATCATAATTAATTCCTTTGGAAGACGTGCAATAATCGCCGCCAAGTATCCGTTCTTAAGGTAAAGCAAGTTCAGCCAGTAGCTGTTCATTATTATTCCCACAATTATCGTATATACGATTTGCGAAGCAAGCACCCTTAAAAATGTCATCTTTTTGTTGTAAAGCATCAATCCAAAAATCACACCGCCCACAAGGCTACTAAGGGTAAACCCTGGGAAAAATGGCCCGGTAGGCTTTACCAGATACCCACCAATATCAACCAGGGCTCCAACTACACCGCCTACCACTGGCCCAAACATCATTCCTGCCATACAAATAGGCAGTGAGCCAAAGCGAATCTCAATCAACTGATTGATTGGAAGCTTGAAAAAGCCCAGAACTATGCCAATGGCAACAAGCATAGCCGCAACAGCAAGTGTCTTTGTTTCTTTTAATTTATTCATAAAAAAGCACCTCCTTTGCAGTTCCTTTTGTCTACAATGGAGGTGCGTTTCGCACATCTATGTAGCAGCGGGATGCGACCATAAAACCGCGGATAATCCTTCGTCCAAGTGACAACTCCCTGTTCACCTGACACTTAACGCTTTATCGTCTACTCTGCATTTGTTCGTGTGTATTATAAATCCTTAACTCATTTATTTCAACCCTTCTATCTCAAAACGCTTCACTTCCCCATTTATCTCTAAAGGGATGATTACTTTCTTCCAGCCCTCTGGCAGATGTGGGTCAAATTCTATCTGATCAGATTCAAATGCGGTCTTCATTCCGGCAAATCCAAAGACTACCAGCTGCCACAGGCCGCCACAGTTGGCAATATGTATGCCTTCCTCTGCCCCAAGCTTTGTGTCATCCATATCGATGTTGATGACCTTGTCTAAGAATGCTTTTGCTTCATCCATCTTGCCCAGCCATGCAGCAATTATTCCGTGAACTGCTGCAGATAAAGATGAATCATGGGTTGTAATAGGCTCGTAATAATCATAGTTTGCAAGAAGCTCCTGATTAGAAAATTCATCTCTAAACAGCATCATCATCTCAAGAACATCCGCCTGCTTAAGCGCCTTGCTGCGGTAATTTTTCTCCTGAGAGATAAATGTTCCAAAGCACTTGCTTCTATCGGTCCATATTGAATCAAAATCTACATCTGCATAATTTAAGAACTCATCACATTGAAGTATTATTCCCTCATCTGACTCAAGCTCCAGCCTCAGATTTTCTGCCACATCTTTAAAGAGAGCTATCTCCTCATCTGTGACATTCAGATGCTCTGGCCTAAACTGCTTCAGCCAAAGTATTGTCTGCTCAAGAGAATACTTAACCATCTTGTTGGTATAGCGGTTGTTGCTTGTGATAGGTAAATATTCGTCCGGCCCCATAACTCCCAAAAGCTGGTAGCTTCCATCAGGGAATTTGTCCACTCTTGTGCACCAATAGCGAGCTGTCTCCACCATAATATCTATACCGTATTTACGAATAAAATCTACATCAGAAGTGGCCTTAACATAATGTATGATTGCATAGATAATATCCGCAGTAACATGAACTTCGTGATCAGCGTACTGCCAGTTTGCGCACTCCTCGTCACCTGTCACAGATGATTCCCAGGGATATCTGGCACCTTTGTAGCCATATGCCCTGGCGTTTCTCTTGGCTCCCTCAAGGGTATTGTATCTAAACATCAAAAGCTTCCTGGCGGCCTTAGGATTGGTGTAGATGAAAAATGGAAGCAGACTAATTTCTGTATCCCAAAAATATCTTCCAAAATAAGCAGCCCCTGCGTAGCCCTTCGCACAAATAGCAACCCTATCATCCTTATCATTATCCGCCCGAAGCAGATGGTAAATGGACATTCGAAGAGTCTTTTGCACCTTGTCATCCCCTTCGATAATTACATCCGATCTATTCCAGTAGGAAGCCCATCTTTTCTGATGTCGACTTAAAAGCTCATCGCTTCCTGTTTCAAGCGCATACTCTACTGTATCCTGACAAAGCTTTACCGGGTCTCTACCATCCAAATCCCTGTCTGTTGCCACAGCAATTATTCTTTGAATAATCAGTTCTTCACCCTCGTTTAATTCTAATGTGCCTGTGGTGAATCCTCTCTTTCCATCCCCAAGGCTTAAGGTTGACACCTTTCTATTGGATAAAAGCTTGGACTGGATAACTACCGTATTTCCTCCGTTGGTTTCCACTGCCACTTGCACAGAATCCTTATCCAGAGAGGAGATTTCCTTTCCAAGGAAGTGATTAAAACCGTTGGTTCGCACTCCTACATTTATCCCTCCATAGAAGGATAACTCTCCAGCCCCCTTGGCCATGGAAATTTTCACCTGAGAAACTGCCAAGTGCTCCTGCTCCTTAGAGATAAATCTAAAATACTCCAGCTTCACAGTCTGACCGGACCTGGTTTGCCATGTAAAAGTCCTGTTTAGACTTCCATCTCTCATGTCCAGCCATCTTTTATAATCACTTATCCTGCACTCGTTCATATCCAGAGTCTCGCCATTTATGCAAAGCCCTGTCTCAAAAAAGAAAGGAAGATTTATAATTTCTGTCATCAAATGTGGGTGCTTTCCCACGATACCAGGTATATATGTACCCCAGTTACTCTGCTCTTTTACGTGCTTTTCAAGGGTAACGTTGGCAGGCTTTCTCTCATATTCACGGTCCTGCTGCACACAGAGCAAACCTTCTTCGTAGCTACCTCTCACATCCATGTAGCCGTTTCCCTGGGTGAAAAGTCCTTCATAGTACTTTGACTTTTCCGGATTATATGATTCTTCAGTAAGACACCAATTGATGTCATACTCATTCCCCTTCATAACAAACATTTTCTACTCCTAACTAGCCCTTTACAGACCCTGCTGCAAGACCGGCTATAACCTGCTTCTGTAAAACTATAAAAGCGATAATACTTGGAATTGCCACCACAACAGTAGCCGCAAACATAGCACCATAATCGCTGGCAAAGGCACTCTTAAAATAGTAAAGAGCAATTGGAAGAGTACGCTTTTCCGTGCTACCTGTTAAGGTGAGCGCGAACTGGAACTCGTTCCATGCCAGTAAAAACTGAATTACACCTGCTGTTGCAAACGCCGGCTTGGTTATTGGCAAAACAATCTGAAGGAAGGTTCTGAAAAATCCGCTTCCGTCAATGTAGGCTGCCTCCTCCAAGGTGTAAGGAATAGTTTTTATGTAACTTACCATTATGTAAAATGTTGTTGGCATTCCAAGGGCTGTATACACTAACACTAGACCCGTAAGGGAGTTGTATAGATGACTATCATTTAAAATGGTATATAGAGGTTGTATAAGTGCTGCCCCCGGGATTATTAATCCCAGAGAAAACATTAGTGTAACAATGCCCTTGGCCTTGAAATTGCAGCGCACAACAACATAGGCTGCCATAGAGCAAACAAAAAGATTTACTACTGTTGCAAATATCGCTACTACAATGCTGTTTTTATAAAAAGTAACAATTGGTGCCAGATTAAAAGCTGTCACGTAATTGGAAATGTGCATACCAGTAGGAAATCCCATCCCTGCAGACAGGATTTCACTATTGGTCTTGAAGGAAGAAAACAGGACCCATAAAAATGGGACTACGGAAATCACAATTATTATTGTGAGAAATAAACCGATGAA
>JAEEGJ010024198.1_pt1 | contig 12622 bp, 7 predicted proteins | sample 8958761 | NCBI WGS metagenome assembly JAEEGJ01 (sample SAMN16246546, study PRJNA631951) | gut metagenome | biome: gut microbiome; feature: rumen; material: RS-attached | host: Bos | place: Iran: Karaj | collected 2018-10 | reverse complement strand
ACGTTCATACCAACATGCTTCATGCATGTCCTCGCACGTGCGCCGCGGATGGAAGCACCGATTGCAACCTCGGATGCGACCTTCTCATTCGTCGCCCACTCGCAGTAGATGCGGTCGTAGGTGGCGATCGTCTCAGTGATCTCTGTGCTCGGGGTGCCCGGATAGGAGGAAACGACCTTCACTCCTGCCTCGTAAGCGCCACGTGCAACAGCTTCATTACCTAACATGATCTGTTTCACTTCTTCTTACCTCACTTATATTCAGTTAGTGTTCACTAGAATTAGCACCCGTCTATTGTATCATGTTTTACTCTTTAATATCATCAATTCTCGCCGGGATATCCTTCGGCATATCCTTGAAAGCCTCATCGATAACCTTCTTGTCCAGTTTCGGAGAGATCCAGGATACGACCGGAACAACGATCAGGCCGAACAGCATGGCAAAAGCACCTGCATTGATCGGAGATGCGAGGTTGATCGGCAGGCCTGTCGGGAACTTGAAGTTGTGGCCGAACAGTGCGCCGTTGCTCAGAATCAGATGGGAGACCGTGATGCCTACGCCACTGATGAAGGAAGCCCATACAGCTGCCTTGGTAACGCCCTTCCAGAAGAGACCGTAGAGGAACGGAGCAAGGAAGGAACCGGCCATCGCACCCCAGGAGATCGACATCAGCTTGGTGATGTATACATCATTGGAGCGGTAAGAGTAGATAGCAAGAGCCATAGATACCAGTACGAAGAAAGCAAGGAGCAGACGGATAATGCTGACCTTCTTCTTCTCTGTCATGTTCTTGATGACATTATCAGCAAGAACGTCCAGTGTGATCGTAGAGCTGGATGTCAGAACCAGCGATGTCAGAGTGGACATAGAAGCTGACAGTACAAGTACGACAAGGATCGCGATCAGAAGTGTCGGGATCGCCTGATCAAGGATGATCGGCATGATCTTATCCATATTCAGTGCGCCGGAAGATGTCTTGATGCTGTCAATGTTGCTATCTGTAATAAAGATACGTGCGAAACCACCCATGAAGTAGGAACCGCCTGCAATGATAACTGCGAAGATCGTAGATACGACCGTAGCTGTATGAACGGACTTATCGTCCTTGATGGAATAGAACTTCTGAACCATCTGCGGAAGACCCCATGTACCGAGAGATGTCAGAATAACAACACCTAAGAGGTTCAGAGGCTCAGGTCCGAAAAGCGAAGAATAAACACCCTGGAAGGAAGAACCGTTTGCAGCCGGTACCTTGGAGAGTTCTGTCATGGAGGACATCAGACCGCCGTGATAGTTCAGTACGCAGACGATCGTCATCACAATACCGACGATCATGATCATACCCTGGATAAAGTCGTTGATTGCTGTAGACATGTAACCGCCGAGGATTACGTATGTAGCAGCGAGAACACTCATTACAATAATGCAGATCTCATAACCGTTGCTGATACGGTCAAGACGAAGTGCAGATGTAAAGAGATAGGAAAGGCCGTTAAATACCGATGCGGAGTACGGGATCATGAATACAAAGATGATCAGCGCCGCTGCAATACGGAGAGCCTTCGAGTTATAACGTTTGCCGAAGAAGTCCGGCATCGTGTTTGTATTTAATGTCTTGGTCATGATACGGCATCTCTTACCGAGGATGACCCAGGCTGCGAGAGAACCGATGAAAGCATTGCCCAGACCGATCCACAGTGCTGAAACACCGAAGTCCCATCCGAACTTACCTGCATAACCGATAAAGATAACTGCGGAAAAATAAGTTGCGCCAAAGGAGAACGCCGTGAGCCACGGGCCTACTTTTCTGCCGCCGAGTACAAAAGAAGAAACATCTTTGGTGTTTTTTCTTGAGTACAGGCCTACCCCGATAATCATTGCGAAGAACACGACAATGACTATCCCGTACAAGAGATCAAGAGAATCCATAATCTACCATCCTTCTGCTGCCGATAAGAAATGACAGCCCTACTTTTACTTTCGTCCCCGAAAAGGGGCATAAAAACTACATTCCCATGATATCAGAGAAAAGAAAAGATGCAAGAGTTTTTATTTGATTTCTTATTCTATATATACAGTTTCGCCACAGGAGATCTCTTTCATCTTCTCCCCGGCTTCTTTTTGGATAAACAGGAACTGTTCTTTACCGGTGCAGTGGCAGGTATAATAGTCCGCATAGGAATTGCGGACCGCTTTCGCAATATCGTCCAGGATCTCCTCATCCCAGATCTCATCGTACTTCATTGTGTGAAGTCCGCCGACAAAAGCCTGGAACCGGAAAGCATACACAAGATTGATGATCCCCTTATGTGTGCATCCGCTGATAAGATAGTCCTTGTAACCCTCATGGATCTTCAGATACATCTCATGCACATACCGCTCTTTCTCCATATACTGGCCGAGCTTTACCTTCTGCCCGTGCGTATCAACGGCTCTCTTCAGTCTGTCGAGCCCTACAAACGATAATTCGTCATCGATGACTACATCTCCGCGCACCTTGATATATCTCGGATGCCCGTCAATCGTCGGATCCAGTCCGATATATGCATTATTGCCGTTATAATGCGGTTCGAACACCGCTTCATGCATGTACACATTCGCGATTCCGTTTCTTTCCAGAAACGCCAGAAGTCCGCCGCCATGGTCATAATGTCCGTGCGACAGAAAAGCAATATCCACCAGACCGAGATCGATCCCGAGTTTTTCCGCATTACGGACAAAGAGATCGCTCGCACCGAAATCAAAAAGGATCCTGTGCTTCTGCGTCTCGATATACAGACTCAGGCCGTGCTCGGTCTCAAATCCATTTTTACTTGTATTTTCCGAAAGAACTGTTACCTTCATATCATTAACTTATAAGATCAGATTTCGATTCCTTTCTCCGCGCAGGCATCCTTGAAGTTGTTGATGGCATCCTGCTTGGAGATCTTGCCACGGGCATAGTCAGCAGCATTATCCATGAATACGCCGTTCAACTGATCATCATAGAGGCACTTGCACTTAGCAGAAGCGAAGCTTGTAGCCGAGATGAAGATCGGGAATGCATCCTGACCGCCGAGGAGAGCCATGTCGCCCTTAACCTTAGCAAGTACTGTAGAGGAAGCAACCGTATCCTTTGTGCCGTTGTCGTTCATAGCACCGGAAGCCCACAGATACTGAAGACCCGTATCAGAGCAATCAAGGGTTACCCACTCAACAAACTTGGAAAGGAATATCTTCTTGTCAGCATCCTGGATACCCTTCTTGTTTACACAGAGCCAGGAACCGCCCCACCAGAAGCCTACCGGAGATTCGCATACACGCCAGTCACCCTTTGTGTTAGCGGAGTGATCACCCATTGTGTAGTTGATCAGCCATGCAGGTCCGAAGAAAGCGAATACCTTACGTGTTTCGTTTGTCTTAGGATCCTTGGACTCACCGTTCATAGCAGCGTACCAAGCGTCGTTCCAGTTACCTGTCTCGTTGGTCCAGTTGTTATCATAAGCTTCCTTAATGAGATCCATGTAAGCATCTCTCTGCGGGTCGATGTTAACCTTACCGTCAACAACCCACGGTGTAGAAGCAGCCTTCTCACAAACGTTCCAAAGGTCACCGAAGTCAGCACATGCAGCATAACCGGCCGCATTAAGCTTAGCAGCAGCCTGCTTGAATGTATCCCAGTTACCTGATCCACCACCAACAGCCTTCTTAACCTCTGCCGGATCATCAGAACCGAATACTTCCTTAGCGATGGAAGCAGAGTAGATCATAGCACCACCTGTGCACTGGTAGCAAAGAGCAACCAGCTTACCATCCGGGTTAGTACCGAGGTCTACTGTGTACTGTGCAATTCCGGCAGTCTTCAGCTTACCGTCAACATTGTCGATAAAATCAGCATACGGGGCAGCCAGAGAAGAAAGATCGCCCTGTGTATAAGGCAGAATGTAATCAGCCTCCGCCACGTAGATATCCGGAGCGCCATCACCACCGGCAGTCAAAGCAGCGTTCAGTTTTGTAACATAAGCTCCGCCTGTGTTAGCAGAAACCATAGCAGTTACCCTGTACTTGGAAGCCATGTCCGGGTTATCGGCCATGAAACGCTTCACCATACCGGGAACCTCAGGGCTCATCGCGAACATGTTGATCTCGATGGAACCGTTTCCATAACTCTCAATAGCTGTAGTCACACCATCATAATAATCTGTCGTAGGTGGAACATACTCCTCTGTTGTAGTAGGAGGTGTCATTGTCTCCGTTGTTGTGGTCGGTGTAGTCGGTATTTTGCGATTATACCACTCAAAATCCTCGATGCTTTCAATCATATCATCATAGAGATCCTCGATCGCATCCCCTGCAACTTCACTATCCATCACATACTGGTCATCTTCGATATCAAATTCCAGTTCTAACGTAACTTCTTTGTATTTCTTCTCCTTCTGAGAATCGATCAGTTCTTCAAAATCCTCAAAGTCATCCGCGTCATCAAGTGCTCTTTCATAATCCGGAAGTGTTACAGTAGCTTCACACGAAGCTTTTTTCTTCTTCGTATTCTCTTCAATGCTTTCAGGATCGATCGTGTAGGTCGCTTTCTTCATAACGACCTGAACATATTCGTTCTCTGCGATCTCATTGAGTTCCTCCTGGATGTTCTTTCCAAGGCCAAGTTCCTTATTCAGTTTCTTGATACTCTTTGCCTTAAGATTTACAAGTGCATCCAGGAAAAGATCAGCCGAAGCCTCAACTCCGTCTTCTTCCTCCACTTTCGAATCCTTATTTGTACAAGCGCCCAGTGAAACAATCATCGAGAAAGAAAGCACCAAAGCAGCAAATCTCTTCATCTTACGTTTCATAACCCATCCTCCTTTCGGGAGAACCCGACATTTACCTTCTATACGATTATACTCTCATAAAACCTCTTAAACAATTGAGGAACGTCAAGATACACGGCCAGGACAGGCTCCGGGACATAAAGAAAAGGACCATCTCATTACTGAGATAGTCCTTCCTGGTGCGGCGAACGGGACTTGAACCCGTATGGTCGCCCACACGCCCCTCAAACGTGCGCGTCTGCCAATTCCGCCACCGCCGCATGGCGCTTAAAGCATGAATAATTATACTGATTGATTCTGGGTGTGTCAATAGTGATTTTCTGTAACTTTCTCGTATTTCAAATTGCAATATAAGAATGGTAAAATATAGTGAATGACAGGACAGGAGCATGAGTATGAGACTTTCAGAACTTCTTCAATTTAATGATATCGTCATTCAGTGTCATGATAACCCGGACGCAGACGCGCTGGCCAGCGGAACCGCATTACACTGGTACTTCAAGAAGATGGGCAAGAATGCCCGATTTATCTACCGCGGAAACAACAAGATGCAGAAGAGCAATCTTGTAATCATGCTGTCGGAATTGTCTCTGCCTGTCTCCTACGAACCGGGCTTTGAAGAAGAACCTGAGCTTCTTATTACAGTTGACTGCCAGTATGGCCAGAGAAATGTTACCGAGACCAGAGCAAAAAACATCGCCATTATCGATCACCACCAGCTCACGGTCACGCTTCCGGAATATGCAACGATCCGAAGCAATATCGGCAGTTGTGCAACCGTCGTGTGGGACATGATCCGTGCAGAAGGCCTTGATGTCACTGAAGACAAGAACCTCTCCACTGCCCTGTATTATGGATTGTACTCGGATACTAATCGTCTATCTGAGGTATCCCACCCGCTCGACCGCGATATGATTGAGTCTCTGGCTTCCAGCGTTCAGAGAAGTCTGATCACACGTATGAGCAATGCCAATATTTCTCTTTCTGAATTAAAGATCACCGGTAAGGCGATCCTTGAATTTGAATTCTTCGAGGATCATAACTACCTGATCCTGCGCGCTGAGCCCTGCGATCCGAACATTCTCGGCGTTATCAGTGATTTTTCATTAGAGACAGATAAGGTAGACGTATGTCTCGCCTACTTTGTAAGCCCTTATGAGGTTAAGTTCTCCGTCCGCAGCTGTACGAAAGAAGTTCACGCCAATGAACTCGCTGCTTTTCTGGCAGACGGTCTCGGCGGTGGCGGCGGTCACATTCTGAAAGCCGGCGGTTCACTTCGTCCGGAGAAACTGGACAAAGATCCTTCCGTCCTTCTTAAAGAGCGGATGAAACAGTACTTCGATATGTTTACCATTCTTTATACCAAGGACACGGTTCTGGATACGGCGAATATGCCTCTTTACGAGAAGCTTCCCCAGGAAGTCGGCACGGTACGTCTTGCAGACATGTTTCCGCCGAAGACACAGGTCGAGATCCGAACTCTCGAAGGCGATGTTGTTGTTTCTGTCGAAGAGGACAGCTATCTTATGATCGGCATCGAGGGAGAGGTATATCCTATCAACGAAGAGAAGCTTCTGGCCAGATATAAGTCTCTTGGGAGACCATATTCGAAGACGTTCGAGTATTCTCCGAGTATCAAGGATCTTTCGACAGGTAAGAAAACCGATGTAATGTCCCACGCTCAGGCCATGATCAGCCATGGCGGCGGACTGATCTATGCCCAGCCGCTGGATCACTGTGTGAAGATCTTTACCCAGTGGGACGAAGAGAAATACTATCTCGGCAACGTCGGAGATTATATTGCCGTCCGCGCCGAAGATGAGCATGATATCTACATCATCAAGAAGAGCCTCTTCCCTCTGCTTTATAAGCAGGCTGATAGTTAATTGATTCCGTATCTTGATTTCTGCTCGTCAGTCAGCTCAGCACCTTTGATGATATCTTCCGCTTTTCGGATAAGATCGTCTATTGTATAGTGCTCGAAATATCCGATACGGAAGTCTTTTGTCGATGTATGTCCGAATGCGAAGAATCTGTCTGTTGGCGCATAATAACCCAAAGAGTTCCATACAACGGCAACCTCTATCCAAGTATTCAGATCGACAATATCCGTGATTTCACCTGAATGAATAAAGAGAAGCTCCTTCTCTTCATCAATCTCGAGATCAGCGTGGATGCCCTGGTTAAAATACGCTTCAACTTCTGACTTTCCGATGAACTCTCCGCTAGATGCATCATAACGGTAAAATGAACCATCATCAAAAACCACGAGGATCTGTTCATTCGAAGTACCCTCTTTATAGAAAGCAGCGCCGATTGCCGACATTCCTCCGGTCATCAGTTCTGACAACTGCTTTCCGTACGCATCATAGATCAGTAATTTGCTCTTATCTGCAACGATCCAGCGCTCTCCTTTACTGTCAGACTTGACGAGTTCTGTTCCCGTCCAGTCCTTCGGAAGATCTATATCTCTTACCTTATTATTCTCAACATCGATCAAGTAGTTATCAGATTTATCGATATAACAGATCAGTTTTGATTCCGGATAATAGACCGGTGCATCAGCAGGATAAATCTCATCAACCGGAAGCAAAAACGATTCAGTATCTCCGGTTGCCAAATTAAAGAGATTGACCTTGCAGGATTTGCGCGAGATCTCATATACAAGGTAAGTAAGATATTCACCTGTCATACTGCAGTCAAGCGCAGGCGTAAACACTGAATCCGCAAGTTGAATCTTTTCTTCAACTTCACCATTCGTCATCGAGATGCGGTAAGCAGTAAGCTTTCCCTCCATATCATGAACCGACACATAGAGCTTATCGTTATAGACCTTAAGCAATTTGCAGGCCCCATAATTGGTCCCCTCAATATCGGTTTCAAACAGCAGCTTCATATTTTTAGCGTCATAGGCGACTAAATGCGGATTACTGTTCTGAAATGTCTTAACTACAAGATAGTCATCATCAAGATAATGCTCGGAGATTCCGCGCACCTCGATACTTTCATCGATTTCTTTCCAATCATCATCCGAAACGTAAAACTTGTAATAGATGACCTGGTTACTATCATTCTGCAAAATATAGAAGCCATCGCCATATGCGACATCACAGATATTGTCGACAAAATACGAATAATACGCTGAAGTATTCGGTCCTATAGATTCTACAGATGTTCCGATGGAACCTGAACTGGTTACATACACAGGATTTCCATCGTTATCATTATCATGTATATCAATGATAATCTGCTGTGTCTCATACGAGCCGAGAGTTTCACCTGTATCCACAGAATAGACTTCCATCAGATCACCGGTTGCGTAGGCTACAGCATTCCGCGTCGGAAGATTGAGCAATTCAGAGTCGTAATCATAAACATTATATGAAAAATCACGTATCCACTTCTCTGTCATCGTCGATGCATCTACACAGTATATCTTATCCGTGTGCGGTTGAATAATCGTTGAAGCGCCGTTCAAAACAGTTACATCGAGAATATTATACCCGGCAATAACGAGCGTATTATCGTCTGTCCAGATAAAATCACGAAGGTCCGTGCTCTCCGACTGAAAGAACTTAATCGATCCTTCCTGCAGATCAAATACACCCATTTGGAAACCGTTTCCATAATCCAGGCAAATCACTGCAACTTTCGTTTCATCCGGCGAAAGAATGTAATTCTGATAGTTTTGGAAACTGAAATCGTAATCTGTCGGCAGCTTGTATTCGTTAAGAAGCTTTCCGTCTTCCAGAGAAATCTGATAAAGGATATCTCTTGTTGTAGGTACAAGCACCCATTTTCTCTCCTTACCCGGCATAGGACCGGAACTGTGTACTTTTTCTTCGAGTGAATAACTCCAAAGATTCTCATGTGTACGGAGTTCAAAAACACTAACCTCTCTTCCGGATGTGATAAGAAGTTTTTCATCATCCAAATAATCAATGAAAACAGAAGACTGGCCCGCAAAAGATTTCTCAAAGATAACCTCATGTGTTTCCGTATCCCAACTGGTCACCTTCATCGCAGAATCAACAACAGAGAGCACTTTATTGTTAGGTGATACCTTCATCTTTTGGATCGTGGAAGGTGCCTTATAATTCCAGACAGAGTGCACACTTGTTCCGGAAAGCGGTGTATAAGCTAATGTGGCCGAAGTTAAGGCGCGGACAGCCTCTGACGTGACAGGACGGTCATCATCGCCATTCGGAAGTGCTGCAAGCGCAAGTTGAATAGCCTCAATACGGTTCTCTTTAGCAAGAAGTGCCTGAGACTCATTTGCTAGATAAATCGACTGGTTTCGAAGGGTTGCCTGATAACTCTTCTTCAGCTGGAACTGCTTATATATCATATAGCCAATGAAACTAAGAGCAAGCGTAATGAAGACCATCGCCAGCGCAGTGATCCTCTGCATCTGATATGTTCTTCTTCTGTTCATGAGTTCATCATAAGAACAGCCTATGATCGGAGACGCAAGCCGCGGGAGCTCCAGTTTATCCGCTTTACGGAAAGGCATCCTGTAATCGCAGCAAAGAGGTTCTTTGTCACGAAGAGATACATATGTTGTTCCATCGGGATTAACCATCTGAACTTCTTCCTGAAGAAGTTCTACGGGAAGAACCTCAGAAGGCTCACCTTCGCCAAGAACAGCAAGGATCTTATTTCTAGAATGCGTCTTTAGAAAAAACTGTATTTCGCGCTTAACCCAAACCGACTCCTTCGTGTTATGCGTACAGATAACAATCAGGAAATCCGAGTTTTCAAGCGCGTGTTCAATCGTCTCGGTAAGATTACTCGTGATCGGTAATTCATCCTTATCCCGGAAAATACGCTGGATACGCTTCATCCCTGTCTTTTTACGGATCTTACGCGGAATATGAAAGTGTTCCAGTTTAGACTGAACACGTTCAGCTATCTTGGTATCCAGAGGCGCGTGTTTGTACGAAATAAAAGCATTGTAATGATCGATCATAGCAGTATACTATTCTCCCTTCAATATCCCCGAACCATATTCTACAATAATTTCCGAAAAACAAAAAGACTGCCCTTTCAGGCAGTCTTTTTAGTTGCGATGTTTAAATCTCAGTTTTCCTCTTCTTCTTTACTCTTTACCACAACTGTGACTACAGAAGCGGATACGATCAGGAAGAACAATCCTGCGAGGAGCTTGACAGAAGATCCTGTATCACCTGTCTTCGGTACACGCTGTACACCAAGTACGGAGCCTTCCGGTGTAGGTGTCGGTGTATCTGTCGGAACAGCTGTCGGTGTTGCCGTCGGCGGATCCGTCGGAACCGGTGTTGCTGTCGGCTCAGGAGTTGCTGTCGGAACAGGTGTCTCCGTCGGGGACGGCATCGGTGTTGCTGTCGGAACAGGTGTAGCCGTCGGAACCGGTGTTGCTGTCGGCAGCGGAGTAGGTGTTGCCGTCGGCGTAGGTGTCGGTGTAGGTGTAGACTCATCCTCATCGTCATCTACTCTCGGAGTCGGAGTCGGCGTATCAGTCGGCTTCGGTGTTGCTGTAGGAGTACTTGTCGGAACAGGTGTCGGAGTACTCGTCGGGACCGGTGTAGGTGTCGGTGAAGGTGTTGCCGTCGGAGACGGGATCGGAGTCGGCGAAGGCAGCGGAGTCGGCGACGGGATAGGTGTCGCTGTCGGTCTCGGTGTCGGTGTAGCCGTCGGCTTCGGAGTCGGAGTCGGCGTGTTTGTCGGCTTCGGTGTCGGAGTCGGGGTCGCTGTCGGGACAGGTGTTGCTGTCGGAGACGGCATCGGAGTCGCTGTCGGGACAGGCGTTGCTGTCGGAACCGGTGTAGCTGTCGGTCTCGGAGTAGGAGTTGCCGTCGGCTTCGGTGTCGGTGTAGGAGTATTTGTCGGAACCGGTGTAGCTGTCGGTGTAGGTGTAGCTGTCGGAACCGGAGTTGCTGTAGGTGTAGCTGTCGGTGTCGGAGTGTTTGTCGGAACCGGAGTCGGAGTCGGCGTATTTGTCGGCACCGGTGTCGGTGTAGGAGTATTAGTCGGAACCGGTGTAGCTGTCGGTGTAGGTGTAGGTGTATTGAAGTTGAACTTTACACTGTTGGAAACAATGTGGAACTCAGAAGTTGTGAACATGGAAGCACAGATGATCGAACCGTTGGAGTTACCGCCGAGCTTCTGGATATAAGCGTTCGGAGCAAGAACCGAACCATGCAGAGCAAGGTTATCCGGAACGTAGATGCTCTTTGCTTCAGCAAAGTTCCATACTACGTGTCTGTCACGATCGTCACCACCGTCATTCGGTGTGCTGGCGCTGTTGAAAGAACCATATCTGAGCTGCGGGAAATAGTTAACGGAATCACCGCGTACGTTAACGATAACATTTACACCTTCCGGTAAGTAAAGCATATTTGTGCCGGCCGGAAGATTGAAGATCAGGACATCTGTCTCAGCGTTGAAGTCAGCAGGTGTCTTCGCCTCGACCTCGAGCCATCCGCCGCCGCCTCTCTGATTGAGAATAGCATTGGAAGAAGACTGAGCCTGAGCATTTGCGCTGTTAGCACGGGAAACCATAGCGGCTTTTCTTTCACCAAAGCTGATCGAAATGCCTTCTACGATATGGTAAGCATCGGAACTAAAGGAATAGTTAGTGCCGTGGATGTTGGAAACGGAAGATACTTCGAGGTTACCGCGCATGGTGTTGATAGCATCGAAGTTCAGCTGTCCGGCAACGATCAACTGAGAGAGTCCTCTCTCACCCGGTGCCGTATTACTTGCTGCAAAAGAGAAATCACTAAGTGAAGCGTCTCCACCAATTGCAAAAGCACCTGTAGAGTGATGGCCCTGACCGCCACCTACTTCAAGGTTGCCAAAGCAAAATACTGCGTAATTAAAAGGATTCTGTGGGTTTAAACCGGATCCACCTTCACTTGAAAGATGGTTGTTAGCCGCTCCGGATGGAAGTGCCGCGATACCCTGTGCTCCTAAAAAGGCGACTACTAAGGTGCAGGACAACATTCTGATCCAGCGGCCGAAACGATTGCCGGCCGTGCTCTGATGCGTTCTTTCTTCTGTCATGTTAACCCTCCAACTGTTACCAATTGATGATATTTTCTGTATTACACAGACCCAACCAAAATCATATTAAACTATCAAAGTTATTTGCTCAACCGTTTTCGATTGTGCAAATTGTACAAATTTCACATTTTGTACACAATTAGTGAAAAAGTTCGTAACAATTGTTACGAACTTTTTCATCACTTTTGAATTTTAAGATTAAGATCAATGAATAATCGAATTGAAAAGAATCAACAGTACAAGAACGATTCCGATCGCTGCAAGGACACGCAGAACAGATACCGGAGCATGACCTCCTACCTTACCTGTCTGGCCATTAACTACAAACTGATAGACTTTCTCATTGTACTTGAAGGAAGAGATCCATACAGGAACGAGAATGTACTTATAAGTAATATTACTATATAACGTAGAGAAGCGGAGCGAATCAACGCGGTCGCATCTCCAGTTCTTTCGGATATAAGAATTGATCTGGCTTCTGAGATGCTTCTTAATGGATTCCTGAGCGATTCCCCAACCCTCTTTCAGTCCGATTGAGTAACGCTCGGCGATAAAACCGGCAACTACTTGCGGAGAATACGGAACAAGTTTAGAGAAATCAAACGGTTCACATTTTGATACTACTGAATTGTCACTTCTCTTCGAAGCCATAACAGTCTCATCATCAATGAATTCCTGATATACACCGCTGACCGGTCTCCAAGTAACCTCTGTGACGTAATTATCGCCTCTCTTTACACGGCGCTCATAACCGGCTCTGGCTGAAAAGT
>JAEEGJ010024196.1_pt1 | contig 12622 bp, 7 predicted proteins | sample 8958761 | NCBI WGS metagenome assembly JAEEGJ01 (sample SAMN16246546, study PRJNA631951) | gut metagenome | biome: gut microbiome; feature: rumen; material: RS-attached | host: Bos | place: Iran: Karaj | collected 2018-10 | reverse complement strand
CACATGAACGCTCTTTTCAGCGAGGATGATGACAGAGAGCACGGCTTTGATGTCAAGGTAAGATACGCAACTCTTCCCGGTGAGGAGATCGGCGCCCTTATGAGGATCGTCACCATCACCAACACAGGAGATGAGGTAAAAGAGCTTGAGGTTCTCGATGGTATGCCGGCTCTTATCCCATACGGCTGCGTAATGGACGTTATGAAAAACATGGTCCAGACCACCAAGGCTTACATGCAGGTGGAGGACGCAAACAAGAAGAGACCGTACTTCAGAGTACGTTTCTCAATGGAAGACTCTGCAGTAGTTAAGAAGGTTGCCGGTGGAAACTTCGGCGTAGCCCTTGACGGCGATGGAATGGTACTGGATACAGTAGTTGATCCCGGACTTGTCTTTGGTTATGACCTTTCACTTTCAGAGGCAGTTGGCTTTGCTGGAACACCTCTTGATGAGCTGATCAAAATGGAGCAGCACACCTCCAACGAATTCCCTTCATGCTTCTTTGCCAAGAAGATGACTCTTAAGGCCGGCGAGAGCCAGACTATGTACGAACTCATTGGACAGGTAAGAAATAAGGATATTCTGGATGCATTCCTTAAGAAGGACATCACACCTTCTTACTTCGAGGACAAGTTTGCAGAAGCTGAGCGCCTTACAGACGAGCTCACAGGAGCTGTTGCAACAACTACAGCAAATAAGGCCTTCGACGACTACACAAGATACAACTACATGGACAACGTACTTCGTGGCGGAACACCTATTTCTCTGCCCGGAGACCACACCTTCTATGTATATTCCAGAAAGCACGGCGACCTGGAAAGAGACTACAACTATTTTTCAATGTCTCCTGAGTTCTACTCCCAGGGCAATGGAAACTTCAGAGACGTCAATCAGAACAGAAGATGCGACACCTTCTTTAGCAGCATTGTTGGAGATGAGAACATCAAGAGATTCTACAGCCTGATCCAGATGGACGGCTATAACCCGTTGAAGATCGAGCAGCTCACCTTTAACGTAGATGAAGCTGTTCTTGGCGGCATTGCCCTCAAGCAGCCATTTACACCCGGCGAGCTGGTTTCAGCCATCAAGGACTCCGGAAAGGCTTCTACAGAAAAGGAGCAGGAAGAGCTCTTTTCCAAGGTTATGGAAAAGGCCACCGAGACCATAAATGGCGACTTCGGCGAGGGCTACTGGTCAGATCACTGGACCTACAACTTAGATCTCGTTGAGGACTTCCTCGAGGTTTATCCTGATAAGGAAAAAGAGCTTTTGCTTGATACAAAGGTTAAATCCTTTGAGGCCAAGGTTCAGATCCTTCCAAGAAAGAAGAGATACGAGGAGACCGAGAACGGACTTCGTCAGTACAACTATCTCGTAAAGCGAGAAAACGCAGCTAAAGCCGGAAGCTTCGAGACATACAAGAATGGAAAAGACATCGAGATGAATCTCATCTCCAAGCTTTTCCTTATGAGCGCATGCAAATTTGCAGCCATCGACAGCTATGGCCTGGGCGTTGAGATGGAGGGCGGAAAGCCCGGCTGGTATGATGCCCTTAACGGTATGCCAGGTATGTTCGGCTCATCAATGAATGAGAGCTACGAGCTTCTTCGCATGATCAGATTTGCAAAGAAAGCCATCGATGACTTCGGCGCAGACATCGTTCTCCCTAAGGAGTCCGCTGATTTTGCAAAAGAGCTTAAGGACATCGAGATGTCTTTTGCAGGTGACATGGATGCATGGAATAAGAGAAACGATGCCAAGGAGGCTTACCGCGGCAAAGTCTACGACAAGCTTGAAGGAACTGAGGTTACAATCAGTGCAGCCGAAGCTTCAGAGATCCTCGGACTTATGGCCAAGAGACTTGAAGAGGGTGTATCTAAGGCTTTCGAGCTGGGAGAGGGCATTTCACCTGCTTACTTCACTTTTGAAGCAGCCGAGTACGACAAGAGCGATGACGGCATCACACCTAAGAACTTCAAAGTTCAGATGATACCTTACTTCCTTGAGGGACCAGTAAGATTCCTCAAGCTGGAGAACACATACGACGAGAAAAAGAAGCTCTACGACAGAGTCAAAGGAAGCGACCTCTACGATAAGACCCTTAATATGTACAAGGTCAATGCTTCCCTTGAAAACGCCAGCTTCGAGCTTGGACGCTGCAAGTCCTTCACACCCGGATGGCTCGAGAATGAATCCATTTGGCTGCACATGGAGTACAAGTATCTCCTTGAACTCATCAGAAGCGGCCTGTACAAAGAGTTCTTTGAGGACTTCAAGAACCAGGCCATTCCATTCCTCGACAAGGAAGTTTACGGCAGAAGCACCCTGGAGAATTCCTCCTTCATTGCCAGCAGCATGAACCCTAACAAGTCCATCCACGGCAAGGGCTTCGTTGCAAGACTCTCAGGTTCGACCATCGAGTTCATCAGCATGTGGAAGCTCATGTTCTTTGGCAAGAACGTATTTACTCTTAAGAACGGTGAGCTTGTATTTGAGCCTACACCCGCTATCCCTGCTTACTTAATTGCTGATAACGACGGAAAGCATGAGGTTGGCGCAACACTCCTTGGTAATACGGTTGTTACCTACGAGTTTGCTGAGAAGAAAGATTACTATCCAGGCAACTACAAGATCACCAAAATTGAAGCCGAGGCTACTGATGGCAGCAAGAAGATCTTTGAAGACGGCGTTATCTCCGGAAAAGATGCTGAACTTTTGAGAGATGGTGGCTTTAAGAGCCTTACAGTAAGCATCAGCTGACATTCACCAATGCATTAGTTTCAGACTATTACGATGTATAAGAGTGCTGATTCTTATTTAGTGATTAGAGAAGTGGATTCTGATGTGGCTAAGAATGGTCGCAGATAGTGTGATGAGCTGATTCAATTTAATACTAATAATGGAAAGCCTTCCCGGTGCCGGTTTTGTGTGGGTGAGGGAGGGCTTTTTTGTGGTCTTTTTGAGTTCACTCCAAAATTGAAAATGAATATGACTTGGGGGGAAATGAAAAATAGGTGAAGCGAGACGAGAAGATATATCGCAGCAGCTATTACTATATTTTTGTGGAAATTAAGTAAAAGGAGGCATGTCTTTTGCCATAAACTGATCAATGCGGCGAGGACAATGAGTTTAACTGCACTCCAACCACCCCTGGAATTCAAAAATAGTGGGAAACGATAAAATGTTTCCTACCAAGTCACTAGAAAATTCAACATTGATGTGAAAAATGATTTATAGGGATACAATAAGGATGAAGAGCATCAGTTGATATAGGCTTTTGTATCTGTTATGATAATAGACCAATATGTAAGGGAGTAATGTCTGGAGGATATAATTTCATGAGACGAAATTACAAATTTATCATAAGCTACGACGGAACCAGATATCATGGATGGGAGAGACAGCCTGGTAAGGATATGACCATTCAGGGAAAACTGGAGGCTGTACTTAATAAGATGACAGGAGCTTCGACTGAAGATCCTGTCAGCCTTATCGGTGCCGGCAGAACCGATGCCGGAGTCCACGCCCGCGCCATGACCGCCAATGCTATCCTGGATATTGACATGACTGAAGACGAAATCCAGCGCTACATGAACGAGTATCTTCCTGAGGATATCAGTGTGAATGAAGTCAAAGCCTGCTCAGAAAGGTTTCACGCCCGCTACAACGCCCTCGGCAAAACCTACAGATACACTTGCTGGTACAGCATAAGCAAACCCGTCTTCGACCGCAAGTACGTCACCATATTAGACCAACGTCCTGACTGCGACAAAATGCGAGAAGCTGCCAATTACCTTGTCGGAACTCATGATTTTAAAAGCTTCTGTGGCAACACCCGCATGAAAAAATCCACCGTCAGATGCGTCGACACCATCAACATCGAAGAGAGCGGTAACTACATAAGATTCTACTTCCACGGCAACGGATTTCTCCAGAACATGGTCCGAATCCTTACCGGAACACTCTTAGAAGTCGGCTATGGTAACATCTCCCCCGAAGAAGTCAAAACCATCCTGGAAGCCTGCGACAGACAAAAAGCCGGCCCTACTGCCAGACCAGAGGGGCTATGTATGATGAAGGTGGACTACTAATAGAAATACTTGCAATGAACTTCGTCACACTAAGGCTGTTGCTAAAAGGCTCTTACTAAATCGCTATAAAATATGCCATTTGGAGAGCACTTCTGCCGAGCAAAAGGGAGTCATTGGGACGGAGTTAGGGGACCATTTCGGAAGAGTCTCATGCCAGACTCTTGAACTTCCACTTACCTGAATAGTATCTGACAACCGGGATGACGCATCCGCATGCCCAGGAAAATGGAGTGGAGATCCAGATTCCCAGAGGACCTAGGAATGGCGCAGCTGCGTATGCAAAGATGATTTTTCCTGCAAGCTCTGTGAATCCGGCAACCATGCAGGTGTTAACGTCACCGGCTCCTTTTATGACATTCTGATAGCTCTGCATAATGGCGCAGATAAGGTATGCGATACCTACGACTGAAAGGTACTGGGCTCCGGTATTGAGTGCGATGGGATTTGCATCTGCATCCAGGAAAATGCCGACAATAAAGAATCTGAAGGTATAAGCACATATAGCAATGACAACGGCACTGAGGAACATGATTATTCGTGACTTCTTCAGTGCCTTTTCTATTCTGTCAAAATTGCCGACTCCGATATTCTGGCCGGTAAAGACGCAAAGTGCATTTCCCACTGAGAGTATGACCTGAATTGCCAGAGAGTCAACTTTGTTGGCTGCCACATAACCTGCCATGACATCACTTCCGAAGGAGTTGATCAGCCGTTGGACTGAGATTCCGCCGAGAGCGATAAGACTGGACTGCAGGGTTGAGGGCAGTGATGTTTTAATAATTAGCAATGAGATATTTGCATCCGGCAAAAGGCTTCCGGTACCGTTAAAGCCCAGTTCAGCTCTTTTCCTGAAGATGACAACAAGGCAGATGAGACCTGAGATGAACTGGGAAATGACTGTCGCGTAGGCGGCTCCTGAAACGCCCATATTGAGCTTTAGGATAAAGAAAAGATCCAGACCGATGTTGATAAAGGATGCTGCAATAAGGGCATAGAGCGGCGTCTTGGAATCGCCGGCGCTTCTGAGTATTGACGAAGTGAGATTGTACAGAACCGTTCCAATTGAAAAGACAAAGATGATCCTGATGTATGTGACGGAGTAGTAAAGGACATTTTCAGGGATCTTCAGGAACAACAGAAACTTTTCCGAATAAGTGAATCCGATAAAAGACATAACGGCAGCCAGAAGCATCATGATATAGCTTATGGAAATAATGGTGCTGCGAAGCTTGTCATAATTCTTGCTGCCATAGCACTGCGCAATTATCAGACCTCCACCTGCACCCATTCCAAGCGCGATGCAGAGCATCAGAAATGTGAGCAGCCCTGTTGCGCCAACTCCCGCAAGAGCATCAGGTCCAAGGTACCTTGATACAATGTACGTATCCACCAGTGCATAGAGCTGCTGGAAGATACTTGAGATGAGCATTGGAATTGCAAAAGAAATAATGGCACCAATAATGTTGCCTTTAGTCATGTCTTTCATGTTTTTTCTCTTTTAAACTTATGAATTATTTCCAAATAATGTATATTTATCATATAGTCTAAAGCAATAATTGGTATATTTATAGTTCATTCATGTCAGAAATCTTATAAAAATCAACCAAATTAATGGTCCCTGGGGACCATAAATGTACCATGATGGAGGAATATTTATGAGTAAAATACTAAATGGAAACAAGATAGATATGGGGACTTGCTACTATCCTGAGCACTGGGATAAATCCATGTGGGAAGAGGATATTGACAGGATGCTGGGGATAGGAATAAGGACCATAAGGATAGCTGAATTTGCCTGGAGCAAGGTGGAGCCGGAAGAAGGCTCTTTTACCTATGAATTCTTTGATGAGTTTCTTGATCTGACAGACGAAAAGGGAATGCAGGTGATTTTGGGAACGCCCACTGCAACGCCTCCCGCCTGGCTTACGGAAAAGTACCCGGACGTGCTCAATGCCAGAAAGGACGGTGTACTTTTCAGACATGGTATGAGAAGGCACTATAACTACAACTCGGATAATTATAAAAGACTGTCTTCTGCAATCGTTGAAAAGTTTGCACAGCACTATGGAAAGAGAAAAAGTGTTATCGGCTGGCAGATTGATAATGAGATAAACTGCGAGATAGCAGAGTTTTATTCTGACAGTGATGACAAGGCTTTCAGACTTTTTTTACAGGAGAAATATGAAAGCCTTGACAATCTTAACGATGCCTGGGGAACTGTTTTCTGGAATCAGACCTACACTGACTGGAGTCAGGTTCATCTTCCAAGAACCACGATTCAGGGCACGGTTAATCCCCATCAGACCCTTGATTATTACAGGTTTGTGTCAGACAGTGCCTGCAAGTGGGCAAAGATGCAGGCGGATATAATAAGGAAGTATAAAAAAGATGATGATTTTATAACCACTAATGGGATATTTGGACATCTTGATTATCAGCGTATGAGGGATGAGAGTCTTGATTTTATTACATACGATTCTTATCCTAATTTCGCATACATTATCGATGGATATGACGGGGATGAAAATGCTCTTAGGGATAGATGGTGGAGTAAGAATCTGTCTGAGACCAGAGCCATCTCGCCCATATTTGGCATCATGGAGCAGCAGTCCGGAGCAAACGGCTGGAATACAGGTATGGCCGCACCGACTCCAAGGCCGGGGCAGATAACTCTTTGGACCATGCAGTCAATAGCCCATGGAGCTGACTTTATAAGTTATTTCAGATGGCGCACAGCGACCTTCGGAACTGAGATGTACTGGCATGGGATTCTTGATTATTCAGGTAGAGACAACAGGCGGCTTAAGGAAATATCAGAAATAAGTTCCAAGCTGGAAAAGATATCGGAGATCGCAGGGAGCCAGTATAACGCCAGGGTGGCAATTCTTAGGGACTATGACAATATTTTTGATGCAGAGCTAGACGTGTGGCATAAAAGTGTTGATGAGCAGAGCCAGAACGCCTTATTTACAGCGGCGCAGAAGACTCACACACCTATTGATTATGTCTATTTTACAGACGATCTTTCCAAAAAGCTGACAGACTATGATCTTGTGATCTACCCTCATATGACAATTGTGGACGAGCGGTTTATTCCTGTGCTTACAGAGTATGTTAAAAGAGGCGGTAAACTCCTTATAGGCTGCAGAAGCGGTTACAAGGAGATCACCGGAAAGTGTACCACAGAAAAACTTCCCGGTAAGCTAAAGGTACTCACGGGCTGTGATATTCCTGAGTACACCTATATCGCTCCCGATGCCGGCAATCTCAGGATAAGATGGGATGACACGGTTTTCAGTGGAGCCATCTTTGCGGATCAGTTAAAAGAGGAAAATGAGAATTCTAAAATCATTGCAACATATGAAGATGACTACTACAAAGGCGAAGGGGCGCTGAGCGTCAATAAGATAGGAAAAGGAGAGGTTTACTACTTCGGCAGCTCTTTTAATGAGGAATCTGCAAAAGTATTTTTTGAAAAGCTGGGAGTAATAAACCCGTTTGGCGATGCGTTTGAGCTTCCTGAGAGTATGGAGCTGGCAGTACGTGTTAAGAATGAAAAGAGATACGCATTCATTCTGAATTACAGGAACAAAACTGAAAAAATCTCAGTAAAAGAGGAATGCTTTGATATGATATCCGGGATGCCGATTAATGGCGATGCGGAGCTTCCTCCCTATGGTGTTTTGGTAGTTAAATTCTGAAGGGGATAGTGTGATGGAAATCAACAAAAACACAAAAGTTATCTATGAATTTGAGCGCACACCGGTTTTAAAGGCAGTGGAGGCGCTTAAAAGAGATATTCTGAACACCTGCCTTGATACCGGGAAAACTGCCCTTGATATAGTACTTGATATGGCTGATTGTCCCGAAAATGATGAGGAATACTTTAATGTAAGAGCGCAGAAAAAAGAAGGGAAAGATATTCTTCGGATAGAGGCATCAGGAGATCTTGGCTTTATCTACGGAATATATCATATAAGCAGAAAGTTTCTTGGTGTTCAGCCTTTCTGGTTTTGGAATGAACAGACTTTTTTTAGGCGGGAAAGCTACAAGGTTCCGGATGACTATTTCTATGAATCAGGTAAAAGAGCTGTTGCCCTAAGGGGATGGTTTATCAACGATGAGGTTTTATTTGATGAATGGAATCCCGAGGGAAAAGAGAGTTTTCCCTGGGAGATGGCTTTTGAAGCGCTGCTGCGCTGTGGCGGCAACATGACTATTCCCGGGACTGATCACAATTCCCATAAGTACAAGAATCTGGCAAGGGATTATGGACTTTGGATAACTCACCACCATGCAGAGCCTCTTGGAGCAGAGATGTTTGCGAGAGCCTATCCTGATCTCGATGCCTCTTTTGACAAGTATCCTGATCTGTTCAGGGACCTATGGAAGAAGGCCATCGAGAATCAGAAGGACTGCAAAGTCGTATGGAATCTGGGTTTTAGAGGCCAGGGTGACAGGCCGTTTTGGGCTGATGACCCGAGCTACGACACCCAGGAAGCAAGGGGGAAGCTCATGAGTGATCTTATCATGGAGCAGTACAACCTGGTAAAAGAGGCTGACCCCAAGGCTATATGTTGTACCAATCTGTACGGTGAGACCATGGAGCTGTATAGGGATGGCTTCCTTAAATTGCCTGAAGATGTGATCAAAATCTGGGCCGATAACGGTTTTGGAAAGATGGTTTCAAGAAGGCAGAACAATCACAATCCAAGAGTATATGCTCTTCCTTTAGATGGTGATAATGGTGCACATGGAATTTATTATCATGCGTCCTTCTATGACCTCCAGGCAGCAGCCCAGATGACAATGCTTCCTAATTCCACAGACTTTGTGGTAAAAGAACTATCAGCTGTCCTCTCAAAAAACGTAGATGATTTCTGGATGATCAACTGCTCCAATGTAAAGATGCATACTTATTATCTGGACATTATCGCCAGAATGTGGAATGGGATCAACGAAAAAAGTGATCCTGTCGAAATGGTAAACTCGCATAACAGCTCTTTTTGCAATGAGTACTACGAGGAAAGTGTCGCAGAAGTTGCAGAAAAACTCTATAAGCTGTGGCCGATGTATGCCGTATCTTATGGCCCCCATGAGGATGACCATGCGGGAGAGCAGCTTAGTAATCACGGGAGCAGAATGCTGGTAAGTGCATTTATATCGAATTTTGACAGGTTTGATCCCATAAATACCAAGGCAGATACCTCCCTTGACTGGATATGTCCTTCAGATAAGCTTCTTTCGCAGGTAAAGTTTTATATGGCGAAATTCGAAGAGGGCACTGATAACTACAGGGAGTATTTAGATAAGTGCAGGGATGAGATAAACTCTGTCCTGGCAAATTCCGGTGATGATATGGTCAAAGCATCTGTGAGAGCTTTGGACAATAATCTGATCATGCAGATCGAATATTTATATTACAGTAATCTCGGAGCGCTGCATGCCTGCAAGTCGATTCTGTACTGCCTGGATAGTAATGAAACAAAGAGCTTATTTGATACGCCTGATGAAACTCGTGAAGCAGGAAGTGCTGATTTTCTTTCTGCTTTTTATGAGGCAGGTCTTTCTGCGAAGGCCTTTCACGATGGCTATGACAAAATGAGAGGTCATGAGACAGGGATTTGGCGTGGGTTCTACAAGAACGACTGCGAGGCTGATATTCGCCAGTCTGCAATTCTTATGGAAGGACTCATGTCATACCTTAGAGTTCTTGGCGATGGACCACATTTTTACCGATGGCAGCGCAAGTTCCAGAGCGGTGCTGGTGGTGACAGAATTCACCTGATACTAAGACTCAAAGAGCATTTGACAGATATGGAATTATGGAATTTGATGTCCCATTAGATGACCCCTGGGGACGGAGTTAGAAATACTCATATGGCTTCTGATGGGAGTCTGAATGACATAGGCTTTGATAAAGATTGTAGTTCCTGGATGGGTGACTGGATTACAGAATATAGATGATAGTATGACACACAATACGCTAAGGAGTTTTGAAATTGGAAAATCTTATTTTTAGTATGAATGCCACGCTGCCTATTTTTCTTTTGATGGTGCTTGGCAATGCATTCAGAAGGTTGGGGATAATAGACGACAGGGCTGCGGGCTTTATGAATAAGTTCGTTTTTAAGATTGCTCTGCCGGTACTTCTTTTTTCGGATCTGGCGAAGCAGGATTTCGTCAGCACCTGGGATCCGAGATTTGTACTTTTTTGTTTTGCAGCGACTGTAATAAGCATAGTATTCATATGGATACTGGCCAGAATATTTGTAAAAACGCCCTCCAGAAGGGGAGAGTTTTTGCAGGGCTCCTACAGAAGCAGCGCGGCACTTCTTGGAATTGCATTCATTCACAGCATCTATGGGCAGTCCAGCAGCGGCATGGCTCCCCTTATGATCCTTGGAAGTGTACCGCTTTACAATATTTTTGCCGTGATCATTCTTACCCTTACCGCTCCGGAGCGTGAAAATGCTGCAGGAAGCAGTGAACTGATAAAAAAGACGGCACTTGGAATTGTGAAGAATCCTATAATCATCGGCATATTGGCGGGGCTTTTGTGGTCGGTATGCAGCCTGCCTGTTCCGAAGATTATGGATACAGTCGTTAGTGATATAGGAGGTCTTGCAACCCCTCTTGGACTCATGTCCATGGGTGCAACCTTTGATTACAGGAAAGCTATGGACAATATAAAGCCGGCGCTTGTTGCCAGCTTCATAAAGCTCTTTTTACTGGTTATGATATTCATGCCTGTTGCAATAAGTCTTGGCTTTGCGGGAGAGCAGATAGTAGCCATACTTGTTATGTTGGGTTCCGCAACAACGGTGAGCTGCTATATTATGGCCAAGAACATGGGACATGAGGGAACTCTTAGCAGCAGCATAATAATGATCACCACCTTCGGGTGCTCATTTTCCCTGACATTTTGGCTGTTTGTGTTAAAGACATTTAATGTTATATGATTCGTGTTTTTTTACATGCTACGAATTTTAATGTGAATAAGGAGATTAATAAGACATGATAGATAATTTGATAATAAGACAGGAGACACCTGCAGATTATAAAGCGACAGAGCTGATGGCCATGCGCAGCTTTTGGAATAAGTATTGGCCCGGATGCACCGAGCACTTCCTCATTCGTATTATCAGGGAATCCAAGGATTATATTCCCGAAATAAGCCGCATAGCTGAGGCTGACGGCAAGATAGTCGGAGCTGTTTATTACACAAAGGCCTGGATTGTGGATGGAGATGTAAAGCATGAGATTGCGACCTTCGGCCCCCTCGCCGTTGAACCGACTTTGGAAGGAAATGATATCGGCGGTGCTCTTATGCGAGAAACCATAAAGCTTGCCAAAGAAGCGGGTATCAAAGCCATCGCACTTATGGGAGAGCCGAACTATTATCCGAGATTTGGATTTAAGCGCGGTGCAGAATACGGGATAACCGATGCCTTTGGAAACACCTTCGATGCCCTTATGTGCCTTCCTCTTTGTGATGATTTTTCACAGGTAAAAGGTAAGCTTATCGAGAGCCCGGATTTTGAAAAACTCGAAGATGAACAGCGTCTTGAAGAGATCAATAAGGAATTCCCTGTATATCGCAAGGTCAAAGTACAGGAAGGTTTCATGCAGATATTTGAGCAGCATCTTGGTGTAGTGGAGGCTATAGAAGGGGACGAATATATGGTGAGATACTGGGAGCTTCTGATCCCCGCCAAGCTCTCGGCTGATATTGATAAAGAGCCTTCGATCGGAAGCGATGTGCAATTTATCTGGAATCACAAAGGCGAGTCCAGGATCACAAAAATTTTCAAGAATCTTCTTGAGGAATGAAGTCGGAGATCAGAATGAATAATCTTGTAGATATAAATGAATATACCAAAAGGCTTACCACAAAGCTAAAAACGAAGTTTGGAGATAGGATTCTATATATCGGACTTCAGGGAAGTTATCTTAGAGGTGAAGCCACACCTGACAGTGATATTGATATTATGCTTGTATTCGATGAGGTACATGCTGAAGATTTGAACTCTTATCGCCGGATATTGTCGGACCTTGGAGAATATGAGCGAGCATGCGGATTTGTATGTGGAAAGGACGAATTGCTGAATTGGTTCCCTGAAGAAATCTGTCATGTGCTTCATACCACTTCGGATATATATGGCAAACTGAGCGATATAGTGCCGAACTATAGCCAAAAGGATGTGGCAGACTATATCAAGATGAGTGCCGGAAATCTATATCATATGCTTTGCCACAGACGCATTCATTCTGAATTGGACAAGAACGTTAATAAACTGCCCTTAGCTAAAAGAGATATTTTCTTTATTCTTCAGAATCTTTACTATCTCGAGGATAATAATTTTATTGAGAAAAAATCAGAGGTGGCTTCTATAGTTAAAGGAATTGATCTTCAGGTTTGGGAATGTTTCTCGGAAGATGTAACCTATGAGAATATGGATCAGAAATTGGATTTGTTATTGGATTGGTGCAGGGATGTTTTGAAAAGAACATCGGGATACAAATAATAT
>JAEEGJ010024194.1_pt1 | contig 12623 bp, 10 predicted proteins | sample 8958761 | NCBI WGS metagenome assembly JAEEGJ01 (sample SAMN16246546, study PRJNA631951) | gut metagenome | biome: gut microbiome; feature: rumen; material: RS-attached | host: Bos | place: Iran: Karaj | collected 2018-10 | reverse complement strand
ACCGCAACGTTTTCTCTCTGCTGCCAGTTCTTTCCTACTTTTCATATCGCTCATAATTATAGGTTTATCTAATTGGTTTTGTCCTGTTCGACGCTGCAAAGATAATGCTTTATTAATAGATAAACAAATGTTTTTATCTATTTAACAATAGATGTCGTCTATATTGAACCGAGGGCATGAGGGGAGTAAAAAGAGAATAGTCTTTCCAATCTCCCTCTACGTTACGTCCTGTCGGGCATGTCTCCAGTTTATTTCGACTATTCCACATTATTTGGGCCTTCTTCGAAAAGAACGAAAAAGAACCAAAAAAGAACCAAAAAAGAAAGGAAAAAGAACGCAACTACGTGACATCGTTGTATCGTGCAGACTTGATCTTCGCCAACCCTATTTCAGTCAATACCGTGATAGGTGATGAAGGGTGAAGAAAATCAGGGAACTATAGGTGTGGATTCGTGGGAGAAAAGGGAGATATTGCGAGCTATTTTGCTATGAATGAGGGGAAAATAACAAGAAAACGGTCGCGTAAGAGTTAAAATCTCCTCAATTTTTTGGAATTGTACAAAGAATGCTTATCTTTGCCGCAGACATTCGGTGAAACTTGAAAGAATTGGATTACTCATTAAACTATGTGGGTGTTCAGGATTAATTGAATATCTACAAATACATAGAGTTTTTTTGAACAACTACTAATTAACCCTTAATACAATAAGATCATGAAAAAGTTTCTGTTAACAGTGTTGGCGATGGGCTGCATGGTTGCAGTGCATGCGCAGAATGAATTGGTTACGGCAGTTCTCCAGACAGGGGACCAGGTCAGTGTGTATAATGGCGTGAACGCCTTCATCAGTGCCTACAATGAAGCTACGGACGGCAGTACGATCACGCTCTCGAATGGAACGTTTTCGACTCCAGGTACCATTCGGAAGAATGTCAATGTCTTTGGTAGTGGCTTTGAGACGATTGCCGAGGAAGGTGTCTTGACAACTATTATCAGTGGCGACTTGAAATATGCGTCGGGCAGTGATGAGACCAGTTTGCACGACGTGAAGTTGGAGGGTGTCTATGTGAATGGCGGCCTCTCGGTTGCCCAGACTTCGAACATGATTGTGTCGAAATGTGGAATGAACGGCTTTGCAGTCGGTGGTAACAACCTGGAAGGTGTTTCCGTGCGACAGTGTTACATCAATGGTGCCATCAATGGCTCGGCATTCGTGGCCGGGTTGGACTTCCAGAACTGCTTCATTCGATCAAAGATGAATTATCTGAACGATGATGCCATGCTTCTGTTTAACCATTGCATCATACAGTCCGATCAGGATTATTCCCATGCCAAGGCCACTTACATGAACTGCATCATTGGTGCGGGGTATAGGGTAAACATCAATTCTGGTTCGACCGTGAAGCATTGTATCATGGAGATCGGTGAGAATGGTGGCAATATCAATGAGGGCAATTGGCCATCGACGAGTATGAGCACCCTCTTTACTGATGCCACGAACCTTTATTACGGTGAGGACCGCACGTTCACTTTGGCTCAACCTGAGTTGTATGTAGGTACGGATGGCACGGAGGTGGGTATTCGTGGTGGCTCCTATCCATGGAACAAGGTTCCGACATCGCCTGTCGTGAAGAACTTGGAACTGGAGGTGAATGGTGCTACGTTGAATGTGACCTTCGATGCACAAGTACGTTGATGTCTGACTCTAAAAGCAAACGACTATGAACAGAATTAGAAGCATTCTGCTTGCTGCTGCCGCCTCTGTCGTCTGCACGGCGGCTGTGGGACAGAAGTCAATCATTTCTCAGGAATACTGGTTGGATGGTCATGCATCTGGTGCTCAATCGGTTACTCCGACTATCGACCTCTCGGACCTATCTTCTGGCTTGCATACCTATTCCATGCGGGTGCAAGATAGTGAAGGCAAGTGGAGTCCGTTGGTGACGAGGTACTTCATCGTGCCACACACCGAACTGTCGGGTACATCTGTCACCGAACGCGTGTATTGGCTCGATAATCAAGTTGTTACGCGTTCTTCACTATCGGGCTCGCCGGCGCAGATAAGTTTGTCGGAACTGAAGCCCGGTCTGCACACCTTGTCTGTGGGCGTGAAGGATGACGCAGGAGTATGGAGTCCGTTGGTGACCAAGTACTTCATCGTGCCTCGCACCGAGCTGTCGGGTAAATCTGTCACCGAACGTGAATATTGGTTGGATAATCAAGTTGCTACGCGTTCGTCTCTGCCGGACTCACCAGCGCAGATAAGTTTGTCGGAACTGAAGCCCGGTCTGCACACATTGTCGATTCGTGTAAAGGATGATGCTGGAGTATGGAGTCCTTTGGTGACCAAGTACTTCATTGTGCCATCGGTAGAGGTTCCAGCGACGTTGACCCAATATATGTATTGGTTCGACGACGACGAGTCAAGTCGCACCGTCGGTACATTGGCCGATTCGCAAAGGGTTGTGCCTGTGTCGATTGCCACTTTGACGGAGGGTGAACACGTGCTGTCATGGTGTGTGTCGGATGCCCAAGGCAGGTGGAGTAAGGTGATGACCGAGAAGTTCGATTTTGCCCGAATCGCTATGTCTAATGTCTTGATTTTCTTGAGTCAAGAGACTTATGAATATGCTGCTGAGGATATCTTGCCCGAGGTTTCGGTGAAGGATGGCGAAAAGATGCTTGTCGAAGGTGAGGACTATGAAATAGCTCTTGCCGACAACCATGATGCTGGTGTGGCGACGGTCTCTGTGACTGGCTTGGGTGCCTACAAGGAGAGTGAAACGCGAACATTCACTATCTCGAAGGCGTTGCTTACAGTGACAGCCGACAATCAGACTCGGCCATTCGGAGAAGAGAATCCTGAATTGACTTTCGCCTACAGTGGATGGAAGGGCGAAGACGATGAGAGTGTCCTTCTTGCCGTGCCTATAGTGTCGTGTGTGGCAACTGCTGACAGTCCTGCTGGCGACTATGCCATCGAGGTGAGCGGCGGTGAGGCCAGGAACTATGACTTCGCTTACGAGAATGGCACTTTGACCATCACAGCAGAAACCGTCATTCAGACTATTGGAAGTGAGGAAAATACCAATGTCTGGTACACTTTGGACGGTCGAAGGCTGAATGGTTTGCCCAAATCTCGCGGTTCAATCGTTGTGAATAACGATCGTAAGAAAATCTATGTCAAATAATACAATTTCGACCCGAATTGCACACGGCAGTTCGGGTCGAATTGGTTAATACTCATGGAAAGTCAAAAAAGGAATGCTCCCTTAGGTGAATCGCACTTGAATAATTGTAGTATCGGAAGGAAAAATAATATTTATTATTTAATATTTAGAATTTTGAGATGAATGGCTATTCATCAACAAGATAAAGCCTTCACTCATCACATGTAGGTTTTCTCGGGCTGCCACTTGGTTGTAGAGCAAGAGGAAGTTGACGGGGTCGGCAAAGTGTGCAAGGAGTTGATCTCGAAGGCCGTGGGCGACAAGGAGGTTGGTGATGTAGCGGCCGTTGGGGTGACCGCCTAAGGGGAAGAGTCCAGAAGTCTGTTGGAAGTATTCTTCTTTAGTGATTTGCTGGTGAGCCCAGCTGAGGGTCAGAGAGTCGAGCCTTGCCATCTTGTCGGAAGTGGCGGCGACGGCCTCCAGATACATCTGAGCCAGTTGTTCTGGGTAACCCATTTTGGCATATTCGATGACGGGGTCGTAGTCCAATGGTTTGTCTATCAGGTCTGCAATACCTTCGTTCTGGAGGTTATTGACGACCCAGAGGACGGGGATAGAGTCGAACCGTTCATGGTCTTCGAAGTGGGCGCGGTAGGTATGGAACATCTCGTGTGTCAAGACGCGGATGCCCTCTTCTGGATATTTGTAGAAGTAATTGATGTCCAAGGTGATACCGCTTCGCTTGCTGCGACATTCGGCATCACCACAGATGAAACCGATGTTGGGGAACGTGAGAAGTGAATCGACAAAGTTGGGCAAGAACTGCTGGAGTGTCTGCCGCGCCTGCTTCTGGATGGAGGCATAGTCGTAGTCGCGACGGAAGTCCTGAAGTTCGCTCCAATGTTGCTTCATGTCCACGTAGTTGCGAACCAGGAGTGAGGTGTGGAAGCGAGGGTCGGACATAGACAATTGACCCTGAAGCAAAGTGTTGCGTGCCTTGGTGCTGTCGGGATGAAAGGCAATGAGCAAGGCGTTGCGTATCAGACCCTTGCGTTTTTGCCAACCCGCCATGACGTAGCCATCGGAGTGGGCAAGCGAGTCCCACGTGGCTTCGGCTACCTCCTGTCTTTGTGCAACGCTGTCGGCCACCGCAAAGAAGAGATCCACGGAGTTGAGGTTGATGTCGCTCTCAGCGGTGTGACGGGTGCAACTGGTGGTGACGGCAAAGAGGAAAAGCAAAAGAGGTGAAAACCGATGGGACATAGTTTGATTGTTTTGAATGACGTAAGTCATTAACTTGTTTGGCGGTGCAAAGTTAATGCATTCTTGGTAGATATACAAATGTTTATATGTCAATTTTTGCGGATTGCTGAGATAATGTCGTATTTGTGAATGCTCAAAGAAAAATGCACCTCGGAAAGCAATGGTTCTGAGGTGCATTTCTTATTTAGGGGATGGGAAGTTTTATTTTTCGTAATCGTCCCAGAGATTGTTTCGGAGGGAGGGAGCGTCCAACGGGGCTCGTCCACCCATGTCAATTTCTCCACCTCCAGGGATAGAGTTCGCCATCAAGAGACTTTCGTTGTCCAGTTCGCTGACAATGAACTGAGGTTTTGAATATTCTCGTTTCATCTTACAATCATCTTTTGACGGTTCTTGACATAGATGCCCGCAGGGAGAGTCTCGTTAGGATTCATTTTTCGGCCATCCAGCGTATAGATGGTTTCGCTATCAGAAGAGGTCACAATGCTTTGAATGCCAGTTGTTTCCTCCTCTTCGATTTCCACACCATTGATCATGATGCGCATTGATGGAGCAAAGTATTCGACTGGTGAACCGTCTTTATTTTCGATGCTCAGGTACCAGCGTTGAGGTTTGAGACCACTTGTGGCATCTTCTACTCGCACCAGACTGCCGCCGCCCATGGCGTAGTAGTTATTGTTGTACATATCTGCTCCAGACACACCAGCGTATGTGCCCTTAATCTTGAATGTCTGACGGGTAGTGGCACATTCTATCTGAGTAGCAGTTGTAGCACATACCTCCGTATTTGGCAGTGAGAGGTTCACTTCGCTGGCTTCACTTGCCTTGATGAGGTAAGGGTAGTTCGGAGTTGTCGCACCACTCTTCAGGTAGAGGAACTCGATGGACATCTTGTCAAACTGACCGTCTTCGTCGGTGTCGTACATGTGCGTGTCGTTCAGTTCTGCCACCTCCAATCCATTGGCAGTCAGCGTCTCGACTGGAATGCTGAAAGGCAAGTAGAGAGCCTGCCATTTGCCTGCTGCCGAGAATGTTCGACTATAGTTGACCTCGTCGTAGGTTTTGGCCTGAGCGATGTTAAGAGTCTCACCGTCATTGATGCCGAAGGTGAGTCGGCCAATAGAGGCAGATAAGTTGTAACGAAGTACCTCAAATGGATCCTCCTCTGAGATGGACTCTATAGAGATATTTCGCAATACTATTTGTTGGACACCATTTGGTGCGTCATCTGCCACTTTGAGAGAGATGGTTGCCACCTCGCCCCCTGTGCCAGAGAATGTGTAGGTTGGGCGAGTCGCATTGGTGTAGATATGGATGGAACCATCGGCCTCGATATCTCCAAAGATGGCATGTTTGCGAGCAGTAGTTCTACCTGTAGAGATAGAGATAACAGGGAACTCATCTTCATCCAAAACTGGAGTAATGCCATCTGGCAAATAGAGATAGAAGTCAAAGCCTGTTATATCTCCATCGTTCTGGTTCTTTAACAAGATAGGCACATCTATCTCATCTCCAAGTTCGGCAGAGAAACTTTGCATGTACACAACATTATCGAAGTCGGCTGGGTCGCTATCTTGTGTATTGGAAACCGTCACTACACACGTAGCAGACATTTCACTTCCGTCTTTGGCTTTTACCGTGATGGTTGCTGTTCCTTCTGCTATTGCTGTTATTGTACCATTATCCACATTTACAATAGTTTCGTCCGATGATGTCCACTCCAAATCTTTCATATCTGCATCAGTAGGAGTGATGGTTGCCTCAATTGTAGAAGTTTCTCCGAGAGTCAAACTGGCTGCTGTTTTGCTCAACTGAATATGACTTACGCGTTTTTCCCATGCCAAATAGGGGAATGTCAACCCATTGTTTATGGTCCAGGTGTCCTCAAAGTCCCAACCAAGGCCGATATAGGTGTTGGGATTTCTTAAAGCAGAAAGACCAATGCCAGAACCATTCAATTCACTATCCGTAATGGTTACTTCTTCCCCATTTATTGTGGCAACACAACTGCCATAAGCACGGTTGCCTTGTTGCGAACCGAGTGCGCCAAGAGTTCCAGAGTCTTTTTTGCCACAAATACGACCATAGTTTGTGTTTGCAGAAAGAGAATAGATAATGGCACAATTGGAGGAAACGGTTGTGTTTGCCATATGGCCGATGATTCCACCGACATTTTCTGTGCCTGCTACAGAACCGCACAAATAACAATATCGAATACTTCCTGTATTATCCACTTCGCCAGCAATACCGCCCACATAGGTAGAACCTATTACATCGACATACGTATAGCAATTTAAAATTTTAATGGTAAAATTGCCACTTTCTCTGTAATCATCTCCAAATATTCCGCCCACATATTTCACTCCAGAGATTTCACCAGAAACGAAACATTTTTCAATTTTTGTATTATTGGTAGAATAATAATAAGTGTAACCATTATAACTGGAAGTTCGATAATACCCATAGTGATAACTCTTTCCTAACAGTCCTCCGATATAATCAGTTCCAGACACATTCCCGTAATGGCAACAAGATGAAATGGTAATTGTAAAGGTAAGTTCAGGGCTGCTATTATAGTACGAATATGAATAACCTACCACTCCGCCAACGTAGTTTTTGCCAGATATATCACCTTTATGTTTGCATCCAAAGCAGGTTAAATCGCGATTAGAATAGCCAATGATTCCGCCGACGTTCTCATAGTTAGGACATTCTATGTCGGCTTTAGCAGAACAATTGTTGAAGGTAGAATATTCATTACGACCAGCTATTCCGCCAACATCATTGTACGAGCCTTTCACCTTGCCTACATATTCACTATTGGATATGGTGGAATTGTATATACAACCTATCAAACCACCAGTATTTTCTCGACCAGAAAGGCCTGAGGCTCCAGTCAAAGTGAGTTTGCAATTATCTATAACAGAAGAAGAGGTCACTTCACCGAATAAGCCGCCAGTCTGATTGTGACCACTTACACTTGAACCTGACACTTGCAGATTCTTGATGGCGGCAGACTCGATATAGCCAAAGAAGCCTACATAGTCAAGGGCTGGACGATTGACGTAGAATCCGCTAATGGTATGATTGTCACCATCTAAGTTGCCCTTGAAATGGTCGGATTGAACACCAATTGGATTCCAACCAGCCGTTGGATTGTTCTCCGCAATCCAAGTTGTCAAGTCAATGTCATTCATCACCTTGAAACAGGTGCCCTTGTGGCTATTTCCCAAGAAATATGCCATTTCGGCCAACTCGTCCGCATTCGTAATCTGATACGGATCTTCTTCGGTGCCACTACCCGCACCACTGAACTGCGCTTTGACCGTAAAAACGGTCAAGGCACAGCAAAGAATCATAAGAAACGTTTTCATAATGTATTGGGGAATTACACATTTTAGTTATCTTTGTTGATTAAGAAGTGTCTTCATTTGATTAATTGCCTTTTGAAATTCATTCAGGTTAATTGAAAAGATTGCAAGGATTACTTTATTAGGGTTTCCTTCTTCATTATTTACGTCAAGAGTCACCGTAAACAATTCATCGGCAAAAGTGTATGAGAAGTTGTTCTGGTGTTGTTTGATCTCCTCCAATTTTTCTATTATTTTTTCTTGGATTATTTTTTTGTATTCAGAGAGCCACTTTGACAAAAAGTCTTTTTTGGATTCAACATTCCAATCCTTATTGCATTCTTTTATTAAAATCGATATATCAAAAGAGGAGATAGTTTCTTTTCTTTCTAAAGAAGCATTAACGAAGTTAATAAAATTCTCGTGGATTAATTGATTGTCTGAATTTGCTTCAAGGCAGTTGTTTACCCAAATACGACCCAATTCTCTTGTTTCTGGTCTCATAATTCAAATGTTTTTATCCCTTATAGCCCTCCCCAGATTCAGTATTAGCTTTAAACAAAGAAAAGACGCAGGCGGCTGTACTTGCTCGTCCCGCGTCCCAAGGCCTTCCACAACCCATAAGCTCAGAAACGAGCAGTGCTGCAGAAGCCCACGTCATAAGTATGTACACGACAATACGTCATACCATTGACCCAGATTCGGACCAAGACATGACGATAGTCAACAGGATATACTTATCCCAAGGACATCTACCACTGCTTTGTTTCTTGGAGCTTATTCAAATGGTGGAAGTATTTGGAACGCCAAGATTCAAACGTAAGTAAACGTCTTCTCATAAATACTCCGAAAGTGACGGCATCCTAAGCGGATGTGACCACATTGGAGTTGACCCTCCCAGAGAAACCCGAATGGACTTCTGCCAAGAGAATCACGGTGCAAAGATAGTGGATTTTTTGTAAAAATGCAAGAATTCAGTATGTTTTTTTGAATGGAAAGGTTTGAGATAGAATATTTTGAGTATTGCTTCGTTCTGTCTGGGGTGGGGAGTCCAATTGGGTTTGAAAAGCCATTCAGCGGAACTTTATTTATACCAACGTGCACGAAAAGGCTACCCAATCGGGTAGTATTGTAGGGAATTTGACCCTTTTTTATTAAATAGTTCGCAAAAAATGCGAACTATTTACTGATTGTCATTATCTTTGCGTCGTAATCTAATCATAATGGAAATCAAGTTCAATAAAGATTATGCAATATTGTTGAGTTGTCTAATCATTACAAATAAAAAGTTATGGGAAACTTAGGTTATGGAGCATTCCCTACTCATCCGGGGGAGGTGCTGAAAGACGAAATAGAGGAGCGTGGTATCAGTCAGCGTCAGTTGGCAGATAGCCTGGGACTGACATATTCTGTTGTCAATGAGATACTTAATGCCAAACGTCCTATCACGGCAAAGACAGCCCTGATGTTTGAGGCAGCTTTGGATGTTCCTGCCGACTCATTGATGAACTTGCAGACCAAATACAATATGCAGACAGCCCGTAATGACGAGGGTCTTCGCTCTCTGCTCAAAGGCATCAAGAAAGTGGCGGTTCTGTTGTGATGGTATCAAGCCATTATTCACCCTTCCGTCATTTGAGCGGTTGAAAGCATTAGTAAAACGGGTCAAAAAGCTCGTTGTACGAAATGTAAGTGTAGGATTTCGTGTGTGCGTTAGGTTAGTAAAGCAAAAAAAAGGCTACCCAATCGGGTAGCCTTATATGCTTGCGTCGAGAAGCAATTACTTCTTCTTGCCGTAGCGAGAGAGGAACTTGTCCACGCGACCAGCGGTATCGACGAGCTTGTTCTTGCCAGTGTAGAATGGGTGGCTGGCAGAGGTGATTTCAAGCTTAACCAATGGGTACTCCTCACCGTCGATGGTGATGGTCTCCTTGGTGTTGATGGTCGAACGTGAGATGAAAGTCACGTCGTTAGACATGTCCTTGAATGCTACAGGACGATAGTTCTCTGGGTGAATACCTTTTTTCATATTATTTATTGTTTTGTTGCTCACTTACCTCCAGCGGCTCCGAACGGCAAAAGGTGAACCTTTTCTTCGTACGCTTTCAATAGTAAGCACAGTTAATACTCTGTTAAAGCGGGTGCAAATTTAGTGATTATTTCGGAAACTTGCAACTATTTCTGCCATAAAATGAATTATTTCTTCATTTTTCGTCGAGTTTAAGCCATTTTCTGCCAATCGGATATAACATATAGTAGGCAATGCAGGCTGCCATCGTGCCCACCAAGAGGCCGCCGAGGATGTCGCCAGGATAGTGAACGCCCAGATAGATACGGCTGTAGCAGTTGAGCAACATCCAGAGGGGCAGTGCCCAAAGGGTGATGCGTAACGCCCGACGGAGCATGGGCGAAAGTGTGTTGGCCTCGGAGCGTAACCAGTTCTTGATCAAGAAGATGAACCACAAGGCGACGCCCCACGTATTGGAGGCATGGCTCGACACGAATCCATAATGACCACCGCGATATCCATGGACGATGTGAATCCATTCTGCGATGCCCGAGTCGGGGCGCGAAGGGCGGGGGCGCATCACGACATTCTTGATGATGCCCGATGCCACTTGGTCGCTGATCACCACCACCAATGCTGTGATAACTACCAGCAACGACAACTTCTTCCAATTCACCTTGACGGGTCGGCAGTATAACACCATGAGCCACAACAACCAAATGTACAGCGGTATCCAAGTGAACTTGCCCGACACAATCCACCACAACTGATCCTGGACGGAACCACCATCGTAGTTCAGCCACAGCATCAGTTGTCGGTCCAGTTGGTCAAGGTAATTCATGGGGAAATTGAAAATTGAAAGTTGAAAATTGAAAAGCCCTGCGAACGGAGTTAAAGGATGTCATTTTGGAAGAAAGAATCCCTTGTGGACTACCTGTGGCGAGGTTGTTGCATTTTTTGCAACAACTGCTCCTTCGTTTGGAACACTTTTGTCAAAGAAGGTCTTAAAGAGTTAGGAAAACTCTTCATTCTTCATTTTTAATTTTTAATTTGGCCAAGGCTCGCCTTGGCTCATTTGTCCATCACCCAATCCGCGCAATGGACGGGGAATTTGGAGCCGTCGTATTGCATCTGTTCGGGGACGGGGATGAGGATGGTGTAAGTGCGACCGGCACGGACGGTGAGTTTGTTGGCACGCAGCCAAGGGTTGAACTCCTTGAGGTGGTAGTAGCTGCAACCCTGTTTCTTGGCCCACTCCGTGATGTTGGGGATCGAGGTTTTGACGGTGATGGCATGGGTCTCGATGGGGCGATAGAGTTGGTCGCTATAGAGCACAAAACCATAGTGATAGGGGTCGCGCATCACCTCCTTTATCGCCATGATGCGGAACATATATCGTGAGGTCTCTTCGGCCACCAATAGGTCGAGCGCCGACTTCTGCTGCTGTTCGTCCAGACGGCGGGAGATGCCGTTCATGCCGGCGTTGTAGGAGGCGGCGACAGAGTGCCAGTCGTGGTATTTCTCGTAGGCCTCCTTGAAGTAACGGCAGGCGGCGCGGGTGCTCTTCTCGATGTTGTAGCGTTCATCCACTTCCGAGTCAATCTGGAGGCCATAGCGTTTGCCCGTCTCCGACATGAATTGCCAAAGGCCTGCCGCCTTGACGGGCGAAAGGGCACGGATGTCGAGACTGCTCTCAATGCAACAGAGGTATTTGAAATCCTCGGGCACACCCTCCTCCTTGAGGATTGGTTCGATGAGTGGGAAGATGCGGTTGGCGCGTTTGATGATGAGCGAGGTGCTGGTGTGGCCGAAACACATGTTCGACAATTCGCGGTCAAAGCGTTCGTGCCGATCGTAGCGGGAGAGGTCAACCTTCTCTCCGTATATCTCTGTTTGATGCTCAAACCTCGGTGCTGAGACGTAGGAGAGCATCATAGGTAGTTCGGGTTTAAGGTTGCGTTGTGTGCGGAAAGCCCAAAAGAGTGTAGTCGCCAGAAGGATGGCAAGTGTGGTTGGAAATAGTTTTTTTATCATTGCTTTTTAATTAAGTACAAAGGGACTAAGTACGAAGGACAAGAGAAAGAGACAAAGTGACTAAGTACAAAGGACTAAGGCCCAATTGTCGCGAACCCGCTGAACCATAGTGCGTTATCGACTCGCTTTTCCTATTCTCCCTACTGCTTCATTACCTCCTTGGTTCTCAGTACGTTGATGTCCCCTTTCTTGGTATAAGAGATGCCGTCCGTGCCCTTGGCCTTGACGAGGTAGTAGTAGGCACCCGTCGGAACAGGGCGACCGCTTTGCGTGCCGTCCCACCCCTGGGCAGGGTCTTTGGTGTGGAAGAGTTGCTGTCCCCAACGGTTATAGACCCACATCTCGAACGACGTAAGCGACTTATATTTAACCTTGAAGACCTGGTTCGTGCCCGTCGGCGAATCGGGGGTGATGAGGTTGGGAATCTGGAGCAACGACTCGGTCACATTGATGGAGTAAGGCTCGAGGTATTTGCCGTCACCCTCTTCTCCTATATATCGGTAGTTGAAGCGGACAAAATATTCGCCCGTTTCCGAGAAAGTGTAGTCGATGTTCAACTCGCGATAGGTGACAAGGATGTCCTCGAACTTGTTGTCGTTGGCAATCTCCCAAGCCACATAGTCCGCAGAGTCGGGGTTGACCGTAGCCTCAAAGTGCACCAAGATTGGACCAGGCCCTACGAACGAATGGTCGGAGCCTTGCACCGAGTCGGCGCGGTTGTCGATGTACGTCTGTTCATCGATGTAGGCCCTGTCGCTGGGCGGGATGTATTCGGGGTCAGAACTTGTCTGTAACGCGAG
>JAEEGJ010024193.1_pt1 | contig 12623 bp, 6 predicted proteins | sample 8958761 | NCBI WGS metagenome assembly JAEEGJ01 (sample SAMN16246546, study PRJNA631951) | gut metagenome | biome: gut microbiome; feature: rumen; material: RS-attached | host: Bos | place: Iran: Karaj | collected 2018-10 | reverse complement strand
TCCTCGGGCATGAGCGAGAGCTGGTCGACGTCGATGACGCCCACGTTCAGCGAGAGAACCTGCAGCACTGCATGCTGAGAGTCTTCGGTTGGCGTGAGCACGGCCTCGTATTTCTTCCAGTTGCTGCCGCTGGCGTCGATGGTGGCTTCAGCAAGGAGCTTCGGGTCGCGGCCCCATCCCTGTGGTTCGACGAGGACGACGCGCAGACGCGGTGTGAGGGTGGCGTCTTGTCCCTGCAGGGTGTATGCCTTCTTGAGTTGCGGCACGCGCAGGAACATGGAGAAGTCGTACTTCGCGCCGGCCTTCACGGAGATGCCGTCGAAGCCGTCGTTCTGCAGGCCAAAGCCCTTCCAACCCTTATAGTCGTAGTACTCCTTCACACGCTCGGTGTGCAGACGCATGTAGGTGGCGTTGTTGGCATGCAGGGGATTGTCCATGCGAGCCTCCATCCAACCGGTGGTGTGACCGGGACGCACGAGGCGCCACGCGGTGCCGGGTCCCCAGCCGTCGCGTTCGACGGGACTGAATTCGAACGAGCCGTTCTGCAGGAGTTCGGCGTAGAGACCTCCGTCGGCAGCCGACGAGATGTCCTCGAAGAAGATGCCGATGAGTTCATCGCTGATGGCCTTGCCACCGGCGGGTGCCTTCATGGTCTTCTGGGCCATGATGGGCAGGAATGCTGTCAGCAGGGCGACAGCCAGGAAAGAAATTCTTTTCATAGTCGGTGTTGTTTTGTTTATGTTTGTTTGTCTCAATAATCTATGCTTGGTTGATTGATATGCTCTATGCTTGGGTTTCTCTATGCTTTATGCTTGGCTGTCGCGTAGCATGATGAGCTCGTCGCGCAGCTGGTCGGGCAGGTTGATGCCTCGCAGAACGAGACTGCGGCTCCAAGCGGCCACCTCGTCTTCGCGCATGGTGTGGAGGATGTAGGCAAACTGCTCCACCTCGTCGTCGGTGTAGTCGGAGGCGGCACGCCCGATGAAGGCATCGAGTTCTTCGTCGTCGAAGTATTCGATGGGCTTCGTGGCAGCCTCCATCATGCAGGCCTGCTCGCATCGCGGACTCTCGGGAGTGCACGTGGCGCAGTCGCCCTCGCCGATGACGATGGGTTCCTCGGTGCCGTCGGGGCGGCGGTTGCGGCCGAAGATGTAGGCGATGGCGCCCAGCGTGGCTAGCGCTATGATGGCAATAATGGTGATTTCGGTCATATTGTTATTCTCTTTTATCCGCTTTCGCGGGCTTTAAAAAAACATAAGAAAACCAAGATGACATAAGAAAACATTTGGTTTTTATCTGTTATGATATCAATGTTTTTTTCTGTTTTCTATGTTTTCTTCGGTTTTTTAAAGGACGCGAAGCGTATTATCCCTCTGCGAGCCCCTTTACTTCCGTGATCTCTACCCCGACTTTCTTCATCTCTTCCCAGAAGCGGGGATAGGACTTCGTGACCACCTGCGGATGGCTGATGGAGAGGCCTGGATAGATGATGGCCAGCGGGGCAAACGACATCGCCATGCGATGATCTTCGTAGGTCTCGATGGGCTCGCCGGTGGGTTCGCAGCGTGTGCCGTCCCAGACGAGGTCGTAGTTCTCTTCCACGCGGATGACGAAACCCAGCTTCCGCAGTTCGTTGCGCAGGGCTTCTATGCGGTCGGTCTCCTTGATTTTCAGTGTCTGCAGTCCGTGGAAGTGGAACGGGATGCCTTTGGCAACACAGGTGGTGACGACGGTCTGCACGAGGTCGGGGGAGTTCACGAAGTCGTAATCGAGACGTGGCACCACACGATTGTTCTTGCGTAGCACCACGCTGCCATCCTTCGCGAACATGGTCTTCACACCCAGGATGGAGAAGATGTAGCGTGCGGCAGAGTCGCCCTGCTTCGAGCCGTCGGTGAGTCCCGGCAGCTGTAGCTCGGCATCGGGGTCGTCGGTAAGGGCCATCATCTCATACCAGTAGCTGGCTGAGCTCCAGTCGTTTTCGATGAGGTAGTTGCACGGCTGGTAGGGGGTGGGGCGCACGACGACGGTGTCGCCGCTGGTCCAGTCGGCATCGGCTCCGAACTCGCGCATCATCCATAGCGTCAGGTCGATGTACGGTCGCGAGATGACGTGACCTTTCAGTCGCAGCTCCAGTCCGTTCTCGAGCACCGGACCAATCATGAGCATCGCCGACACATACTGCGAACTCATGTCTCCGGGAATGTCGATGATGCCGCCGCTGAGCGGCTTGCCCTTGATGCGCAGGGGTGGGAAGCCTTCCTCGCCCTCGTAGCTGATGTCGGCGCCAAGCTGTCTGAGAGCGTTCACGAGAATGCCGATGGGGCGGTGCTTCATGCGCTCGGTGCCCGTGAGCACGTGTTCGCCCGGCATCACGGCAAGGTAGGCGGTCATGAAGCGCATGGCGGTTCCTGCCGCACGGATATCGATGACGTCGGGATTATCGCGCAGCGCCTTAATGATAACGGCGGTATCGTCGCAGTCGGAGAGGTTTGCAGGTGCCTGCTCCCAATCGAGTGGGGTGGGGGCAGCAGCGTCCCTTTTTCGTGCAAGGGCATGTATGATGAGTGCTCGGTTCGAGATGCTTTTCGATGCGGGCAGCTGTACGGTTCCTTGCAGCGTTTTCGGTGCCCGCAGACTATATATAATAGGTGAATGGTTCATGTTAATTCGTGACTTTTGACGCAAAGTTACTAAAAAACTCATAACAACCCGCCAATAACTGCAATCTTTTTCTTACCTTTGCAGAACTTTAAGTTTTTTTATCACTAGCAGCATGGATTACACCCACATCATCATACGCGGAGCCACGGAGAACAATCTAAAGAACGTCTCGCTGCGGTTGCCGAAACACCAAATCACCATCTTCACCGGCGTATCGGGTTCGGGGAAGAGTTCGCTGGTGCTCGACACGATAGCCGCAAAGTCGCGACGCGAGCTGAACGACACGTTCCCGACGTTTGTGCAGCAGTATCTGCCGAAGTATGGGCGACCGCATGTGGAAAGCATCGAGAACCTGCCCATCGCCATCGTTATCGACCAGAAGAAACCCGCGCAGAACTCACGTTCCACCGTGGGCACCTATACCGACATTGCCGCCCTGATGCGCCTGCTGTTCTCGCGTGTGGGAAAACCCTTCGTAGGCTATTCGGAATCGTTCTCGTTCAATCATCCCGAGGGTAGCTGTCCGCGCTGCTCGGGGTTGGGCGAGATTCGTGAGTTGGACATTCACAAGCTCGTGGACTTCGACAAGAGCCTGAACGACGAGGACACCATCCACTACATCGCGTTCGGCAAGGGTGGCTGGCGCTGGATTCGCTATGCCCATAGCGGACTCTTCGACCTCGACAAGAAAATCAAGGACTACACGCCCGAGGAGCTCGACCTGTTCCTGAATAGTCCGCAGATCAGGCTGAAGAACCCGCCTGCCAACTGGCCGAAGACGGCGAAATACGAGGGTCTGATACCGCGTATGTATCGTTCCATCATCAACTCCGAGGAAGGTCTGCTGCATGCCGCCGTGCTGAATCCGATGTTGCGCATGGGCACGTGTCCCGACTGTGGCGGCACGCGACTGAGCAAGCGTGTGCTTTCGTGTAAGATAGACGGAATGAACATTGCTGAGGCCTGCGCGTTGAGCATCACAAAACTTAATCGTTGGATCAGTTCCATCGCCGACCCGCTGGCCACCGACCTGAAGGCCGCCATCGGCGCCAGGCTCACAGCGCTCGAGGAGATTGGGCTGGGCTATCTCAGCCTTGATCGTGGCGTGGGAACGCTCTCGGGCGGCGAGGCACAGCGTTGCAAAATTGCCAAGTACATCAATTCCTCGCTCTCCGATGTGCTGTATATCCTCGACGAACCCAGCACGGGTCTTCACAATCACGATATCCAACTAATGAAGCGTTCCATCCAGCGGCTGCGCGATGCGGGCAATACCGTACTCCTCGTCGAGCACCATCAGGAGATGATTCGTATGGCCGACCATATTGTTGACCTCGGTCCCGGCCCAGGCATCGACGGCGGCAGAATCGTCTTCGAGGGCACCTACGATGAGTTGTTGAAAAGTGGCACCGCGACAGGCGAGATGCTGCAGCGCACGGGCGACTTCAAGTTGCAACCCCGACAACCGAAGGCATTCTTCCCCTTGCGGCATGCCTGTTTACACAACCTGCAGGACATCTCTATCGACCTGCCACTGGGCGTGTTTGCCGTGGTGGCGGGTGTGGCTGGCTCGGGAAAGAGTTCACTCATGGAGAGTTTGATGAGAGCTTGTGGAGAGGAACAAAAGACGGATGGGGAACTCCCCATTTACATCTCCCAAAAGAACATCGGTGTGAGTCTGCGCTCCACTCCTGCCACCTATATGGATGTCGCTCCCGACATCCGAAAGATGTTCGCCCGCAAGTACAAGCTGAAGGAGGCCTATTTCACCTTCAACGGAAAGGGTGCCTGTCCCGTTTGTGGAGGCAAGGGTGTCATCGTCTCGGAAATGGCGTTCATGGACAACATCGAAACCGTCTGCGATGCCTGCGGCGGTCTCCGCTACTCAAAGGAGGCGTTGCAGTATAAACTCTCACCTCAGCCCCTGCAGGTGAAGGAGGGGAGTGAAATGCCTCTGCAGACGGAGAGTCAGAAAGAAAAACCATCTACTCCCCTCCCTCACAGGGAGGGACAGGAGGGTGGGTCTTCTCTTTCCATCGCCGAAGTCATGGACCTCTCTGTTCGTCTTGCTTCCGACTTCTTCCGAGGCACCGTCATCGAGCAGAAATTGCGGCCGTTGATGGATGTCGGACTGGGCTATTTGCATCTGAACCAGGCACTCTCCACGCTCTCCGGTGGTGAGCTGCAACGGTTGAAGATTGCGTCCTATCTGGGTGAACGCGGCAAGACGTTTATCATCGACGAGCCCACCGACGGCCTACACCCGAAGGACGTGCAGCGCCTCGTGAACCTCTTCGAGCAGATGGTCGACGAGGGGAACACGGTCTATGTGGTGGAACACAACACCGATGTCATCAAGGCTGCCGACTACGTCATCGAACTCGGACCGGGTGCCGGCGAGCAGGGTGGCCGCATTCTCTTTGCCGGCAAGCCTCGCGACCTCCTCGGCTGTCGCGAAAGCGTCACCGCAGAATATCTTTAGCCCCCTCAATCCCCCAAGGGGGAAGGGGGATAGAACGCCAAAGACTTGTCTATGTTCTGTCGCACGTTCAGTGCTATTTGCATCATCTACGAAACAAACTCTTACAATCAACCCAAACACAAACATGAGACGAAAACTACTATCCTTGCTACTGATGCTGCCGCTCGTAGCTGGCGCACAGCAAACAACAACTGCCGATTTCGTGAAAGGCGCCGACGTGGGATTCCTCACAGGACAGGAGCGGCACGGAGTGAAATTCCACGACCGCAACGGTCGCGAGCGTGAATGTCTGGAACTGCTGAAGAACGACTACCAGATGTCGGCCATCCGCATGCGTGTGTGGGTGAACCCGCGGGGTGGGTCGTGCGACAAAAACGAACTCCTCGCGATGGCGCGTCGTGTGAAAGCACTGGGCATGCAACTCATGGTGGACTTTCACTATAGCGACTCGTGGGCCGACCCCGCCAAGCAGCCCATTCCTAAAGCCTGGGAGGGACACACCTACAAGCAGATGAAGCGCGACCTCGCACAGCATACCATCGAGGTGCTCACGCTCCTGAAGGAAAACGACATTGAGCCCCGCTGGGTGCAGGTGGGCAACGAAACCGCCAACGGACTGCTTTGGCCGATGGGTCACATCGAGAAGAATCCAAAGCAGTATGCGGGCTTCATCCGTGCAGGCTACGATGCGGTGAAGAAGGTGTTTCCAAAAGCCATCGTCATCGTGCATCTCGACCGCGGCCATAAGCAGTCACTCTATGACTGGAATCTCGACATCGTGCGCAAGTATGGCGGTCGGTGGGATATGATTGGTATGTCGCTCTATCCCTATTGGGCGATGGAAGGACACCCCGAACTGAAGGCCGACGACATCATCACCGATTGCATGAGCAACATTCGACACGTCAGCGAGAAATACAAGTGCGACGTGATGATAGTTGAGACGGGATTCGAGGTCGATGAACAGCATCCGGAGAAGATGGAGGAAGGCCGCCGACAACTCACACGCGTCATCAAAGAGGCACGCAGCATGACCAACGGTCGCTGTCGCGGCGTGTTCTATTGGGAACCGCAGTGCCTGCCAGGTGGCTATAAGCTCGGCGCCTTCGACCACAATGCCGCACCCACCGCCATCATGGAGGCGTTCGTGGAGTAGAGGAGCCCCACCCCAGCGGTAGGGGCAGACCCCCGTGTCTGCCCGACATAGCCCCTCTTACCTGCTAAGAATAAAACTATAGTGATAGGGCTGGTTGGCAGGGATGGTGTATTGGGGAAGAGTGCGCTGGCCCCAGGTGTCGATGCCTCCCACGCCATGAACGTTCAAGTCGATGTTCAGGTTGACGAAGCGGCCGCGCTGGATTTCGTTGGGGTGTTTGGCAACTTCAAGGTCTTCTTCGCCATAGTCCCATGCTCGGATGCAGAGGGGCTGACAGCCATCGATGCGCAACTTCTGTGTGGACGAAGAAATCTCGAACCAGCGGATGTCGCAGCGGTTGCCGTTGTCTTGTGGATGAACGTATTCGGTCTGATAGTCGGAAAGCGGCATCTCGTAGCGTCCGAGGAAGGCAGAACGCTTGCGGTCGGGATAGTTTTCCCACGGGCCTCGACCATAATAATTAATATGAGTCATCTCGGCAGGCAGACGCATGCGCATGCCGAACTTCGGAATCAGCATCGCCTCTTTCTCGAGGGAGAGAGCCGTTGGGCGATAGTCCATCTCTACCTTGATACGATCGTCGCGAGTAATGGTATAGGTCAGCGCGACATCAGCGCCCATGGGTAGCGACATATCAACAATCACCTTTTCACCTTCTATGCGAAGAGCCTTGACGGTCCGCTTTTCTGCAGCATCTTTCCATACTGCCAGACGCTCAGCAAAGTGGGCTGCATGTTGGTTGTCGTTCTCTGGCTTCCAGAAGTAGGGTTCGAGGGGAGCCTGCAACAGTTGTGCGCCATCAACCAGCCAACTAACGAGGGCGCCTGTTGGGTCGATGGTGACCGAGCCGTGGTCGGTGGTGATGACGATGTTTCCGTCTTGTTTCTGCACCTTCCCTGCCTTGCCTGCCAACTCAGAGGGGAAGGCGTATGGCTGCAGCACAAACTGCTCGCTGGACACCGCGAAGCCTGCCTTTGCCCAAGGGGTGTCGCGGCGCAGGCGGGCCGAGACGTTTAGCAAGGTCTCGCCATCGATGCGCAGGGTGTCATAATTGATGTCGTATTCACTCGTGTCGGTGAAGCTGTCGTGGTTGACGATGCGGATTTGGTCACCCTCTTTCACGAACTGCAGAGGCTGATAGACGTGCTGCACTTCGTAGTAATGCGGATGAGGCTTGCGGTCGGCAGCAATCAGACCGTTGAGACAGAAGGCCCCGTCGTTGGGTTTGTCACCGAAGTCGCCACCATAGAAGAACCCACCCCCAGCCACTCCCAAGGGGAGGGTAGTTGGGTTACCTTTGTCAGCAGAAGAACTATCTAAGCTCCCCTCCCCTCGGGAGGGGTTGGGGGTGGGTTGTAACCCCTGGTCCACCCAGTCCCAGATGGCAGCACCGCAGATGCTGGAGTCGTTATAGATGACATCCCAATACTCTTGGAAGTTACCCACAGAGTTGCCCATGGCGTGGGCATACTCGCGCATGATGAAGGGCCGGTCGTTGACCTTCTTTGCCTCTGCAGCGAGTCTTGTGGGAGAGAGATAGCTGTCGTCGTAGATGTCGCTTTGGCTGCGATCGGTGTCGCAGAAGGGTAGGGCGATGGTGTCGAGAGCCACGACTGCATCGCGCATCGCCTTGAGGTTGGGACCAACACCACCCTCGTTGCCCATGCTCCAGAAGATGACGCTGGGATGGTTCTTATCGCGCTGAACGAGTGAGACGGCACGATCTACGTGAGCATCCTTCCATGCAGGGTCTTCACCCATCACCTTATTAGCATAACCATAGCCATGACTTTCTTGATTGGCTTCGTCCATCACATAGATGCCCCAACGGTCGCAGAGTTCGTAGAGATATTCGCGGTCGGGATAATGACTGGTGCGCAGGAAGTTGATATTCCCCTGCTTCATCAGTCGGATGTCCTGCTCGTAGGTAGCATCATCCACGTAGCGGCCCGTCTTAGGATGGTGGTCGTGGCGGTTCACGCCCCGCAGCTTCACGTTCCGTCCGTTGATTTTCAGTACTTCGCCAACACACTCCACACGCTTCATTCCGAAATGGTATTCAAACTGTTCATCGTTCTTACTATCCTTCATACCAAGCAGTTGCACGGTAAAAGGATAGAGCCAAGGCTTCTCTGCCGACCACAACCGAGGTGATGAATTGTAGTGGTAGCTTAGTTCTACGCTGACAGTATCGCCTGCACGCAGCTTTTCGATACGTTGGTTGGTGACGTTCCAATGGTCTGGATTCTTACTGACGCCATATAGTTCGGGAGTAGCCATTTTCAGCTGAGCCAACAAATTCTTAGCGGTTTTCCTGCCGACATTACAGATAGTCACCTTGGCCTTGACGGTGAAGTCCGAGTAGTCGGCATTGGGAACGGCCTCCACCTTATAGTCGGCAATATGTACCAAGGGGCGCACCCACAGCTGCACCTCACGAAAGATGCCCGAGAGTCGCCACATGTCCTGACACTCTAAATAACTACCGTCGCTCCAACGATACACCTCCACAGCGAGTTTGTTGCGACCCTTCCGCACATATTTCGTGATGTCGAACTCAGCCGGTGACATCGAGTTTTGACTATAGCCCACCTTTTGGCCATTCACCCAAACGTACATCGCTGAATGAACACCGCCGAAGTGCAGGATGAGGTCTTGTCCGATCATCTCGTCAGTGACATCGATGAAGGTCACGTACGAGCCTACGGGATTGCGGTGGTCGTAGGCATACCAGTCCTTCGGCGGCTCACCCGTCACGCTGGGGCGGTCGCGGTGGAAGGGGTACTGCATATTCACATAGATGGGTTTGCCGTAGCCCTGCAGCTGCCAGTTGCCAGGTACGGTGATTTTATCCCATTTACTTACGTCGTAGTCCTCACGCTCAAAGCCCACGGGTCGGCTCTCCGGGTCTTTCGACCAACGGAACTGCCACTGGCCGTCGAGCGAAAAAATCTCCGCGCAATCTTTCCATTTCGACGGCAGTTGCAGCGTAGAATGATACGGGAGTTTGTTGATGCCCAACACGGCTGGGTTCTCCCAGTCGTGCGTTTGGGCCGATGCTGATAAACAAAGCATCGCGGTTAATAGTGCGAGGACTTTTTTCATCGATTACTTCGTTTTAATGGTGAGCGAGGCTGTGGGCAGATTGCTCTTGATGCTTACCTGCACATTTCCTTTACTCTTGTTGCTGCGCACGACGAGCAGGGCACGACCCTTCCAAGTGGTGGCGCGTGAAGTGGTCTTAGGTTCGCGGTCCTTCAAGTCGGCAGAGGCGAATGCCAAGAGCTGTCCCTGACCCTTCACGATGGCCTCACAGGGGATGGCGGCATCAGGACACACGCGGCCGTCCTTGTCGACCACTTCAACGGTGATGTATGCCAAGTCCTGACCGTCGGCAGTGATGGTGTTGCGCTCGGCAGTGAGTCGCAGACGAGCGGGCTCGCCGGCGGTAGCAAGCGTGACGCTCTTTCCGCCAGCCTCGGCACGCAGTTCGCCCGTTTCATAAGGCAACTTGAACACCGCCTTGAACTGCGTCTCACGGCTCACGGCCTTCGTGTCGACGAGTTTGTCGTTCAGATAGAGTTTCACTTCTGGCTGTTTGGTATAGACCTCCACCTCGATGGGCTTGCCTTCCCAACCCGGCCAGTTCCACGACTCCCACGTGGGCCACACGCTCCACTGCGTTTCGTGAATCTTGCCGCGATAGCCATCGGGCTCCTTCACGGCCATATAGAGTGGCGTGTTCTCGTTCCATAGCATGTCGCGATAATGGCTGATGGGTCGGCGCCAACCAGTGATGTCGACGTCACCGCAGCAAGCGCCGTGCCAGTCGGGTTGTCCGCCAGGGGCATAGCTCTCGCCCGGACGTTCGCCCTCATAGTAGTAGCGGCCAATGCCCGACTCACCGAGGTAGTCGAGACCCGTCCAAACCATATCGCCCACGACGTAAGAGTTGTCGTTCACTGTTGCCCAGTTGCGGAAGGCGTCGCGCGGATAGCTCTCCGTCTGCCACATCACACGCTTGGGGTTGCGCTGGTGGTCGCTGGTGTGTTTGAAAATCATGTAGTTGTAGCCGGCTACATCAAGGACGTCGAAGTGTGGGTCGTAGATTTCCCAGTCGCGGTCCCAGGCACAAAGGGCCTCGGTGATGGGGCGTGTGTTATCTATCTCCAAAACGGCATTCTTCAGCAGACGTGCGGTATGGACAACACGCAATTCCTTACGTTCTATGACCTCGTTGCCCAAGCTCCAAGAGATGATGCAGGGGTGGTTGCGGTCGCGCAGAACCATTGCGTGGACATCCTCGCGATAGCACGAGTCGATAAGAGTGGAGTAGTCGTATTTCAGCTTGGCCGAGCGCCAACCGTCGAAGGCTTCACCGATGACCAGCATGCCCAGCGAGTCGCAGGCATCGAGGAACGCACGCGTGGTGGGATTATGCGAGGTGCGGATGAGGTTGAAACCAGCCTCCTTCATCAGTCGTACTTTGCGAATCTCTGCAGCGTCGAAAGCTCTTGCTCCGAGTACACCGTCGTCATGATGTACGCAGGCACCGTTCAGAAGCACCGGCTTACCGTTAAGCACGAAGCCCTTCTCTGCATCGAACGTGAATGAGCGGATGCCGTATTTTGCCGTCTGACGGTCAATTGCCACATCCTTCATCATCTCCTTCAGTTCCACGGTTGCCTTATAGAGGTATGGGTTATCAGTAGACCACAGTTCCGGGTTCTGGACGGTGAAGGTTGCTGTGACGCTCTTTGTGCTATGAGCTGGTACTTTTACTGGCAAAACCTCACTCAGGGAGGTCTTCAGCTGTGTGCCGTGAATGACAACGGTCGCTGCACGTTCATTGTCCGACTCATTCTCGACAGTCACCTCCACGTTGACGGTGGCTTTGTCGGCCTTCACCTCGGGCGTTGTGACAAACACTCCGTTCTGGGCAATATGCAACGCAGGCATGGTCTCGAGCCATACATGGCGGTAGATGCCCGAGCCGGAATACCAGCGGCAGTTGGGCTGAAGGCTGTTGTCTACTGTGACAAGCAGTTCGTTCGGCCGTTTGTCTTTATATAAATAAGGAGTGATATCGACGGTAAACGGTGTGTAGCCGTAGCCGTGCTGACCGGCCTTCTGTCCGTTCACGAACACCTCGGCACGCTGATAGACGCCTTCGAAATGGAGTTTTACCACCTCGCCTGCAGGGGTTTTGAACGACTTGCGATATTCGCCTTTGCCACCTTGGAACCAGCCACCGCCAGTTCCGGTGGCACCTGTCTCTGGGTTGGGCGCATCGAAGATGTCCCAGTCGTGAGGCAGGTCGACCGTAGTTGTTTTTCCATCGCGGGTGAACTGCCACCCGCTGTCGAAGAGTTCTTTGTTTGACAAGGATTTGTTCTGTCCTGTTTTTGTTGCTTGGCTGTAAGCTTGCATCGTCAGCATGGCCAGAAATACGACCGTGGCTGTCTTTTTAGTGAATTGTTTCATAAGGTAGTTATTTGATGATTTTATTATTTGTATTCATATAGTTGAATGTGTAGGATTTTCCAATCTCCGACGCTGATGCGGGCGTGACGGCCCTGATGACTCTGGTCGCCGTTGTCACGGCGGAGGTAGTGCATCTGCCCATGTTCGTCGATGCAAACCTCGTCGACAGAAAGGAGACCGAGACGGGAACCGGTGAACGGTTTGATGGATGTCTGCGATGTGCTTCCAGCTTCGGCAAAACCGTCCTCGCCCAGTTTCTTCTGCTGTTCTCCTAGGCCTGCACGCGACGCTTCTTGCTCTTTCTCTGTACGGGTCTTGAAGTCAATGACGACACCACTGCCAGCCAGCAGATAATCGTACTTGCCTAGTCGCACGAGCATCGCTCCGCCTTCAGGCCAAGTGGAGCCGTTGGTGGCACGAGGGTCCCAAGGCAGCGTGAAATAGTGGCGGCAGGTCATCAGCACACCCTCGTCGTCGATGATGCGCTCGTGGTCTTCTTGGTCGAAAAGCAGGCCCCAGGTGTTCTGTGGTTTTACTCTGAAGACTTGCGACAGAAGGTTGTACGCCCGTGTTACCGATTGCGTTTCTTCGGGCGATGCTTGGTCGATGGCAAAGGGTGAGAAGCCCAGCGCCTGATGCTCGCCGAAGGCATAGAGGGCACGTGCACCGCTGTTTGTGCAGCAGCGGCTCTCGGGGATGAAGAGACGGTTCTTTATCTCGCGGCTCTCGCGGCCCATGCTGTACTTATTGTCTGTTGTCTTCTGGTTTTCTTGTGGTCGTAGAGGCATTGCATATTGTGCGGCCCACGACTTGAAACCTGTATCATAGATGTCGTGG
>JAEEGJ010024191.1_pt1 | contig 12623 bp, 11 predicted proteins | sample 8958761 | NCBI WGS metagenome assembly JAEEGJ01 (sample SAMN16246546, study PRJNA631951) | gut metagenome | biome: gut microbiome; feature: rumen; material: RS-attached | host: Bos | place: Iran: Karaj | collected 2018-10 | reverse complement strand
TTCAGCAGGATAGGAAAGATGCTTGGCAAAGATGAGAAGAACACCAAGAAGGTGACCGTGAACATGATGGCCAACATCATGACCGATGAGGTGCAGGAGTTTACGGCTCCGATAGACAGCGTTGGCCATTTCACGCTGCGGATGCCGATAGTAAACACGACGTCATTCCTTCTGGATTGCGGCAGAAAGAACGTGAGCATTGTGGCAGAGCCTGACGAGACGTATTTCCTCACCATCGACGAACTGCAGGACAAGGTGCTCTTCATGGGCAATAACGCCCGGCTGCAGAACGAGATCAGGGCGCACCATATCCGAATGAACGGATACGGGTCGAACCAGTTGGAAGCCATCGGCGACTTCACGGCCATTCTCGACAGCGTCAGGACACAGACAAAAGCGGCGATGAGGGAACTGGACATTATGTGCCACGAACACCCCACCCTGTCAGGAAGGTATCGCACGTACTACCGCAACAGCATATTCACCAACGGCATGTCGAACTTAATGCGAGCCAAGTTCATGGCACCGAACTATGAATTCCCAGAGGCTTACATGAAGGCTGTCGAAGAGGACTACTGGCAGAAACTCGCTGAACCGTACACGCTGGAAGCCTATACCTTCACCTACTTCTTCAACGACTATAGTGAGCAGCTGCAGCAGAAGGCCCGGAGCAAGATTGACTATACGCTAAAATGGATTGTAGACCAGGCTGAGAAGGACGGCATCGTCAGCCTCTCGGCCAGGGAGCGGGAGGCCGTCGCACAGTATGACGCCTCTTTCCCTGCCTATGATGAGAAGTTAAAGAGTGCCCCCGATAGTCTGAGGGAAGCCATCAACGCTGAGTTCGAACAGAACGACTTCGTGGCTGTCGTCAACGAGATAATCAGTCGTGAGGGCTATCAGGATTATGCCAACACCAAGTTCACGCAGCGCGACCTGGCGTATCTGCTGCCCGAGATGAACGCGCAGGGATGGAGCCAGACCACGCAGGACATCTTCCTCAGCCGCTATTTCTGCCACTTATTAAGAGGCGACTGCAAGCCGCTCGACAAGTCTCTTCTCGCCTTTGCCGAAGAGCATATCCATGCGCCCGCTGCGCTGAGCGCCGTGCGAGCCTTGAGCGACAAGTATGAGCAGCTGACCCATTTCATGCTGGACAACGAAGACTGTTTCAAGTCGAACGACATCGTGAAGGGCATGAGCGACGGCGAAGCGATATTCCAGAAGATCATCGAGCCGTACAGGGGCCGTGTCATCCTCGTCGACGTATGGGGCACATGGTGCGGCCCCTGCAAGGCCCAGCTCTCACACTGCCAGGAAGAATACGAGCGGCTGAAAGACTACGATGTCGTCTATCTCTATCTCGCCAACCGCAGCAGCGACCAGGGCTGGAAGAACGTCGTCAAGGAGTATCAAGTAGCTGGCAAGAATGTGGTGCACTACAACCTGCCCGAGCACCAGCAAAAGGCCGTCGAGGAATACCTTGGCGTTCAGGGCTTCCCCACCAACATCGTCTTCGGGCGCGACGGCAAGTTGCACAAAGTGCTCGACTTCCCATTGGATATAGAGGCCGTGGCCGGACTGCTGGATAAGATGTAATAGTACAGATTACAAAAGCTGCACTTCCTGCACTGACCACTGACTTTCAGTCGCTTACGAGCCTCCGAGGCTTCTAAATCCTGCACTGAAACCTGCTCAGAACCTGCACTGACTCTCACGGCAGGCTCTGCGCTCCGTCTGGGTATGTCGGCCCTTTCAACGTCTTTCGAGCCTTGAAAAGGTGTTTTTCCTGCCAGGAAAATCAGATTTTCAAGCCCCGACGAAAATACTGACTGGCTTTTTGAAATAAATTTACACCGCCTTTTCCTGCCCAGCCGCCTCAGTGCAGGAAACAGCCTGAACCAGTGCAGGAAAATCAACGAAAAATCCTGCCTAACTGCCTTATAATCAGTAGTCAGTGCAGGAAGTGCTGGAAAGTTGCCTGACAATCCAAGTGGCTTTGCCGATAACTTCATATTCATTACAGTTTAAACGTGACGCGGAGCATGACGGTGCGGCCTACGAGGTTCGTGGTATAAACGAAGCGGTCGGTATCCATAAATGAGGTACGCGTATATTGTCGCACATTGAGGAGGTTTTCTCCTGTGAGTTTCCATACAGCCCTCTTAGCCTTATACTGAACCGATGCTGAGAGCATGGAGGCATCCTTGTACTTGCCTGGCTCTACCATGTCGTGCATGAAGTTACATGTGCTGCGTATCTCAATAGATGGTATCGGGAATACTGCCACCGAACCAGTACAGCGGAGATGGTCGGACGACTGGCTTGAGGACTGGGTACGCAGGAAGTCCTTTCCATAGTCGCCCTTGATGTTTGTCTCAAGCCACGGGACTGGCGTGATGTCGGCTTGCAGACGCACGCTGTAGCCCGTATGGTAAGAGGTGACAAGACCGCCCTGCATCATATACTCGCTGCTCCCCCACGACACATTGGCATTGGCAGAGAGCTTCGTGAAAATGGACAGGATGTTCTTCGACGCATTGACACCTCCACTTGCCGACCGCGAATGGCTGTCACGGAATATCGACGTACTCTCTGTTGCCGTCTGACTCACTGTGCGGGATGAGAGCACATTGCGTTTGCCCTGACTGTAACTGGCATTTGCGCCAAAGGTGAAGTAGCTGAAGGGCACTTGCTTGGTATATCCAAGGTCGGTGCTCCACGACTGGCTCTTGGCAATCACTCCCGATGCTGCGGAAGTGTTGCGATAACTTGTCTGGACAGGCGTGGTAAGCAGATCCATGATGTCGCCGGCAGCATTGCTGAAACCGCTGCTAAAGTGCAGTTCAGAGGTTGCGCTGAAAGTGTAACGTAAAGTAACATGAGGTTCTGCAAACACCTCAGACATTGTAGTGCGTTTGTTATCGTACCTGGAAAGATAATTCAGATTCAACATCTTCACATTGACTCCCATCGATGAATAGAGCTTCTTATTTGCCGATGTCCATGAGGTGGAAGGGTTGACGCTTGGCACGAGCTTCCATCCGCTCATCCGCTGGCTTTGGTCAGCGAAGCCTGGCTTTACGAGCTTCGTCTCAATGAAGTTGTAGTTGGCCGTGAGGTCGACAGGCATGTCTATCTTCCATTTGCTTCCCAGTTTCACCTGTAGTGACGTGCTATGGCGCGTGTTGAGCTGGGTGCTCTGACCACTCTGCGAAATATCGTTCATCAGCATCAACACCTCAGGCGTGCGGATGAAATCGACATTGCTTGTAAACGACAGTTTCTTCCCAGCCATGCGTATGGTTCCCCAAAAGTTGTTGCGCAGATTGATTGAAGTAGCATCTCTGTGTTGACTGTTTAACATGGCATCAGGCCCCCCTCTACCTCCCACCGATAGGGGGAGAACTTGGGTGGGACTTTCATTCCTGAGACGCTCGACTACGTCGCTTTGCACAGCAAAGAATTGTGCCTTTGCGCTGAAAGTATCAGAGAAATAATGATTGCTGGCATTGTTCTCAAACTTCACGCTGAACATGGGGCGATGAGCCTTGGCAAGCGGACTGACCGACTCAGAGATATTGATGTTATCACCTCCTGCAAAGTAGAACGCCTCCGAACTGGCGCTGCTGTTCATGCGCTCGTAGGTGTAATCTGCATTGACCCTGACCTGTCGCACGCTGTCAATCTTCTGTATGGCATTGAGGCTACCATAGCCATTTGTGCGATAGACCGATTCGCCCACGCCGCTGCCTGCCTGTCCCCATGCAGGGAGCTTGTCGGTAGCCAGCGAGCCGAAGCTGTCGCCACCAGAGTGATTGACCATATCGTAGAGACCAAAGTTGCCGCTGTTGCTATATTTCGCAGAAGCAAGCAACTGGAAATTATCGGTAAACATCATGCCGGTAGCACCTGCTGCATACAAGACCTTGTCTTCTCTCATGCCTACACCAAACTCCGGTTGTCCAAATGGCTTAAACTGTGCCTTTTTGTTCAGTTTCACATTGATTGCCACGGCATCGCTTTCCTCGTCAGCATCTATCTTGCGATGCTTGTGGTGTTTCATGATGTCCACCTGAGTGGCGTACTCTGCCGGGATATTCTTCGTGGCAAGATTGTAGCGGCCTCCAAGCATGTCGAGACCGCCGATATAGAAGTTCGAAATGTCCTTGCCCATATAGCTGATGGCACCATTATCCGAGACGCTGATGCCTGGCAGATTCTTCAATCCGTCTTCGAGCGTCACATCACCTTTCCTGAGAAATGATGCGAGGTTGTATGAAAGCGTGTCACCCCTCTGCCGCAGCGGGTCGGGCTTTACCGTCACCTCCTTCAGCGAAATGGCTTTGGGTGTCAGAACCATGTCCTTCACTATGGGCTTACCCCCTCCTTTCGGAGGGGGAAGGGGGAGGCTTTCCTTCTCATAGCTGATGTGGGTGAACTGCAGCGTCACCTCTCCGCTGGGCGCACTCTTGACCTCCAACGCATACTCGCCTTTCACATTCGTGCTGGTAAACGCCAGCGTCTTGCTGCCGCTCACCAGTTTCACAATCACATCGCTCACTGGCTTGTTGGCTTTGCCTTCCTCCGTCACGACTCGGCCATACACAAGCAAGCTTGTATGGCTCTCGCTGCTCTGTCGGTTCTGCAGGTCAATCACCCGTCCTGTCACCTTTACCATTCCCGAGTTTTGCTCGCCTACCCGTAGCCTTTGTGCTGATACCGACACTGTCAGCACCATATATAATATAATGTATAGGAGTCGCTTTGTTGTTTTTTTACACAAATTGCCACGAATCAACCATGAATTCTTCATAAATTATTCCGTTTTGAACTGAATATATAATTATTTTTGTACCTTTGCACTCGTAAAACTCAAATAAGCACTGATATGGAAACTGTTGCAACCGAACGAATCTATTTGGAGGTGCCTCGCAGCGAGGTGCGCTTCGCCCGTAGTCTGTCACGCAAGATGGGTTGGACTATCAGGAAACCGCGCAAGAGCGGCTTACAGCAGGCTTTAGAAGACGTAGAAGCCGGGCGTGTGTATGAGGCCAAGAGCGTAGAAGACTTAATGGCGCAGTTGGACGCATGAAATACACGATTAACTACTCCAGTCGTTTCAAGAAGTCCTATAAGCTCTGCAAGCGTCATGGGCTGAACATCGCTAACTTTGAGACTGTGGTAAGCCTGTTGGCCGAGACTGGAACACTCCCCGCTAAGTACCGGCCTCATATTCTGTCTGGCAAATATGCAGGCATTTGGGAATGTCACATCGAACCAAACTGGCTGCTGCTCTGGAAGCAAAATGACACAGAGTTGACACTCCTTCTGCTTGACACAGGAACCCATTCCGATGTCTTTTGAATTACACATCCCGCTCCCCCTCCTGGCTGAGCGGGATGTTTGTCTCTTTATGTCACAAAAACCTGTCATTTCACCTCTAACGGTTGGTATTTATGAGCCCTATCCGGCACATACAATCCTCCTACAAACTGATAGTTTTCGTTTTCACTTTTTCCGTAAGTATGAAAGATTGTTTTTGGCCCAGTCATATAAAACATAGGATTAGTAAGGTATAAGCGATTGCCAAACACGGTATTCTTCTGTTTCTGCATTTTCTCTCTTGTTGTTTTCTCGAATGGTACCACAGTATTTCTCATACGTCGCTCTTGTATGACGAACTCCGAGACCACCGAGCCTGCAGAATATGTGATGGGTACTGCTTCCTGATAAATGCCAATCAGCTTGAACGTATGAATACCCTCATCATCTGCTGCGTATGTTATCAAACCTGGTAATCCCTGCAATTTCCAAGGGCCGGCAACGGTAGGAATGTCCTCGGCATAGAGTACATTCCATGTCTTGCCACGAAACTTGCCATTCGCTTTTTGGCACAGATAGCCGCAAACAGAATCGCTTCCTTCCACCATGTCCCATGTTGGCGTTTCTGTATCTTCAGTTACCTCATACTGAAGTGGCGGAATCGATTCGAGCGTAATGGTCTTACCTTCCGGATAGCCAACCGTAGTTGTGGCGATATGCATCAGCGCCTCATTATGCATGAACCAGAAGTGGTCTTCGCCTATCTCCGTGTCTCTTTGCTGCTGAAACAGATAGCGTTCGTAAGTCCATGTCTTCCACACGCCATCGCCTACCTGCAAGGCCAGACGGATGGAGTCGGTGACAGGCTTTCCTTCTGCGTCGGATGTGTTGATGGAATACTGATACATTGCCGTAAACTTCGTCTGGCACAAAGTATCAAGCTTTTCGTTGTCTCGTATAAGCATCTGTGCCGACATTGTGTTGGCAACGAATGCAAGGATTAATGAGAGTTTCGTTTTCATTGCTCTAATTGTTTTATGGGGCTATACCTTCTTTGTATGATGGTAGTAAAAGTTTCAGAAAGAAACTCCATCGCATCTCCCGACGAAACGGAGCAAATACCTATAGGTCTTCACTTTACTAACTTTACTTAAAGCTTTTCTTAGCAATCTACTGTACGTCGGAAGCTATTCCATTTCCAGCGGCTGATATTGATGGGGATTGGAAATTAAAACTACCCCAGCAACACTCCTAATATTATCGCCGGATGAGCTGAAACTATTCTCCACATAGCCGAAGGCCGTCATAGGGTCGGGGGCGTAGTAGGTGGGATCTTTCAGGTAGCGGCGGTTGCCCAGTACCTTCTTCTTGTAGGCGAGAAATTCCGTGGCGCTTTTCTTTTGATAGTCCACGCGCTGGCTGGCGAACTTGCCCCGTCCGTCAGGGACAATCCAAGTGACGTACTGGGTGAATATGATTGGCGTTTCCTCCTGATGGAAACCGTAGAGCGTAAAGGTATGTATGCCCTTGCCGTCGGTGGCCTTCGTGATGAGACCAGGCAAGCCTCCCAACTTCCAAGGCCCGATGCTGGCTGGTATATCCTCCGTGTAGTACACGTTCCACGTCAGGCCGTGATACTTGGCTGTGGCAGACAGGCTGGCATAGTCGCAAATGGTGTCCTGTGCATCCGTCAGTTTCCAGTTCTGCTTTTCCAATGGCTCGTCCGTCATGTAGCGATACGGATAGAGCATCTCTTGCGTTGTGATTCTTCCTTCGGGGTAGTTCGTGAAGATGGTACCCATGTGCATCTGAGCAGCCAGATAACCGTCAGCGATGCGTGAGCCACCCTTCTTCTGTCTTTCGTACTCTTCGTAAGGGAAACTCTTCATGATGCCTCCCGAAGTCTGCACTGCAATATACATAGAGTCTGTCACCGGCTGTCCGTCGGCATCAGTGGTTTTACACTCATAGCGATAAATCGCCGTAAACTTCGACACGCCAATCGTGTCTCTCTGGGCCTGTGCTGCTATCGTTAGCACAAGGGCCATCATGGTCACAATAATCTTTCGCATGGCTTTTGCTATTATATACTTTTCACTTTTCACTTTTATTAGGGCATAATAAGGGCTGTCCACCGTTAAGATGGATTATAAAACCATTAATATGTGAGTGTTATTCTACATGTAATTGAGAGATGTCGTCAGCTGCACGCGGACAGGCTTCCCATTCTGTCGGCCAGGCTCAAAAGGCGGCATGCCGCGAATGAGCTCTTCTGCCGCTTCACGCAGGGCCCGGCGTCCCTCATCTATTTCATCCTGCGTCGGATGCTTGTCCGTTGCTCCGTATGAGTAGGCCACTGCATCAGTCTCTTCCGAAGAAGAGTCAAAGGCTTGCACATGGGTGATGCGCCCGTCAGTCTCGACAATGAATTGCACCTTGACCGTCCCATTCACACCGTTCTCGGCTGCAGCCTTCGGATAGCGCAAGTGGTGGGCCATATACTGCTTGAAGGCCGCATCGCCACCGGGGAACTGAGGCATCTGGTCTGCCTCCATGACAACCTCGGGCTCTGTCTCTATGGCCACCGTTTTCTCCTTATATTCCTCAGCCTGTGCCGACACCCATAGGCAGGCGGCGAGGGCAGGGACGAGATACAGCAGTTTAAGCCGTGACCACCGCGACGACCGCCTGCTGTGCATCATGGCGAAACGCTTTTTCACGGCTCCGCGGCGCAGGGTGTTCATGATGGGCAGCGCCTGCGTCCGTACGGCCTTGCGCACCAGCAGATGCTCATAGTCCTCCAGCTTCACGCCGCCCTGCAGTACGGCCTCGTCAGCCTGGAACTCGTGCACATCCATCAGGTCTTGCCGCAGCATCCAGGCGAAGGGCAGGCACCAGAGCAGACGGCAGGTGAGGTCGCAGAGCACCACGTCCCACGAATGTTTCATCCTTACGTGAGCCAGTTCGTGCCGGAGCACGGTCTCCGCGTTCTGTTTCAGGTCTATAGGCCCTATGAATATCCAGCGCATCCAGCTGCTGGGTTGTGTGATTCTCATGTCCAGCATCAGATGAACACCATCGGGAACCAACTCGTGAGTGATGCGGCGGCTACGGCGAATGACACGCACCAGCGCCAGCACCCGGAAGAGGTAAGTAGCGACGGCGATGACTATACCTATTATATATATGTATGCACCGTAGCGCATGCAGCGGTCGGATGTCGCCTCTTCTTTTTCTTGAGCAGTGAGTGCATTTCCAGCCACATTCTCATACGGCTGGCTCATCAGCGGCCCCTCAATGATTGTACCTTCAATCCTTGTAAACATCGCATCCAAGGCCGTCGGCCTGTCGGTATGCAGCGGCACGAGCGGCAGCAGCGGGCTCATCATGAGGATGGCCAGCAGCACGGCGCGGTTCAGACGGTGGAACGTCTCGCGCCGCAGCAGGAGCCTGTAGAGCGAGTAGAGCAGCGTCAGCGTCAGTGCCCACCGGATGGCGTAGATAATGAATGCAGCCATACGTCAGCCCTCCCTACGTTTCAGGTCAGCCAAGTACTGCAACAAGTCGGCCTCGGTGACCTTCTCCTCCTGAATCAAGGCCGACACCACACTCATGTACGAGTCGCTGAAGAAGCGGTTGACGACGCTCGTCAGTCGTCCCCGCCCGTAGGCCTGCTTGTCGACGATGGGCCGATAGACGAAACCGCGCCCCTTAGGCTCGTGTGCCAGATAGCCTTTCTTCTCTAAGGCCTGAAACACCTGCGCAATGGCATTCGCGCTGGGCTGCGGCTCGGGATAGAGCGACGCGACGTCCTTCGGTGCACACTGGCCAAGCTGCCAGATCAGCTCCATCACTTCCTCTTCTTTGCTTGTAAGTTTCTCCATCTTTCAAACTGCTTTTAGGTGTTTATTAACAATGTATTCTTTTGATTCCGCTGCAAAGATACGCATATATTTTGATATTACCAAACAAATTCGTGTTTATTTAACAGATTTTTTTGTTGAACACGCCCATCCTTGATTACTCCTTTTCCAGCGGCATGTACACATGCGCCTTGTTGCTCACGTACGTGCCATTGATGATCGAACCCTCGTCGACGTAAACGACGTCGACGGATTGGAGGTTGGCGATGTAATAGTGCGAATCCTTGGGATAGAGCCTGTTGCCAAAGGTCTTGTTGCGGTTCTTGATAAGCTTGTCTTCCGAGGTCTTCACGGTGATGGCGTTGGTTTCGTAGAAGATGGGGGCAGTGGCGTGCTGCAGTTCGGTGAGCGTGAAGCGGTGGATGCCGTCGTCGCTCACGGCTTCTACAATCAGGCCGGGCAGTCCGCAGAGCTTCCACGGCCCAGCCGTCGTGGCGATGTCCTCTGCATAGCGCACCGTCCACTTCCTTCCGTGCAGCTGACATACGGCCGTCTTGCACAGGTAGCCAGCAACCGTCAGCGTGTCATCATTGAGCGTCCACTTGATGTTCTTCCGCTTCTCCTGCGTCTCATAGATGCTGGGAGGAATGGCGTCGCGCACCGTCACCTGGCCCTCGGGATAGTCCGTCCACACTTGGGGCATGAAGCAGAACGACTCTGCCCTTAACAGTGGCAGTTCGTCGGAGAAGAAGTCGTAGCCCTCCATGTATTCCCGCTTGTTCATTTGCAGGAAATCGGCGGCCGACTGTTTTTTGCCTTCAGCCCATTCCCTTTCCTTGCGGAACTTACGGTAGGGGAAACTGCGCGTGCAGTGCCGTCCTACCAGTAGGCACAGCTTCATGCGGTCGGTCACTGCCTTGCCGTCGGCATCCTGCGTCCGGCATTCGTAGTCGTAGGCCACCACGAGGTTAGCCGTGTCGATACACACCTGATGAACCTTGGCCGCTAGCATCTCCGCCATGATGTCGTCCAGACCGTCGTTTTGCGCCTGCGCTGCTATCGTCAGCGCAAGGGTCGTCATCGTTGCAAGAATCTTTTTCATCTGATTGCTTTATGGGTTTAAAATCGGTGCAAAGATAGGCGAAAAAGTGCGTCGAAGCGCTCGTTTTCAGTTTACAAACGGTTTACAAATGATTTGTAAACTGAGTTTACAAGCAGTTTTCTGGGATTTTTCGTACCTTTGCAGCCGTTATGAGACATATAGCTGTTGTTCTATTGATGGCAATGCTGACCTCCTGCCTGTCGCAGCACGAGCGGCAGGTGCAGATGCTGGATCAGTTGATGGAGGCCACGGACCATTACGACGTGATGCCCAACGATTCTGATGCCCGCGCCGTGCTCTACTACATGGAGCGGCACGGCACACCCCGCGAGCTGCAGCAGGCATGGCGCATGATGGCGAAGATGTACCGCCGCCACGGGGCACTGATATACGAGGGCTTCGCCTACGAGATGGCTGCCGACTGCGTGGACTCGCTGAGTGCAGACTTCGACCCGCGTGCCCTGGCCGAGATTTGCTATGAGTGGAGCATCAACCAGCAGTTCTCCTTTAACGACTGGATAGCGAGGCAAACGGCCCGGCGAGGCATGGAGCTAGCACAGCAGGCGGGCGACACATTATTATACTATAGGTGCATGGGCCAGGAGGCGAATGTGGCACTGACAGTGAATGACGAAGTTCAATTCCTACCTACCGCCTATCGCGCCTTCAGCGAGCTGTGGCAGCGGGGACGGAAGGACTGGGCCGTCGACGCCTTCGCTCCCTACATGTCCTACCTCCTGAGCTACGACCGCAAGAATCTTGAAGCACTCATCAGTTGCGCTGGTGGCACCGAGGCTTTCTTCAATGGCCGCAAAGACGTGGGGCCGATCTTCGATATCAACGATGCCAACTTAGCCGACTCGATGACGATGTGGATGCAGCGATACGAGCGGTACACCCGCGAGGATTTGGAGCATGTGGGATCGTATGCCGCCATCGAATACTGGAAGCTGCGCGGCGACTACCACCTGCGACAGGGCGACTTCGACTCTGCCCACTATTACTACATGAAGCTCGACCATCCGTGGAACTACGTCCGTTTCTATGGCTACCGCAGGCTTTTCGACCTTTACGACAGATTTCCCGACCGCGACCCTGACTACCGCCAGCGTAGCTACTATACCAACCAGGCCGTAACCTATTACTTTGCCGTGAAGAAAGACCGTTTCCTGGAGAACGAGGACGAGTACCGGCAGCGCAACGTGCTCATCAATCACGAGCTGGAGCTGGAACAGGAGCGCACCCTGTTCATTTGTGGACTGTTGCTGCTCTTGGCGGTCATCTCTTTTGCAGCTTACCACCTCTATAAGCTGCGGCGCGAACACCGCGAGACGCTGGAGCAGAACCGCGAATACGCCGACATGCTCCACTCGCTGCGCAGTCAGATGAAGCGGGGAATGCTCGACACCGACATCGCCCGCCGCTTCCACGACCTCTCAGCGCAGGACGCTCACCCCACGGCCGAGGACTGGCAGGCACTCCGCGACGAGATTGATCGTCAGTACCCCCAGCTTTTCACCACGCTGCAGCAGCAATACGCCGAGCACCAGCCCGACCAGACGCTGACCGAGCAAGAACACCATGTCGTCGGTCTCATCGTCATCAAGTGCAGCCCTCTCCAGATGTCCGTCCTCCTCGTCACCTCCAAGTCCAACGTCAGCAACCTGCGCCGTCGCCTCTACAACAAACTGACGGGAAAAGACGGCAGCGGCACCGATCTCGACAAGTACGTCGCAGCCCTGTGCGAGTAGAGATGGCTCGAAAGCAGAGCGTCCGCAATGGTGGTAAAATCTTTTGAAGGAAAGTTCTGGAGGGCGCATCGCTGCGGCCTCCAGAATCACCCGGGTACTATTTACTATCTTTAGCGTTATCTCATTTTGATTTTTCCTTTGCATCCAAATGATAGGTGAACCTGATGCCGACGTGACGGCGAAATTCTGCTCCTCCTTCTTCGTCTCGCTTTCATACGATGGCCGCCAGTGCTTCGCGCCATCTTCGTGGTGTTCCTGCTGGACTTCCTCATACATGCCGACAGGCACGGTGACCTCTCCGAAAAGGAAGGTAGACTTAGACGCACGCAAGCTGCACATATAGGAGAAGTCGTCGTGGGGCAGGGCCCAGAGTGAATCCAGGCACTGATAGACGGCGTCGGTGACCGCCGGCGACGGGGGCGCGTCGAGCTGCCGGGCCGCGAGGGCGGCGGCGTGTTCCAAGGTGCCGAAGTGGTGCAGGTCGAAGGGAGCGCGGAGGAGCACGGTGTAGCCATAGTCGTTGAGCATCGTCAGCAGCCAGCGCGGCTGGTCGGGCGACAGGCGATAGTGCTCTAAGGCCCG
>JAEEGJ010024189.1_pt1 | contig 12625 bp, 9 predicted proteins | sample 8958761 | NCBI WGS metagenome assembly JAEEGJ01 (sample SAMN16246546, study PRJNA631951) | gut metagenome | biome: gut microbiome; feature: rumen; material: RS-attached | host: Bos | place: Iran: Karaj | collected 2018-10 | reverse complement strand
GAGCACTTGCCGCAAAAAATGTTTCAATCGGAGATGCAAGTAATATAGTAAAAGAGTTAGAAGGCAGTACCGTATTCTGGCGGGGGGACAGTAAAGAAGTACTTTTTGACCACGCTATGTATAACGGAAAGTATTATGTATATTTTGGAATATTGCCCTGTCTTATATTCTTTCTTCCCTATTATCTTGTCACCGGAAAAGATATGATCAATTCTGTTCCTGTTGCCATTCTGTGCCTGACTATAGCTTCGGAACTATATATTCTGATGGGAATGATAATACGCAGATACTACAGGAAAACGCCCTATGCTGCCAGATGGCTTATGACACTAGCTATGATCTGCGGAATGTATTTACCTCTGTATATGAGCGTCCCTGATCACTATATGATCGCAATAGCATCCGGAGTCGCACTTACTCTGGCAGGCGGAATGTGCTGGATGCATGCATGGAAAAAAGACGGAACGGTAATGATACGATTTCTGTCATTAGGCGCCTGTTTTTTTGCAGCAGTATCACTTTGCAGGCCTACCCTGCTTCTTATGGGCATTGCCTGGTTTATGGTAATGTTTTATATAAAGCGTTCAGAAATCGCAAAACTCAAAAAAAGTGAGTTCATAAAGAGTATGTTTGCAATAGCCATTCCCTATGTGGCTTTTGCTTCATTCTGCATGTATTATAATTTTATCCGCTTTGATTCTCCTTTTGATTTTGGCGCAGACAAAAACATGACCACAATACCTTTCATCAGTGGTTCACCTTATCTGCCCTATATGATAGCCAGAATACTATATGAATATCTGTTTAGTATCCCTAAGTATACTTCCGACTTTCCGTTTATTGTTTACGAATATTGGAAACAATTGTTTGAAAGCGCTTCTGTCCTGGCCGTAATTAAGCCTTCCGGCGGAATTTTTATAACATCACCGGTGCTGTGGTGTATGTTGCTTTGCATCGCATATCGAAAAAAAATACATGAGAAAAAGTTAAGCATATTGATGCTGGCAACACTTGCAACAGGTATGTTCCTGATGATCTATGCAGTTGTATTTACAGGAAATGCCGCAGACAGATATATGATGGAATTCAGTTTTATTCTTTTTATATGTGCATTTACAGGGATCATGGAGTTTTATGCTGATGCAAAGGAAAAACTGCCCGAAAAAACACTGAATATGATAATGTCAGTTGTAATCTGTCTGCTCCTTATCTCAGTATTTTATGGCTTTTTGCTGCTTTTCCCAGACAAACCGGCCTATGGAATGAACTATGGCAATACAGATCTGTATTATTCAATCTATTACGACATGAATTTTATGCTGTAAAAATCCGGCATTCTGTGTTTGAACACATTATCAATAAGTATCAAAATGAAAGAGATATGTACCCGCAAATTCATATATCTGAACATCTCCCGATGCCACAAGACTGTCATACAGCGGCTGCCAGTTCTTTTGGGCTTCATATAAATGCGATGTGATTATCCAGCAATGCCCTGCATCTCTTATCGCATCCATATCCGTCTTCAGATTATCAGGATCTGCAGCAGTGCCTGCCGACCAAATGATATTGTCGGTATCGGCTTTGCCAAATCTGTCAACATCATATCCGATATGGTATTTAACCGCATATGCACTCTCATAATAAACAAATACATGCTCATTGAATGACATATTTTCCTGAATGACATCCATGAGTTTATTTACTTCCTCTCCCCGCCAGTAAACATTATCCGGATTGATATAAGTCTTTACCCCTTTTCCATTAAGCACTACTATGATCAGAACACCGGCACAGAGCAGTTCATATACGATTTCAGGTATTTTTTTCCATTTCATTGATATCTGTTTTATCCATATATCTATGCCGAAGAAAATCAGGATCATATAAAGCGGATATGCGAAAAGCCATATCCGGTCAGATACGGGAAACATATGCAATGAAGATGCAATGACGGCTATAAGAAAAGAAAATCCTATACCGCATAATGTAATGTTCTTTTCTTTTATTGCCGTTAGCAGACCGGCCACCGATACGATAAACAACAGGTAATTACTGTCAGCAGAAACCAGCAGTATCTTAAAGAGATCAAAGTTTTTGATAAATGTTTCTTTATTAACCGGAGTAAATGTGAAAAACTGCCCTGTCCAGATCTCCTGCATCTCATTAGAATTACATGCCTTCAGCCAGAGAAGATAATAGATCACAAAAACAGCAAAAGATGATGCCCCTGCAATCAGACCGTAAACCATCACCTTTTTATCTTTTTTTACTGCACCGTATATCAGATCACAGATGATCAGTCCTGAAATAACGAAACAAGCCGGATTAGCAATAAGTATCGACACTATAAAGACACAACACAGCATTATGAGACTTTTCCGATTTCTTTTCTTTCTGTACATTTCAAAGAAAAGAACACATAACAGACAGCATGCAACCTCGCAAATATAGCCTTTCACCTGATTAGAGTATTTCATCAAATAGGTCATATTTGCCATGCAGGCTCCGGGCAGAACATAAAACCTCATATCCAGAACCTTTGATATGATCACCGCCAATATACATACCGCAAAAAAACCGATGATCGATAGCAGTCTCAGATTGTATTCACTGTTACCGAAGATAATAACGATCAATTTAGTCAGAAACGTATATCCTATGGTAGGCGCCTGGTTATTCAGCGGAGTAAGCGTCAAAATCTCATTTAAGTTCCTTCTTGCAAAGTTTTCCGCAAGCATAGCCTCATCGTACCAGAGAGATCTGTCTACTAAGTTCATGAGTATGCTTACCAATATACCTGCAGCGATTCCAAAATACCCGATCATATTGATTATTCTGTCTATGCGGATATTCTTCTCTTTAGTATCTTTTATAGTATTATTCATACGTATATTCTTCTCTTCAGTGTCTTTTATAGTATTCATTCGCCTATTATAACATGACGTCAAAAATAGAGAATGTTATATCAGGAAATACATATTCCCTCTGTTTGATATCCTATCCTCCATCTGCAGGTTTATCAGATGCCCCATTAACGCCTGCAGTGTTAAATCTTTGGCGGTTGAAGTAAGTTCACCCTGTCCCTGTTTTATACGTTCCAGGATCATTTCAGGTTCGTATTCATGTTCTGAGAGGAGCCTTAAAAGCTCTGTATCCAGAGGATCTTCACATTCCGGTATTTCAGGTTTTGTCTTTTCCCTTTTTTTCATTTTCTTTTCTTCGGCCATGCGTTCAGCCATGCTCAGACCATCTGTATTTATGCGCTTCCTGTGCGCTTGAATCATGCCGTTAAGTTCAAATATGATATCATCTGCGCAGCTGGCTATTCCGGCGCCATCACGGATGAGCCTGTTGCAGCCGGCACTCAAAGCATCATCAATCCTTCCGGGCAGCGCATATACATCCTTTCCCTGCTCAAGTGCATATCCTACTGTAATAAATGTTCCTGACTTTTCTCTTGCCTCTATCACAAGCAATATATCTGAAAACGCAGAAATTATCCTGTTCCTCATCGGAAAATTCGATGCCTTTGATTCAGTTCCCGGATAGAATTCACTCACTACACCGCCATGTTTAATTAAATTCTGATAAAGCGCAGTGTTAGCTCTAGGATATATCACGTCAGGCCCCGACCCCAGACAGCCATAGCTCTTTCCTCCGTTATCAATGCACGCACTCTGGGATATCCCGTCTATCCCCACCGCCATACCGCTTATCACATTCACGCCTGCCTTAGCCATTTCAGCTCCAAAGTATGCAGCCGAGCGTCTTCCATAATCGCTGCAGTTCCTGGCCCCGATTATGCCTACGGTAGGTATGTCATCTGCAGGCAGTTCTCCTTTATACCAGAGTGCGTAAGGTGCACCACTTGTTTCCCTAACCCTTCCCGGATATGAATCTTCCTCAAGGCAGACAAAACCAATCCCCTGCTTTTTCCATTCTTCAGCCTGTGACAAAGGCAGGCCCCGTTTCTTAGATGCACTTATCTCCATTACATCCTTATCCTTCAGAAATGAACAAGCCATCAAAGCCTTTTCACTGCAGTCAAATACCTGTTTTGCGCTGCCGAATCTTTCTATCAACCCCTTCTGCTTTAACGGAGAAACGGCTCCGCTAAGCAATGCAAACCACTGTCTGTATATCATTTCACTCATTTCCAGTACCTCTCTTCTATGCTCCTGTAACACAGCGCTTCCTGCAGATGCATAAGTCCAATATTCTCTGATCCTTCGATATCAGCAATAGTCCTGGCTACTCTCAGTATCTTATGATACGAACGGATACTCAGATGCATCCGCTCATAGGCTTTCTCCATAAACTTAAGTTCCTTCTCATTCAGTACGATCATTTCCTCTATATCTTTAGAGCCCATCTGTGCATTGAAATCTATCCTAAGAGCTTTAAACCTTTCCTTTTGTTTCTCTCTTGCCTTCATCACAAGTTCACGCATAGAAGCGCTGTCCATGCCTCCGTCACCACTCTTATGTCCGTTTAAATCAGAACTTTTAAGCCTGTTCATTTCGACGCAGATATCTATACGGTCAAGTAACGGGCCCGAAAGCTTTGCAAGATATTTCTTCACCTGCTCATCCGTACAGCGGCAAAGATTAGGGTCAGGGAAATTACCGCAGGGACAGGGATTGATCGCCGCAAGCAGCATAAAATCTGCAGGAAACTCACATCCTCCGGTGCTTCTGTCTATCCTTATCTTCTTATCTTCCATAGGCTGTCTTAATACTTCCAGAGTCTGCGCATTGAAATGAACAGCTTCATCCAGAAATAGAACGCCCTTATGCGCACGGCTTATAAGTCCCGGTGTCGGCACCCTTCCGCCACCTGCAAGAGAATGAACCGTAGCAGTATGATGAGGTGCAACAAAAGGTCTTTTTCTTATCAGACAGTGACCGTTATCCAGAAGTCCCGCGGCACTGTATACTGCAGACACTTCAAGGCTCTCCTCCTTGCCAATGGGAGGAAGTATTCCCGGCAGTCTCTTAGCAGCCATTGTTTTTCCTGCACCGGGAGGCCCGATCATAAGAAGATTATGAAAGCCTGCAGCTGCTATAGTCATTGCCCGCTTCAAACCTTCCTGACCATGTATATCCGAAAAATCAGGATATACTGTATCGTCAGACCTGCATTCAGCAATCTGTTCGCCTTCGGAAGAAAGAACTTTCTCACCCCTAAGCACTGCAATTATCTCTCCCAGAGTCCTGACACCCAGGATATTTACCCCGCCCACAGCTTCGGCTTCCTTCAGATTCTCATATGGCAGTATGCAGGTCCTCATTCCACATTCCCTTGCCTTTATGACCATAGGCAGCACACCTCTTATCCCGCATACGCTCCCATCCAGTGCAAGCTCACCAGCAACAAAGCATTCCTCCAGGCAGTCCTGCGGCAAAAGATCAAGTGCTTTAAGTAGTCCCAACGCTATCGCCAGATCATATCCCGTACCTTCCTTCGGCTCATCTGCCGGAGCCAGATTTATCGTTATCCTCTTGGGCGGCAGGATTATATCTTCATTCCTGAATGCCACTCTGACGCGTTTAGCTGCCTCCCTTACTTCATTTGACAGTTTCCCCACCATCTCAAAAACCGGCAGACCGTTTGAAACATCGCATTCCACCCTGACAGTCCTGCACTGCACGCCAAAAAGTCCTCCGCTCATTACCTGAGATACCATGTAATGTCCTCCTTGTATTTAGTTTTAATAGTTAGCGCAATTAGTAATTGCCAAAAACAATGCTGAAATATCCGACAACGCTGAATGCGATCGTCTTCCGGGAAAGATATCCCGCTTTGACCTAAAGTCGATGAAAGAGATAATATAATAAGACTCCGGAGATTTCAAGCCCCGGAGTCTAAATGATCATTTTTGTTACTATTCCCAACCCTGATCGAGATCCTTTAGATTGACCTCGATCCCGTTAACAAGTTTGCTATCGCTGTCATAATATAATACTACCCAGTTCTTACTGCCCTTCGCTCTGACAACATACTGGTTAATACGACTGTCCAGCCCTTCGGACTCTATCGAAAATCCTCTTGCCGCAAGCACTGCAGCCGCATCATCAACCGCCTGCCCTGTCTTTGCCCCATATACAGAAACATTGGATGTATTTATCTTATGACCGTGATCGCATATGGCACCGTCATCCTCCACATGAACCCAGCTGCCCATGTCATTCCACATAAAACAATTCGATGACTGATAGATATCCGGATAAAAGTCATCCATTACAAAATAAAGATTCTGACCAAAATAATCCGAAAGCTCTATACTTTTTAATTTTGCAGCATCATACTGCTGTGATGCCTGAGGAGTCTGCGCTGACTCTTCTGCATCCATAGCCCATTCAATCTCGGGAAGGGCATCTTCGGTATCAGAAGTGTTCGTATCCTGAACCTCTTCCGGAGGCAATTCAGAAAAAGCAGAAGAAACAGTATCCGTCTCACCGGATGCAGCCGCTTCTGTCACATCCGCTTCCTCTGTCATTTCTTCTGATACCTGCTCCTCAATCACCGCTTCCGTTGGATCTGCCGCGATCTGATCTGCATCAGCTGACTTATCTGCACCGCACCCTTCCGTCATAAGTACTAAAGCCATAAATATACTGCAAAACAATATTGTCTTTTTCATACATTCCTCATTCTCTTTCTCAATCCTATAGACCACTGACATATTTCCTTTTAAGAATAATACGCCATCATGGTCAGATGGTAATTCCCCCCCCTGACGGGATAGTCATAATTTTATCATAAATCGCCTTAATCATAGCCGTCCTTCGTCATATTTTACATTGAAAGGCAGTCGGATTTGTGCTATTTTATATCGGTATGTTTTTTAACGGGTAAAGTCATTTTGGAGGTACATTACATTATGCAGCAGAAAAGAGAAGATGTCCGTAATGTCGCTATCATAGCCCATGTCGATCATGGAAAGACCACACTTGTGGATGAGCTTTTAAAACAGAGCGGTGTTTTCCGCGACAACCAGGTTGTGGCAGAGCGTGTCATGGACTCAGGAGATATCGAAAGAGAGCGCGGAATTACCATCCTCTCAAAGAATACTGCCATCCATTATAAAGATACAAAGATCAACATCATTGATACTCCGGGACATGCTGATTTCGGCGGTGAGGTTGAACGTGTACTCAAGATGGTCAACGGCGTTATCCTTGTCGTTGATGCCTTTGAGGGCCCCATGCCACAGACACGTTTCGTGCTCAGCAAGGCAATGGATTTAAAGCTTCCGGTCATCGTATGCGTTAACAAGATCGACCGTCCCGAAGCAAGACCCAAGGAAGTTATCGATGAAGTTCTTGAGCTCCTTATGGAACTTGATGCCGATGATGATCTGCTTGATTGTCCTTTCATCTTCGCATCAGCTAAAGCAGGTATAGCTTCAACTGATCCTGATGTACCCGGAACTGATATGGAGCCCCTCTTTAAGACCATCGTTGACTATATCCCCGCTCCTGAAGGCGATCCGGATGCCGGCACACAGATCCTTATCTCAACTATCGACTACAACGAATATGTAGGCCGTATCGGTGTAGGTAAGGTTGATAACGGTATCGTAAAGATCAATCAGGAAGCAGTGATCGTAAACCACCACGATCCTGATAAAGTTAAGAAAGTAAAGATCAGCAAGCTCTATGAGTTTGACGGTCTTGATAAGGTAGAAGTCTCTGAAGCAAAGATCGGTTCGATCGTAGCCGTATCCGGTATTTCCGATCTTCATATCGGTGATACCATCTGCTCTCCCGATCATGTGGAGGCTATCCCCTTCCAGAAGATTTCCGAGCCTACCATAGCCATGACATTCTGGGTAAATGATTCACCTTATGCAGGTCAGGAAGGCAAATTCGTAACATCAAGACATCTTCGTGAAAGACTCTTCAAGGAGCTTAATACTGACGTTTCACTCCGCGTTGAAGAAACAGATTCTACAGATGCATTTAAAGTATCGGGACGCGGTGAGCTTCATCTCTCCGTACTTATTGAGAACATGAGACGTGAGGGCTATGAATTCGCTGTATCAAAAGCTGAAGTGCTCTATCATACTGACGAAAACGGCAAGCGCCTTGAGCCTATGGAAAAAGCCTATATAGACGTTCCCGATGAATTCTCCGGAGCTGTAATTGAGAAGCTCTCTCAGAGAAAGGGTGAGCTCCAGAATATGGGTACTATCAATGGCGGATATACACGTCTTGAGTTTTCTATCCCTTCAAGAGGTCTTATCGGCTACAGAGGCGAGTTCATGACTGACACAAAGGGTAACGGAATCCTTAATACAATATTTGACGGATATGCGCCTTTTAAGGGCGAGATAGCTTACAGACCTTCAGGTTCACTCATAGCTTTCGAAACAGGTGAAGCTGTAACATACGGCCTCTTCAATGCACAGGGCCGCGGACAGCTCTTTATCGGAGCCGGTGAAAAAGTTTACTCCGGTATGGTCATCGGTGAGAATCCCAAGGCCGAGGATATCGAAGTTAACGTATGCAAAAAGAAGCAGCTTACAAATACACGTTCTTCCGGCTCAGATGACGCTTTAAAGCTCACACCGCCCAAGATCTTAAGTCTTGAGCAGTCGATCGATTTCATAGGCGCTGACGAGCTTCTGGAGGTGACTCCCGAGCACCTGAGGATCAGAAAGAAAATACTCGATCCTCTTAAGAGAAAGCGTGCCGCTATATCAGCAGCCGCTAAAGCAGCTAAATAATTCCAAGTAATTCTTCAATGCCCTGCAGAATACTGCAGGGCATTTGTTTCTCATATACGCGCTGTCTGATGCTTATTTATCTTGTAGATTAACGCCCCTCCCAAAGCAGTTATATACGCAAACTCCCCGCAGTACTTATGTACGCGGGGAGTTTTGGTATACGCTACAGATGTTTACGAGAGGATCAGGTCTCGTCCAGTCCGAAGATCTCGTGAGCTGCGTTCATAGCACGCTCAACTTCCTTCTCATCGATAAGTACCGTTACACGGATCTCAGATGTAGAGATCATCTTGATGTTAATATTTGAATTGTAAAGGCATTCGAACATCTTTGCAGCCACACCGGGGTTGCTCATCATGCCGGCACCTACTACAGATACCTTTGCAACGCCGTTCTCAGACTCAACCTTTTCAAAACCGATACGCTTCTTGTTATCATTAAGAACCTTAAGAGCATCATCTTCATAATCACCGACTACTGTGAAGGCGATATCCTGCTCTCCGTTCCTTCCAACTGACTGAAGGATCATATCTACGTTAATATTTGCCTGTGCAAGTGCATCAAACAGTCTGAAAGCTGCACCGGGCTTATCACTAAGGCCCATAACAGAGATCTTTGCACAGTTCTTATCCGATGCGACACCGCTGATCAACATTCTTTCCACTTTGACTTCCTCCTTAACGATCGTTCCGGGTTCATTTGTAAGACTGGAGCGAACTACAAGCTGCACTCCATATTTTTTTGCAAGTTCAACAGATCTGTTGTGAAGCACGCCTGCACCAAGTGTTGCAAGATCAAGCATCTCATCGTATGTGATCTCATCAAGCTTGCGTGCGTTCTTTACGACCCTGGGATCGGCTGTATAAACGCCGTCCACATCGGTATATATCTCGCAGGCATCTGCCTTAAGAGCAGCAGCAAGAGCAACCGCAGTAGTATCAGAACCGCCTCTTCCGAGGGTTGTGTAATCATTATACTTATTGATTCCCTGGAATCCGGTGACAACAACTATCCTTCTCTGATCAAGCTCATGAAGAATACGCTCTGTATCGATGCGCTTGAGTCTTGCATTTGAATATGCGGATGTGGTGTGCATTGCCACCTGGTATGCATTAAGGCTTACAGCAGGCACTCCAAGAGCATCAAATGCCATTGCAGCAAGTGCTACCGAAGTCTGCTCTCCTGTAGTCATGAGCATATCCATTTCACGTCTGGAAGGATTCGGATTGATATCCTTTGCCTTGGCGATGAGCTCATCTGTCATCTTACCCATTGCCGAAAGCACGACAACAACATTGTTTCCTTTTTTGTATTCCTCGATACATCTGCGTGCAACATTGAAGATGCGCTCCTTATTCGCAACAGACGTACCTCCGAATTTCTTTACGATCAGCATTACGGCCTCCCTTTACCTTGCTAATTAAAGCCTTATATAGTTAAGTTTTCCATCAAGAGCATTATATGCATTCATAAAGCTGCCCTCTTTCATAAGTGAAGTGGTAAAACCAAACTCACCTGCTTCAGAGGCATCTACGGGCTTAACAAAGCCGAAAGCTGCCTTAAGCGCCGCTTCATTATCAGAAAATGCACCTTTGCATCTGACGAAATATTCAAACTCAGAATCTTCTACAGGATCAAGAGCAACCTCTTCTGCACTCCATCCTGCTGAGAAATGATCACCCAGGTGACGAGCCAGTTCAACAGCATCACCTACAACTGCTGAAGCCGTAGGAAGCTTTCCTGCGCCTCTTCCATAATAGAGCGAATCATCCAGCATGTCCGAATGAACAAGCACTGCATTGAAAACACCCTGTGCACAGTTGATGGGGTTCTCTTTATCTATCATTCTGGGAGACACTATTGCAGCATATCCCTTTTCTGTCTTATGGCATGCAGCAATAAGCTTGATCGTCCTTCCAAGCTTATGAGCATACTTGAAATCAACAGAGCTTATCTTTGTGATGCCCTCTGTATGTATCTGTTCCCAGTCAGCTCTCTTATGTGAAATAAGAGAAACGATTATAGCTATCTTTCTGCAGGCATCATATCCTTCGATATCTGCCTCGGGATTGCGCTCAGCATAGCCCTTTTCCTGAGCTTCCTTAAGAACAGCATCAAAATCAGCACCCTCTTTTTCCATCTTTGTAAGGATGTAATTTGTTGTGCCGTTAAGTATGCCCTGAATGCTCTCGATCCTCTCTGCCGTAAGCGCATCATTAAGCGTACGAAGAATGGGAATACCGCCTCCTACGCTTGCCTCGAAAAGATAATTTACATTATTCTTCTTAGCAATCTCCATAAGTTCAGCGCCCTTTGCGGCAACAAGTTCCTTATTGGAAGTGCAGACACTCTTGCCGGCCTCCATCGCCTTTTTTGAAAAAGTAAAGGCAGGCTCTGTTCCACCCATAGCCTCGCATACGATCTTAACCTCATCATCATTAAGGATCTGATCAAAATCGTGAACAACAAGCTTTTCAAAAGGATCGCCGGGGAAATCACGCAGGTCAAGAATATATTTTACATGCATATCTACTCCGTGAGCAGCTATGACATCGGCATTATTCTCAATAACGGAAACTATTCCGCTTCCTACAGTCCCGTAACCTAATACTGCAGCTTTAATCATGACTGTAACTCTCTTTCTATACTGTTTTGTGCAAACACAGTTTTTTATTTTAACATAGAAAAATCCCGCATGCAAGCACATGCGGGATCGATTTTTCCCTTAAACATCATCTTTTTCGGAACTTTTCATAACTACAGCTTTAAGTGCATCGGCATACTTCTGAAATTCACGCAGATAGCTTTCCTTTGTGAACGTGCCGCTCCTGTACCCCTTCTCAAGAAGGGCGCCGGCAGTATTGTCGAGCATATCTGTCAGAAGCAGATAATCCTTGCAGTTCTTAAGCTTACTGTAATCAGCCTTTCCTAAAAGAATACCCACCTGTTCATTATACAGATCCCTGACATCATTTATTTCCGGAAGTGCATCGGGATCTTCTTCATTAAGTACGGACTGTATAAACAGAGGAAGATACGGATACTTATCGGTCATCCTCATCTTCAGGCCTTCCAGTTTCATCCTCACATCAAAATAATCTTCGTCTTCTCCGACGCTGCACATTGAATACTCAAGCATTGCATACTTAAGCGAATACGAAGCTACAAAAGAATACAGCCCCGTCTTTGTATCAAAATAATGGAACCACAGACCTTTGCTGACCCCCGACGCCTTGACCATATCATCTGTGGAAGCATGACGATATCCGCTCATGGCAAATATCTGCATAGCGCCGTTTATCATGGTATCCTGTTTATCTTTTTTCAAAGAATAGAATTTTTCGTTCATGCACTTTAATATATCACAAGGTTATGAAAAATCAAATTGCCATTGATAATATAATCTTTTCTTTTAATGCAGATTATTATAAAATAGCTGTTAAGACATATAAGTAATCCACGGAAAGGAGAAAGTAAATGTCAAAAAAGTTAGGTAAGATTCTAGTTTTGGGTGCAATAGCAGGAATTGCTGCTGCTGGTGTTTATCATTATCTCCAGACAAAGGATAAAGAACTCGAGGATCTCGATGATTTTGATGACCTTGATGATCTCGATGATGACAGCGAACTTTCAAGAAGCTATGTAAATCTCGACACAGATAAGGCTTCAGATGGAACTCCCGCAGATGCAGAGGATGAAGAAGATTCTGCAACCGCTGACACAGGCGCCACCACAGAAGATTTCTTTAATGACTCTCAGCCTACGGAGGCATAAAAAAACAACTCGCACAGATATGTTAAAAAAGGCATCCGCATTTGCGGATGCCTTTTTATTATTCTTCTTTAAGCTTATTCTTAAGCACCTGAATGAGCTCTACGGATCTCTCTTTCT
>JAEEGJ010024188.1_pt1 | contig 12626 bp, 12 predicted proteins | sample 8958761 | NCBI WGS metagenome assembly JAEEGJ01 (sample SAMN16246546, study PRJNA631951) | gut metagenome | biome: gut microbiome; feature: rumen; material: RS-attached | host: Bos | place: Iran: Karaj | collected 2018-10 | reverse complement strand
GGTCGACATGCGCGATAATAGCTACATTTCTGACTTCTTCTCTCTTCTGAATCATTTTTTCAAAGCTCCTCAAATCTTCTTATAAAAATGTGTTTTCATCATTTTTTGCCAAAATATCTTTTACCATAACCACCGGAAAAAGTAAAGTAAAACTGATGGAAAGAAAGGTACTTACGCAAAAAAGCCGAAGCCGCAAACAACGAATGCGGCTTCGGACATATTTACTTCTGCTCTTTTTTCACTTCCAGTGCCTGCTCCCGCAGCTCCCGTGCGTTGTCCAGGGAGGCTTTGGTCAGCTCGTCGGAGCCGAGGAGTCTTGCGATCTCACCGAGGCTCTCCTCTCCTTCCACGCGCCGTACATCGGTGATGGCGGAATCCTCCGAACTGCTCTTCTCGATCATGAAATGTGCGTCGGCCATCGCCGCGATCTGCGGAAGGTGCGTGATGCAGATCACCTGATGGGAGGCGCCCACGCGCCCGAGCTGCCGGCTCACCTTCCAGGCGGTCCGGCCGCTGATCCCCGCATCGATCTCATCAAAGATCAGGGTTCCCACGCGGTCCCGGTCCGCGATCACGGTCTTGATCGCCAGCATCACGCGGGACAGTTCACCGCCACTGGCTACATCCTGCAAGGGACTTAAGGCTGTCCCGGGATTCGTTGAGATCCGAAATTCCACTTCATCGAATCCGTTCGGCCCTGCTTTTTCCGCTCTCGCGCAGGAAATCTCAAAGTCCACCGACGCAAAATTAAGCTCCAGAAGCGTATTTTTCAGCTCCTTTTGCAAAACCTTTGCCTGCTTCGTGCGGATGGCCGAAAGCTTCTCACACACCTTCTCCAGCTCCGCCTGTTCCGCGGCCAGTCTGCTTTTCAGCTTCGTCAGGTAGGCGTCGTAATCGCTGTACTTGTCCAGCAGCGCCTGTTGCCGGGCCGCATAGGCCAGGACCTCCTCGATGGTCCGTCCGTACTTGTCCTTCAGATGGTTGACCAGATTCAGGCGATCCTCCACCTCGCGGAAGGTCTCCCCGTCAAATTCCGCATCCGACAGATAGGAGGAAATCCCCCGGTTAAAATCCCCGAGCAGATCATCCAGCTCCGAGAGCTGCTGCTCGTATTCCTTCAGCCCCTCATCGTAAGGCGTGATGGCGATCAGGCTTCGAAGCGCGCGTGAGATCAGTTCCGCTGCCGAGCCGTCTTCCCCGCCGGTCGCGCCGTAGCACTCCCCGAGCCCTTCCATGATCTTCTGCGAATTGACCATGCGCCGGTACTGCCGCTCCAGCTCCTCGTCCTCGCCGGGCGTTAAATGCGCATCGGCGATCTCCTTCGTCTCAAATTCCGCCAGGGCCTGTTCCTTGGCCATCAGATCCGTGTCCTTCTCCTCGCCCGCAAGCTCCTCCGTCGTGGCCTTTACGGCCGCATAAGCGGCGGCGACCTGCGCGGGAAGGTCCCCCAGCTGCTCTGCGCAGAAGGCATCCAGGATCTCCAGATGCTTCCTTCGATGCAGAAGGGATTCGTGTTCGTGCTGTCCGTGGATATCGATGAGGACAGAGGCGAGGTCCCGCACCTGACGGGCCGTCACGGTCTCCCCGTTGATCCTGCAGACGCTTTTGCCCTGGGCCATGCGCCTGGTGATCACGATGAGATCCTCCTCGGGCTCCTCCAGGTCCATCTCCCGCAGAACCTCCCGCACCTGGGGCGTATCCTCCCGGAACACCAGCTCCACAAAGGCACTGTCCGCGCCCTTCCGCAGCATGGAGGGGTCGAATTTTCCTCCCAGTGCGAGGTTGACCGAGCCCATCAGAAGGCTCTTGCCGGCGCCGGTCTCACCCGTCAGGATATTGAGACCCGGACCGAATTCCACCTCAGTCTCCTCCATCAGCGCCAGATTCTTGACATGTAAACTTTCTAACATCCGTTCTCCTTCACAACTTCTCCGGAAGAAAGGCCTGCCCGGGCCTTTCAAAAATGCGACTTATCTCGCATTCAGCATTCCCGATATACGCTCGATCAGAGCGTCGGTGTCCCGTGCGCTGCGCATGGCGACGAAGATCGTATCGTCCCCCGCGATGCAGCCCAGGACCTGATCAAAATGCATGGCATCCACCGCGGCCGCAACCGCCATCGCCATGCCCGAGACCGTGCGGATCACCAACATATTCTGCGCTTTGTCCATGGATACAAAGCCGTCGCGCAGCACGCGGATGAATTTATCGCCCAGATCCTCCGAATCCTTCGTCAGCGAAGCATACCTCTGTCCTCCGTCCGGAGCAGGCACCTTCGTGAGGTTCAGTTCCCGAATATCGCGGGAGATCGTGGCCTGCGTCACATGATACCCCTTCCCGCGAAGCCGGTCTGCCAGTTCTTCCTGTGTGGTAACCCTGTGTTGATCGATGAGTTCCAGGATCAGCTGCTGTCTCTGATTTTTGTTCATTATAATTTCTCCTGTAATACGTTCAGAAAGCTGGTCTGCTCCAGACGGATCAGTTCCGTGGTCTTCTCGGACCGCACCACACGGATCTTGTCCCCCGTGCGGAGCTTGATCCCGGCCGTTCCGTCAAAACTTGCCTCCACGTTCTGTTCGCTGCCGTCCTTGCCCGGAAGGACCTCCACAACGATCTCGTCCTCCGCGGAGAGCACGATGCTCCGCTGGTTCAGCGTATGCGGACAGATCGGAGTCAGGGTGATCATGTTGGCGCCGGGCTCCATGATGGGTCCGCCGGCCGACAGATTGTATCCGGTGGAGCCGGTCGGCGTGGTCAGGATCACGCCATCGGCATAGTAATCATGCAAAAACAGCCCGTTCACGAAGATGCGAAGTGCCAGGATCTGCAGACTTCCGCAGCGCGATATAACGATATCGTTCAGAGCCCAGTTTTCGGCGCGGTTGCCCGACGGGAAGAAAACCTGCCCGTTCAGCATCATGCGCAGCTGTACGGTATAGTCGCCTCTTACGATCTGCTGCAGCGCCTCCTCGATCCGGGAGGGCTCGATCTCGGTCAGATAGCCGAGCGTACCCATATTCACCCCGACCATCGGAACCATATATTCCTTGACCTGTCTGGCCGCCTGGAGCACGGTTCCGTCCCCTCCGAGCACCAGCATCAGATCCCCGTCCCGGATCTCTCCGTGCGGGAACACGAAATGCTCGATCCCAAGCCGCGTCAGTTCCGCGCGAACCCGCTGCGTCATTGCTCCGTCTTTGTCCTTGTAAGTATTGGGATATATCACGATCCGCATGACGATCTCTCTCCTTTTACACGCTTCGGCTGCTTTCTGAAAGGCAGAGCGCCTTTTTGCGCTTTCACATATCTGCTACAACGTATGGGAACCATCCACGATCCGGCTGATCTGTGCCTCCCATGCTTCCCGGCGCGAGCGCCCGCTTTTTTCCTCCGTGACCCGGCGCAGCAGCTCTTCCGCCTCCGCTTCGCCCAGCGCGCGGATCTCTTCGGAAAGGTCCGGCTCCTTTTTCAGCCGCAGGAGGTATTCGATATTCCCCTCCGGCCCCTTGATCGGCGAATATTCCAGTCCGAGCACGGCGAACCCGATCAGATCCGCATAGTCCACGATCTTTTCGATCACCTCGCGGTGTGTGGAGGCTTCCCGCACGACACCGTTTTTGCCGACCTTCTCGCGCCCGGCCTCGAACTGCGGCTTGATCAGACAGACCATCTCCCCACCGTCTTTCAGAAGATTTCTGGCGGGGATCAGGATCTTGGTCAGGGAGATAAAGGAGACATCCACGCTGGCAAAATCCAGATCATCCGCAATGTCCTCCCGCGTCACGTAGCGGAAATTGGTCTGCTCCATCACCACGACGCGCGGATCGTTTCGCAGCTTCCATGCGAGCTGGCCGTGCCCGACATCCACCGAGTAGACCTTCTCTGCGCCGTTCTGCAGCATACAGTCCGTAAATCCGCCTGTGCTGGCCCCGATATCCATACAGATCCGGCCCTCCAGGGAAAAATCCCAGACCTGCATCGCCTTCTCCAGCTTCAGTCCCCCGCGGCTCACGTACGGAAGCGTATTGCCCCGCACCTCGAGCGCAAAGGGCCTGCTCAGATCAAACGTCGTCCCGGCCTTATCTTCCTTCTGCCCGTTGACATAGACATTCCCGGACATGATGATGGCTTTCGCCTTTTCCCTTGATGGCGCATATCCCTGCTCCACCAGTATGACATCCAGACGTTCCTTCATAGCTCCAATTCTACTTTTGCGATAATGCGCTCCGCCACGGACGCAGCGTCCATGCGCAGCTCTTTTCTCAGAAGATCCACCGATCCGTGCGGCACAAAGACATTCGGAATGCTGATGTTCAGGTATTCCGTTCCGATGCCCTCGCGGCTCATGAAATCCAGCACACGCTCGCCGAATCCTCCGTCCTCCACATTGTCCTCCATCGTCACCAGAAGGGAATGGTATCTGCAGGCTTCCCGGATGATCTCCTCATCGATCGGCTTGGCGAATCTGGCGTTGATCAGGCTGACATGCATCCCTCTTTCCTTCAGGATCTCGCGCACCTGTTCCGCGATGGGCACCATGCTCCCGAGCGCCAGAAGGACGATATCATCCTCCCGGTAGATCCATTCCGCCCGGCCCTCCTCGATCGGAGAACGGAAGTCCTCCAGACCGTCGTATGCCTCGCCTCTCGGGTACCGGATGGCGATCGGCCGACCCAGCTTCATGGCAAATTTGAGCATATCGGACAGCTCCCATTTATTCTTCGGAGCACAGATCACGAGTCCCGGGATCGAACCCAGATAGGACAGGTCAAAAATCCCCTGATGGGTCTCTCCGTCCGCCCCCACGAGGCCGGCACGGTCAATGGCAAAGATCACCGGCAGCTGCTGGATACAGACATCATGCAGCACCTGGTCGTAGGCCCTCTGCAGGAAGGAGGAATAGATTGCCACCACCGGCTTGTATCCGCCCGCAGCCAGCCCGGCGGCGAAGGTCACCGCATGCTGTTCCGCGATCCCCACATCGAAGAGCCGATCCGGGAATTTGTTTCGGAACCGCTTGAGTCCCGTGCCCTCGGACATGGCGGCCGTGACTGCCACCAGCTTCGGATCCCGCTCTCCCATCTTGAACATGACGGTGGAAAAAATATCGGTCCAGTTGGCCTTGTTGCGCGTGGTCTTCGGCACGCCCGTCTCCACTTCAAACGGACTCGTTCCGTGGAACCTGGCCGGATGCCGCTCCGCCGGCGCATAGCCCTTTCCCTTTTGCGTGATCACATGGACAAGGACGGCCCGCTCGAAATGTTTTGCCTCCTGCAGGGCCCTGCGGACAGCTTCGATATTGTGCCCATCCACAGGTCCGAGGTAGACAATGCCCATCTCCTCGAAGAGCATTCCGGGCATGATCAGGGATTTGACACTGTTCTTGGCTCTCCGGATGGTACTGATGATCCCGTCTCCCGTCTTCGAACCGACGAGTCTGTCATAAACGCCCTTCTTCAGATCCAGATAGGGAACGGAGGTCCGGATGGAATTCAGATATTTCGGTATCCCTCCGACATTCTCGGAGATCGACATGTTATTGTCATTCAGGACGATGATCAGATTGGTGTCCATCTTGCCGGCATTGTTGAGCGCTTCGTAGGCCATGCCGCCGGTCAGGGAGCCGTCTCCGATCACGGCCACGATGGTCTCGTCTGTACCGCGCATATCCCTTGCGGCCGCCATTCCGATGGCCGCGGAGATCGACGTGGAGCTGTGCCCCGTGTCAAAGCAGTCACAATCGCTCTCCTTGCGCTTCGGAAAGCCGCTCATCCCCCCGAACTGCCGGAGATGTTCGAAGCCCGCCTTGCGGCCGGTGAGGATCTTGTGCGTGTAGGACTGATGTCCCACGTCCCAGATCAGCTTGTCCTCGGGCAGATTCAGTTCCAGATGCAGCGCCATGGTCAGCTCCACGACGCCCAGATTCGGCCCCAGATGTCCCCCGGTCACACTTACCTTTTCGATCAGGAAATCCCGGATCTCCTGGGCCAGCTGCGCATATTGTTCCGGCGGGATCTTACGGATATCTCCCACCTCTCTGATTTCATCCAGCAACATAGGCATTCTCTACTTTCTGCGATCGATGAGTGACAGGATCAGCGCCTCGATAAAGTCGTGCGAACCGGGAAGCGAAGCCAGCAGCTCCGTTGCCTCGCGTGAAAGGCGCTCTACCTCCCTGCCGGAAGCCTCCAGCCCGTGGAGCGTCACATAGGTCTGCTTATGATTGGCCGCATCACTTCCGACCTGCTTTCCAAGCTCCTGCGTATCTCCGATGACATCGAGCATATCGTCACGGATCTGGAAGGCCAGCCCGACATTGCGTCCGATCCGGTCCAGCCGGCCGAGCACTTCCTCGGACGCTCCCGCAAGAGCGCCTCCGATGCAGAGCGCCGAACAGATGAGAGCGCTGGTCTTGTGCGCGTGCACAAAAAGGATCTCCTCCTCCGTGAGCGCCCGCTCCAGCTTTTCCGCCTCGACGTCCACCACCTGTCCGCCCAGCATGCCCTGCCAGCCGGCATTCTTCGCCAGGATCCCGAGTGCGCGCACGCAGCGCCGCAGCTCCTCCTCTTCCATACACCGGTCGAAGGCCGCCTGCGTCACCTCAAAGGCATAATTCAGAAGGCCGTCCCCCGCGAGAATGCCCATGGCCTCCCCGTAGACCTTCCAGGTCGTCTCCCGCCCGCGGCGGTACGAATCATTGTCCATGGCAGGCAGATCATCGTGGACCAGGCTGTAGGTATGGATCAGCTCCAGAGCCGCGGCAAAGGGCTCCGCAAGCCTCGCCTCTCCCCCGAGCATGGCATTTGTCTCCAGGAGCAGGATCGGACGCAGGCGCTTTCCCCCGGCCCGCACACTGTAGTTCATCGCCTGCAGCACGGTCTTCTGAAAGCCCTCCTCGCCCGGAAGATATTCCTCCAGGATCCGTTCCGCCTCTTTTACTTTCTCCGCAAGCCGAAGCTCAAATGCTTCTTTTGTCATGGGCGCACCTTCTCTCTCGCAAATCTCTTTCGGAAATTTCCGGCAGTCCCGGTCACTCCTCGCCTTCCGCATCCTCAAAGGGCACGGTCGTTCCGTCCGCGCGCAGAGCCTGCACCTTCTTCTCCACCTGATCCACCTGCTCGCTGCATTTTTTCAGAAGCTCCATACCCTTACTGTAGGCCGTGAAGGTCTCCTCGAGGGACATCTCTTCCGACTCCATGCGCCCCACGATCTCCTGAAGCGCCTCAAAATCCTCTTCCAGACTGCGATTGTTCTTCTCTGCCATCACGCCCTCCCAATCTCTTCCACGACCGCGTTCATCTGTCCGTCGGTCACCGATATCTTTATCCTCTGTCCGATCTGCACCTGCTCCACGGAGCGGATATTCTTCCCGTTTTCATCCGCGACATAAGAGTAGCCGCTGCTCAGCTTTTTGAGCGGAGACAGTCCGTCCAGCTTCGTTGCAAGCAGTGCCACCCTGTGCCGGGCCTCCTGCAGCTGCCGGTCCATGCTGTGCTCGATCACGGTCCGATCCTGCGCCAGATAGAGCCTTCGCTCCTCGAGCCGCCGGTCCATCTGCGGCTGAAGCAGACTCCGGATCTGAAGCAGATCGCTTCTTCGATCCGTCAGGCTCTGCCGCATCCCGCGCTCCAGCGTCCGCGCATCCTCCCCGAGCTCCTCCCGGTAGCTTTTCAAAGTCTCCATCATACAGCGAAGCATCGTCTCCTGCATGCGCAAGAGCTCTTCTCTGCGGCGCTGCGTGCGATGCTGCGGCGACTGGAACTGCAGCCGGTCCGACATCCGCATCAGATCCTTGCGCCAGCCGGTCAGGGAGCGGTTCATGGCTCCGTCCAGCCGTCCGCTCAGATCATCGAGAGCCTGCAGGAACGGGAAAATCTCGGCTGTAGCCATCTCCGCACCGCCCGAAGGGGTCGGAGCTCTCAGATCCGAGACAAAATCGATGATGGTGGTATCCGTCTCATGCCCGACCGCCGAGATGATCGGAACCGAACAGTGAAAGACGGCCTCCGCGACCGCCCGCTCATTGAAGGCCCAGAGATCCTCGATGGATCCGCCGCCGCGGCCGACGATCATCACATCCACGCCGTACGCTTCCAGCGCCCGGATCCCGGCGACAATGCTCGGGACGGCTTCACTCCCCTGCACCAGCGCCGGATACAGGACGATCTGCGCGTAAGGATTTCTCCGGCGTGTGATGTTTATGATATCCCGGACCGCCGCCCCCGTGGGAGCCGTTACCACGCCGATGACCTTCGGGAATCTCGGGATCGGTTTCTTGTATTCCGGGGCAAACATGCCCATCTCTTCCAGTTCCGTCTTCAGCGCCTCAAAGCGCTCATAGAGGGCACCGATCCCTCCCTGGGAAACCCTTCTCACATAGAGCTGGTACTGCCCGTAGGCCTCGTAGACCTCCACGTGTCCGGCCGCTTCCACCTCCATGCCGTTTTGCATGCGAAACTGCAAAGATGCGGCATCGGAACGGAACATGACGCAGCTGAGCACCCCGCCGGCATCCTTCAGAGAAAAATAAATATGCCCCGAGGTATGATACTTCAGATTGCTGACCTCCCCGCGCACACGGATCGAGGTCAGCACAGTATCCCTCCGGAGCATATCATGAATGTGTTTGTTTACTTGACTGACGGAATATACAACGGCCTCCGGCATCGTGTCCTCACCCCCGGGCACCGTATGCGGCAACCCCTTTTCAAGCCTTCTGAATCTTACTCAAGATCGCGTTGACAAAGCTTCCGGAGTTCTCCTGTCCGTAGCGTTTTGCCAGCTCCACCGCCTCGTCGATGGCCACTCCCTCCGGAATGTCCTCGTCAAATTTCATCTCGTAGGCAGCCAGTCGCAAAACGGCCAGCTCCACTTTGCCGATCCGGGTCGTATCCCAGCCGGTGGTATTGTCATTGATCAGACGGTCCAGCTCCGGAATCCTGCCCAGGATGGCCTCATACTTTGCATGGATATACTCCCGGTCCGACTCCTCCCAGTCCAGATTTTCCTCATCCTCACGAAAGAGTTCAAACTGATCCGGCAGATCCGCCGCATCATGAAATTCCACGCGAAACAGCATTTTAAAAATTCTGTCTCTCAGTTCATGTCTCGTCATAGATCCAAACCTCTTAATTCACATCTACGCCGATTACACGCACGTTGACATCGTTCACCTTCAGGCCGGTCATGTTCTCCACCGCATTCTGGACCTTCGCCTGCACCTGCTGTCCGATGGAGGGCACGGGATATCCGTACTTCACCACCAGGGCGATCCCGATGCGGACCACGCCGCCGAGGATCTCCGCCTTCACTCCCTTCGAGGAGGTGGAAGCGTTCCGAAGGCCGACCTTGTTCATCATCTCACCGGTTGCGGAGGGTGCCACGGAGCTGACGCCTTCCACTTCCTGCGCAGCCAGGGCCGCGATATTCGCAACGACGTCATCGGCGATGAAAACCTCTCCGATATTCTCGCTGGTACGAAGCACTACCGTGCTCTTTTCCGTCTTTTTTCTGGCGGTACCCGCCTTGCCGGCGCCGGTACCTCTACTGGATGTCTTAGCAGCCATATATGTCTCCTTTTCCGGTCGGCAAGCCGACCCTTGTTTGATTATAGCACAGCGCCAGTGGGTTTGCTATGCTTAATTTCGGCTGAATTCGCTGAGCTTCAGACCCGGATTGCGGTCCTGCGTCATGCCCACGGACCAGGGATTGACAAAGAGTAAAAGCGGGTTCCCCTTCATGTCAACGACCTTCTTCATATCCGAAGTGCCGGTCAGCTTCTCCATATCGACCTCGTCCTTGTTCTCGACCCAGCGGATGTGCTCATAGGGCAGGTTTTCCAGCTTGATCTCCACATTGTACTCATTCTCCAGACGGTACTTGAGCACGTCAAACTGCAGCACGCCGACGACGCCGACGATGATCTCCTCGAGGCCGGAATGCAGCTCCTGGAAGATCTGGATGGCACCCTCCTGCGCGATCTGCTGTACGCCCTTCACAAACTGCTTGCGCTTCATGGTATCCATCTGGCGCACCCGCGCAAAATGCTCCGGAGCAAAGGTCGGGATTCCCTCGTAACGGAAGTTCGACTTCGGCGCGCAAAGCGTATCGCCGATGGAAAAGATCCCGGGGTCAAAGACACCGATGATATCCCCCGCATAGGCTTCGCTCAGGATCTTGCGTTCATCCGCCATGATCTGCTGCGGTTGTGACAGACGCATCACTTTTCCGCCCTGCACGTGGCGCACTTCCTAGTTCGCATCGTATTTTCCGGAGCAGATCCGCATGAAGGCCACGCGGTCGCGGTGGGCCTTATTCATATTTGCCTGGATCTTGAAGACAAACGCAGAAAAATCCTCCTTCACCGGATCGATCAGCCCGCAGTCAGCCTTTCTCGGAAGCGGTGTCGTCGCCATATTCAGGAAATGGCGCAGGAAGATCTCCACGCCGAAATTGGTCAGTGCCGACCCGAAGCAGACCGGAGTCAGTTCTCCGGCCCGGACGACATCCAGGTCGAATTCCGCGCCCGCGCCGTCCAAAAGCTCAATCTCCTCAAAGAGCTTGTCCGCAGCCGCATCCCCGATGGTATCCCGCAGGAGCTTATCGTCGCTGACCGGGATCACGGTCGCAATTCCCTCCTTCGTACCCTTCTCGGTATCGGAATAGCAGATGACGCTCCGGCTGTCCCGGTCATAGACGCCTTTGAATTCCTTACCGGAGCCGATGGGCCAGTTGATCGGGCAGGTGGCGATGCCCAGCTCCTTCTCGATATCGTCGAGGAGGTCGAAGGTATCCATCGCGTCACGGTCCATCTTGTTGATAAAGGTAAAAATCGGGATCTTGCGCATGACACAGACTTTGAAGAGCTTTCTGGTCTGCGCCTCAACGCCCTTGGATCCGTCAATGACCATGACCGCGGAGTCCGCCGCCATCAGGGTGCGGTAGGTATCCTCGGAGAAGTCCTGGTGACCCGGGGTGTCGAGAATATTGATGCAGTATCCGTCATATTCGAACTGCAGAACGGAGGAGGTGACGGAGATACCTCTCTCCTTCTCGATCTCCATCCAGTCGGAGACCGCATGCCGCGCGGTGGCCTTTCCCTTGACCGAACCGGCGAGGTTGATTGCTCCACCGTAGAGCAGGAACTTCTCGGTGAGCGTGGTTTTACCGGCGTCGGGGTGCGAAATGATCGCAAAGGTGCGCCGGCGGTTGATTTCTTTTTCCAGATCTGACATAGTTTTATCCTCACATATCTATACTTACTTGTCTTTGTTTCTTCTGTTCCCGGGTGCCTTTAAACCTCTCAGTAATCATATTGAGATCCTGATGATTTCGAGGCAGGAGACGGGAAAGATTTCTCCATCGGGGCCGTGCAGCTGACGTCGGTACTTACGGGACGTACTTTGTCCCGTTATGTACCGCTACGTCAGTGCACCGGAGTGCGAACGTCCCCGATGAGAATCTTTCCCGGCTCCTGCCGTCACTGAGTCAATTCCCTACACATGCAGGTTCTTACAACGCACCCGGAACAGGCCGGATGTGAGGCTTTCACAAATCCTTCAGCATACTTCTCCCTTCAAACTGCGGGGTGATCCCGAAATAATCCAGCACGGTGGCGCCGACATCCGCGAACGTGGAACGGGTCCCGAGATCGGCCGGATGCAGGGAAGGCCCCCAGAGCAGCATCGGCACATACTCCCGCATGTGGTCCGTCGTGCGCGTATACGAGGGATCGCATCCGTGATCCGCCGTGATCAGCAGCAGATCCTCCTCCCGGAGCTTGTCCATCATCGCCCCCAGATGCTGGTCAAAATAGGTCAGGGCCGTCGCATAACCATCGATGTCTCTGCGGTGTCCGTAGATCATATCCGTATCCACCAGATTGACAAAGCACAGCCCGTCAAAATCGCGGTCCATCCACGCGAGGGTCCGATCGATCCCGTCCGGATTGCCCGTCGTGTAGACATGCTCCGTGATCCCTCTGCCCACGAAGATGTCCTGGATCTTGCCGATCGCCAGCACATCCTTGCCGGCCTCCTTCAGCTGATCCAGCATCGTAACGGAAGGCGGAAGCAGGGAAAAATCATGGCGCCGCGCCGTGCGCGTAAAGCCTTCGGCCGCGTTTCCCAGAAACGGGCGCGCGATCACGCGTCCCACACCGTGCCTGCCCTGCAGGATCTCCCGCGCCATGCGGCAGTATTCATACAGCGTCTCCACCGGCACGATCTCCTCATGCGCGGCGATCTGAAAGACGGAATCCGCGGAGGTATAGACGATCAGGTCTCCCGTCCGCATATGCTCCTCGCCATAGTCCCGGATGACATCCGTCCCGGAATAGGGCTTATTGCACAGTACTCCGCGCCCGGTTGCCTTCCGGAAGGCCTCGAGCACCTCCTCGGGGAAGCCGTCCGGGTATGTGGGAAGCGGATCCTTCGAATAGACCCCCGCCAGTTCCCAGTGTCCGATGGTGGTATCCTTGCCGGCGCTGCGCTCCCGGAGCCTGGCTATGACACCGGTGTGCTCCGTTCCGCGGTCAAATCCTTCCGCCACCTCCACTCCTTCGATCTGAAAGAGGCCGAGCTTTTTCATCTGCGGCACGTCCAGCTTCGCCGATGTCGTCACCGCAC
>JAEEGJ010024187.1_pt1 | contig 12626 bp, 9 predicted proteins | sample 8958761 | NCBI WGS metagenome assembly JAEEGJ01 (sample SAMN16246546, study PRJNA631951) | gut metagenome | biome: gut microbiome; feature: rumen; material: RS-attached | host: Bos | place: Iran: Karaj | collected 2018-10 | reverse complement strand
GTTGGCGATGGCTTTCACCTCGCGCTCGTCTGTCATCACATTGAAGGCATCACCTGGCATGGGAGCGCCGTTCAAACCCAGCAACAATACGGGCGTTGACGGGCCAGCCTCCTTGACGGGACGGTTGTGGTCGTCGAACATAGCTTTCACCTTGCCATAGGTCGTGCCAGCCAGCACCATGTCGCCGATGCGCAAAGTGCCGTTCTGTACTAGGATTTTGGCCACATAGCCGCGTCCCTTGTCCAATGCCGACTCGATGACGGAGCCTTTGGCCAAGCGGTTCGGGTTAGCCTTCAGGTCAAGAAACTCGGCCTCAAGCAACACCTTTTCAAGCAAGGCGTCGACATTCAAACCAATCTTGGCGGCGATTTCCTGGTCTTGGTACTTGCCGCCCCAGCTCTCGACAAGGATGTTCATGTTGGCCAACTGCTCACGAATCTTGTCAGGGTTGGCGGTAGGTTTATCAATCTTATTCAGAGCGAAGACGATAGGTACGCCAGCGGCTTGCGCGTGGTTGATGGCCTCAACGGTTTGTGGCATCACGCTGTCGTCGGTGGCGATGACGATGATGGCCACATCCGTAATCTTGGCACCACGGGCACGCATGGCTGTGAAGGCTTCGTGACCTGGTGTATCAAGGAAGGTGATTTTCTTGCCGCTTTCAGTGGTAACCTCGTAGGCACCGATGTGCTGGGTAATACCACCTGCTTCGCCGGCAACGACATTGGTATTACGAATATAGTCCAAGAGTTTGGTCTTGCCGTGGTCGACGTGACCCATGACGGTGACGACTGGTGCACGAGGAATGAGGTCTTCTTCACGATCCACCTCTTCCGTTTCGGCGATGGCCTCTTGTACATCGGCGCTGACGAAGTCAACTTGGAAACCGAACTCCTCTGCCACTACGGTCAGGGCCTCTGCGTCAAGTCGTTGGTTGATGGACACTGGCATACCAAGGCTCATGCAGGTACCTATGACCTTCACCACAGGGACGTTCATCATCGTGGCCAACTCGTTGGCAGTGACGAACTCTGTGACTTTCAGTATTTTCTTGTCCTCTTCTTGACGCATCATCTCCTCCATGATATTGCCAGCCACCTGCTGACGTTTCTCACGGCGGTGCTTCGAGGTCTTCGACTTGCCCATTGGCGACAGACGGGCGAGTGTGTCCTTGATCTGCTTCGAGATTTCCTCTTCGCTCAACTCTACCTTTTCCTCGCGTTTGTTGCGGCCTTTGTCCTTTTTCGAGGGTTTGGGCTGGTCCTTTGGACCTTTCTTGTTGTCGTTGCCGCCGCCTTGGTTTTTCTGGCCTTTTTCTTGCTTCTGGCCTTGGCTCTTGTTTTGCTGCTTGGCCTTTGGATCGACGGGATTCTCCGATGAACCTTCGGGTTTGCCACTTATACGCTTGCGTTTGCGCTTTTTGTCAGGCGTGGCCTTGGTACGGTTTTTCTCGTCTGGCAAGTCAATCTTGTCCAAAATCTTGGGGCCTTCCAATTTCTGCACCTCTGTCTTTATGAATCTCGGCTCGTTGGGCAGCTGGTCTTTCTTCTCAATAGCCGCGTCCTTGGTAGGCTCTGGTTTTTCCTGGGGCTTGGGTTGTTGAGGTTTCGGTTTGGGTTGTTGCTGCTTAGGCTGCTGTGGTTTGGATTGTTCCTGCTTTGGTGCCGGCTTCTGCTCCTTCTTGGGTTGCTCCTTGACATTCTTCTCCGACAACTTCTTTGGCTTGAGGCTATCAAGGTCGATTTTACCCAACACCTTCAATCCTGTACTTTCTTCGGCCTCGTTCTCGCTCTTTTGCGGTTCAGGTTGAACAGGTTCTTCAGGTTTTTCCTCAAACTTGGGTTCTTCAGAAGTCTTGGTGATGATGGGCGACATGGTATTGGTGCGGATGATGATTTCTTCCACCTCGCTGTCGTCCACCTTGGGCGATGACGGTGATGCCGAATCAACGGAAACAGACCCTCCCTTGTAAGAGATGTTGCCCAATTTCTTGGCCTCATTCTTCACTTCTTTCTCGCCCTGATATTCCTTCACGATCAGATCGTACATCTCTGCCGTGAGCTTCGCGTTGGGCGACGAGTCCACCTGAAATCCCTTTTTGGCGAGGAATTCCCTGATGGTCGTCACGCCCACATTGAATTCTTTTGCCGCTTTCGACAATCGAATGGTAGTGTTAGCTTCTTCGGACATGTTTTCTTTCTCTTTGTTTCTCGTTTATTATTGATTATCAATGCCTTGGCATCACTCGGCATCTTGTTCAAATTCTGCTTTAAGGATACGGAACACCTCTTCGACGGTGTCCATTTCGAGGTCGGCACGCTTGGCCACTTCCTCGGGAGTGTAGGACAACACGTTCTTGGCGGTGTCGCAGCCCATTTTGATGAGCGCGTCGATGACCCATTGGTCGATTTCGTCAGCAAACTCTTGAAGATCAACGTCCTCTTCATCAACATTGGCTTCACTGTTACGGTAAACATCGATTTCGTAACCTGTCAAACGACCAGCAAGCTTAATGTTGTAGCCGCCCTTACCGATGGCGAGGCTGATTTGGTCGTTTTCCATGTAGACGTTGGCCATCGTGTTGTCCTCACTGATACGGATTTCCGTGATTTTGGCCGGGCTCAGGGCGCGTTGGATGAACAGCTTCGGATTGGTTGTCCAGTTGATGACATCGATATTCTCGTTGCGCAACTCGCGGACGATACCATGGATACGCGAACCTTTCATGCCGACACAAGCACCTACCGGGTCGATGCGATCATCGTAGCTCTCCACGGCAATCTTGGCACGTTGGCCGGGTTCGCGGACGATTTTCTTCACGGTGATAAGGCCGTCGTAGATTTCAGGAACCTCGGCTTCGAGCAGACGTTGCAGGAAGATTTCGGACGTGCGCGACAAAACGACGACGGGCGATCCGTTGATGTTTTCGACGCTCTTCACAATGGCGCGTACCGAATCGCCTTTCTTGAAGGCATCCTGTGGAATCTGCTCAGTACGCGGCATGGTGAGCTCAATGCCCTCGTCGTCGACACAGATGATTTCGCGTTTCCAGGCGTGCGTGACTTCAGCGGTGATGATATCGCCCACTTTCTCCTTGTACTTCTGGAAGATGTTCTCCTTCTCATACTCAAGCACTTTGGTTTGCAGGTTCTGCCGCAGAGCAAGGATGTCGCGTCGGCCAAAAGTCTCGATGCGCAATACCTCACTCACATCGTCGCCAACCTCAAAGTCAGGCTCTATCTTAATGGCATCTGAAAGCTTGATTTCACGGGCTGGGTCTTTCAACTCGCTGTCTTCCACAACGGTGCGGTTGTGATAGATTTCAAAGTCGCCCTTATCGACATTGACGATGATGTCGATGAATTCTTCGGTGTTTGTGTTGAATTTCTTGTCGAGCATGCCTCTGAACACGTCCTCGATGATACGCATCAGAGCTTCACGGTCAATGTTCTTGAAGTCCTTGAACTCGGCGAAAGTTTCGACTAATTTGTAGTTGTCCATTTATATAATTGTTTAATTGTTTATTGTTTAATCGTTTAATTGTTGATGCGAGACGCGGGACTGCGGGATGCGAGACTTATATTTAATGTGTTGATTGTTTGTTGTTTAATTGTTTAATTGACTACGTCGAATCTTCGATTTGTTGACGCGAGACGCGGGACTGCGTGACGCGAAACTATATATATATTAAAAGGTAATGGCTGGCTTGATTTCCACTTTTTCCCGTTCCAAAACCATGTTGGAAACTCCCTCGACAGGTTTCTTTTTTGATGCTTTCTTCGGAGCGGGTTGAATCTCAACTTTCTCCTCGTCGAAACGGACGAGTTTGCCTTGGAACTTGCCCGTTTCCTTGGTCTTGACTTCCACATCCTTGCCGAGATATTTCTGCAACTGTCGGTCCATCTTCAAGGCACCCGATAGACCCCATGAGAGGACATTCAACTCATAATCCTCGACGTCACGGTCCAGTTTGCTTTCAATGAAACGACTGGCTTCCACGCAGTTGTCGATGTTGACTGCGGTATCTGAATCGATGTAGACTTCGATGACGTTGTTGGGTTTCACTTTCACGTCAACCAAAAAACGGTCGCTGCCCGCAAGGGCTTCTTCGGCCAAGGTCGCGATGTGGTCTTTAGTAATCATCAGTTTATCAGTTGTATATGTTATAATGAAAAGACCTGTTACTTAAAGTAGCAGGTCTCCTTCTTCCACCTCAAGTTGTCGAGCAAGGATTCGAACCTTGACAGGCAGAACCAAAATCTGCAGTGCTGCCATTACACCACTCGACATCATTCGTTTCCGAATGCGGGTGCAAAAGTACAACAAATTTAGTTACGTGCAAGCGTTTTTTTCATTTTTTTGAAAAAATGTGGAATTTTCTTTGCGGAAGCAGGGCTTCATGCACGTTGAGGACTTGCTCCAAAAGGTAGTCATCCTCATCGTCATTGTCGTGCTCAATAATGAAATCTGCTTGCTCACGTTTCTCATTTTCAGTCCATTGAGCGGCCATTCGCTCTCTTACTGCGTCTTCGTCACAATGGTCGCGGAGCATGACGCGACGCAGTCGTGTGAGTTCGGTGGCCGACACCAAAACAATGGCATCGAAACGGTCGGTCAGACCTTTCTCAAAGATGATGGCCGATTCATAGAGAACGTATGGAGCATCTTGTTGCTCTGCCCATTCATCGAAATAAGCGTTCAAAGCAGGATAAAGCAACTGTTCTACATCGTGCATTGCTTCGGAATCATTGAAAATGATTTCAGCAACACGTCTTCTATTTACTTGATTGTCATCAAAATAGACATCATCACCAAACCGCGCTTTCATAGCATCGCGAATATCATCGCGTTCGTATAGCCGTTTGGCCTCCTTGTCGCTGTCGAACACGGGAATCCCCATGCGTTGGAAGAGCTGACTGACCCACGACTTGCCGCTGCCAATGTTACCGGTAAGAGCCACTTTTTTCATTGCACGATAAGGTATTCCACCTTTTCAGGGGTGACATTAAGAATTTGAACATTTTTCGGCCATACGGTGAGATTCACGTCAAGCAATGGTTGTAGATCTTTGATTTTCTGACCATTTACTTCTACCCGGAACGCATCAGGCTTAAGGTTGGAATAGTCCTTGATAGCGACGAGGCATCTCACTTTGATTGTTTCGGGGAAAAAGCGCACTTTCTGGTTCTTGGGTTGACTGACAGGAACTTCCACATCAGCTTCAGTGAATTTCTCGATTTGTACTGTTGCCGTAACCGAACTCACCTCGGAATGTACTTTCCCTTCAAACAGATTGAGTGGCACCGTCTCGCTGAAACTCGCACTGACGTTGACCCTAGAGAGCATCATGGTGGACACGGATTTCAGCGTGTCGATGATTTCCTGCGGACCGTAGATTGTCACCGACGATGGCTCAAGCGTAGGCGAGCCATAAATACCGTATTGCCGCTGCGGACGTATGTCGCTCAATAGTTTTACGGGCACCACTTTCGACTTGAGCGGATCCAGCTCGAAATAGATTTTGTCGTCGTTCATCACAAGATCCGAGGCGTTGATGTCAAGCATCTCGGCCACACGCTCGGTCACATAAAGGCTGCTGAATGAGTAAGTCCTGCCGCTTTCAAGACGGTAAGGCACTTCACTCAATGGCAAGTTGACCACACGCTTTTGCTCTCGTAACATTTTGTAACGCAAAGTGTGGAATCCATTGGTCGTCATGGCGAGTTTGGCCACCTGTTCGGGCGAAGCAAGCCACTTGTCGGCAGGCTCATCTGTAATCATCAGACCAAACTGAACCTGCGTGGTGTATTCCTCCGACAGTTTAACAAACAGCCATGCCGTCGTCGAGATGACAACGAAGATAAGAAATGTGAAAAAGGGGCGTTTGTTCATGGTTTAGCCTTAGGCCTGACCCACAGACGTGCCGTCCTTGACGAGTGCGGTCTTCTCGATTTCGACCTCCATGTTGGGTGCGATGGAGAGCATGACGGTGGTTTCCTTCACTTCCGTGATTTTGCCGTGGAATCCGCCGATGGTGACAACCTTGTCGCCTTTTTTCAACTCGCTGCGGAACTTTTGCTCCTCCTTGGCTTTCTTCGACTGTGGACGGATGAAGAACAGCCAGAAGACAACGATGAGCAGGAGGATGAAGATAAGGCTTGTCCACGGGCTTCCAGCTTGGCCGGGTTGTGCTTGGTCTTGGAGTAAAATAAATAAGTTGTTCATTGTAAGTTATTTATAAGGTTTCTAATTTCAAGATTTCAAAATTTCAAGATTCAAAATTCAAAATGCAACTGCAAACTCTCAACTCTCAACTCTAAACTCTAAACTAATACTGATCAGGAGTTTTAACTGTCGCTTTCAAGCGGAGCACGTTGCGATTGGGGATGGTGTTGCTAGTGACCGTGAGGGTACGGCTTTGCACACCATGGTGGCCCTTGCTGTCGTATGTCGCCTTGATGGTACCACTCTTGCCGGGAGCCACGGGAGCGTGGGAGAAGTCACCCACAGTGCAGCCGCAACTGGTACTCACATTGCTGACAATGAGCGGCTCGTTGCCGGTGTTGGTGAAATGAAAGGTATAAGTGACACGCTCACCTTGCAAGATGGTGCCGAAATCATGTTCGGTCTTCTCGAAAGTGATGACAGGTTGCCGATTGGAAGGTCGGGTAGCCGATTTGGGATTGGTGACAAGGTCAGTCGAAATCTTGCCTTCATCTCCCTTGTCATTATTGCAAGAGGTGAAAAGGCAAAGCGCCAAAATCAAAACGGAAAGCAAATGCTTCATATTCAATTGGTTTTATTATTGTCGTTGTGCAGTTACAATCATTACGGAGCCTTGGTAGGTGGCATCTTGCTTGAGGCCATGGCACTTCAACACATAGAAATAGGTGCCGTCCGACAGTCCGCCCCCATCCCAGTCGTTTTTGTAATCCTTGGAGTGGTACACCACACGACCCCAACGGTTGAAGATGGTCAGTTCCGATGACTCATAGTAGCTGCTCAATGGCTCGTAGTTCTCGTATTCGAAGATTTCATTGCGAGTGCCTTTACTATTATCACCACCCGACGACCCACTGCCACCATTGTCCAGGGCGATGATGAAGTAGTCGTTGACGCCGTCGCCATTGGGGGTAAACACATTCGGAATCTTCAGCTTGACCGGTTCCACTTGGATGGTCTTATAATAAGAGGTGTCGCAGCCTTGCGGATTGTAGACCTTCAGCTCGGTGGTATAACTGCCCTCTTCGACGTAAGTGAAGCGCGGTTCCGGCTCGGTCGATGTGAGGTTGTAGGTCGAGTTTAGAATCCAGTAGAAATTGCTGATATCCACATTGATGCTGTCAATACGGTTCTCAAACGAATACGTGATATGCGGGTTTTGGATATAGACTGTGTCGCCTGGGTCGGTGCTGATTTCGACGTATGGATTCAGGTAGGCTCTCAATTTGACACTGTCCCATTGCATGCAGCCACGGTTGTCAGTCACCTTGATTTTGTAGTAACGGAAGGCTTCGAGGCCAATGGCCAACGAGTCGCAGCCGGGAGCGATGTGCATCGGGCTGACACTCCATTGGTAAAGGAAGGGCTTGTCATACACGGCCGAAGTTGAATCCACCCATGCTATGACCTGTGCCGTGCGTCCGTTTTCTTCATCACGGTTGCTGCACGTCAACTGCAACTGCCTGAAACTCACATGGAAAATAGGCAATACCTCTACAACGAAAGGTTCCGACTGACAAACCAAAGTGTCGGTATCCAAATCACGGATGGTCACGCTATAACGTATCTCCAGAATGTTTGAGCTGTTGTCATTTGCAGGCCTCGTTGGGCGCACCCGAAGGTTGTGGTTTGTTTGTTCTGGAATCGGGCTCCCGTTGAGCATCCATTGATAGGAACACAGGTAATTGTCGGGCACGGAAAGAACGATCTCTGTACCGCTACAAATGGGCATCTCCGTGTTGCAGGTGATCTCGCAGGGTTCTTGTGCCTTCAGGAAAACAGCACAAGTCAAAGCCGAAACAAGCAATAAGGCTTTGAATATGATGGGATTGTGTTTCATTCGTATTGAAATAGGTTGCAAAAATAGGAAATTTTCCATAGATGAACGCAACAAGACCTCGAATATTGTTCAACTGATAGATTACAGCTTCGTCAATTTGACCACTTTACCCATCCGTACCGGCGTACCGTAATGAACCACATAAACACCAGAAGCCCAATTGCTTGCGTCAATCTCAACTGACCCTATGAAGCGCACTCTAGTCACTTCGTTACCATAAACATCATAGACCACCGCATCCGTGAAGCCTTCATTATCCGACTTGATGGTGAACTTGCCATCGGTGGGATTGGGGAAGATACCAGGGTCGATTTCAGGCATTTCCGGTTCGACGGGCGTGGGCATCAATGCCGTCCATGAAGCTTCCCAACCCGTATCGGTGGTAAGGCAATCGGAGCGGAACTCCACACACATCACATTCGATGAGGATTGCACTGTGCCTGGACTTTGCGTATTCCAACGGCCAATCTTCGGGGCATAGATATTGTCACCGTCGTAAATCCAAAGGAAATCGAAGTCGGTCTCCAAACAGAAACTACTGAAATCCAATTGGATAGTTGATTCCTCTGGGCCACGAATCACCCAAATCTTGCGCTCGTCGTTGTCGTAGTCTTGATGGTCAAAACGACCTGAATCACCTTCGAGAGTTATTGTGGGCGTACCTTCATTGATGAGCTTGTAGTAATAGTTCCAATCCCAATACGGCCCCGGATCGGTGTGCGACTGGTCGGGATAATGCTGGTGTCCCTTGATTTCGACGCAAGCCCCTTCGCCGCCAAGATTATAGAGACCGTTATTGAGGCAGAAACCGTTGTCGAGCGTGTCGCGATCGTGGGTGCGCCACCCATTGATGGTATCGTAGCGCGAGCAGATGCTCCGTACCAAATTGGCGGAAGATAGGTACATCTCTTCGGTGAAGAAACTCCAAATGTTGCCGTAGGCCTCATGCTCAATGCCGATGGTATAGCCATTGGCCGAGCGGGCGTGCCAAGCCTTGTCCTTTTCAAGTACCATCTGTGTTATCTGCCCGTCTACCGAGCGGATGACATAATGTGCCGAGACCTGCGCATCACAGTTCTTGAACCAACTGATGCAGCCCGCGTATGAGCCTTCAGTATAATGGATGACCACTGCGCTCACTTCTTTGGTGCGTGGTTCCCAATTACATTCGGGCGCAGGATCCCAAACCGCTGGGGGATAGTCAGGGCTGCGCGTAATGCCTATTTCGGGTGCGGTGAGTAAGTCGTAATGTTCTGCAAAGGTCGATTTCAAGTCTATGTCGTATTTCGGGAAGCCAAACGCTTCGGCGCGTTGGGCATCATTCAGGAAACAACAAACCGAATACAGCATGGATTGTATAGGATAGACATCTTTCTCCTCCCCTATCGGCAATTCCGAAAGTCGCTGGATGACAGATAGATATTCCTTGATTTCAGTGGCTTTGTTTTCCTTCGCCAAGAGTTCAAAAGCTTTTGCATAAGCCAAAACATTCTTTTCTGGACTTTGCAAAATTTCCTCCTCCGCAATGCCAGACAACTCCGAAACAAGATGCAAGTTCTCACGAAAATAGCCTTTGCCGTCTGACACCAAGCCCATCATGCCGTAGGCACGCGGCATGGCATCGGGGCCATTGTGGAAATAATTGTCATCGGTCAGGTGATGGCAATGCGTGTTGGTGAACGAAACGGCTTCAAGCAAGCCACGGGGAATGTCGGGGCATGTTTGGTAGGCTTTCTCAAAAGCCATATTAAAATTTTGGTTTTCAGTAGTTTGTGCCATTGTCGACATCATGACGAGCAATAGTAGGATGGCCAATATGATGATACGTTTCATCGGAAGAGTATTCTTTTCATTTATATGAGTATTTCGAGGCAAAAATACGGAAAAACAATTTTGCCATATCGAAAAATTTTCTGTAAGTTTGCGGCGTGAATCTGAATCAAAAACCATTAAAAAATTGATTAAATCAATTCGATGACAAAATTCGAAACCAAACTCCCGAAAGAGAAAAAGAAAGCCAAGAAGACAGGCAGAAAGGCCAAATGGGTTGCATGGTTGGTCATCGCCATCCTATTCATCTTTGGATTGGCCTTTGGCTATTGGATGTTCCGTACAGTGATGTCGCCCAACGTGCAGTCCCCCGACGGCAAGGAAACGGTGATTTACATCCCCACAGGAAGTACATACGACAACGTGCAGGACATCTTGTCGGAGGCAGGCATCCTCATCAACCCGAAAAGCTTCAATTGGGTGGCCAAGAAGAAGGATTACCCCGACAACATCCGGCCAGGACGTTACGTCATCAGCAACGGCATCAACAACAACCGATTGGTCAACATGTTGCGCGGTGGGTTGCAAACTCCCGTCAACGTTACTTTCAATAATGTGCGCGATGTCGATCAACTCGCAGGTCGTATCGCCAAGCAACTTGAAGCCGATTCCTCCTCTATATCTAATCTACTTCACAATCAAGAATATATCGGTCAGTTGGGCTTCAACGATCGCACTATACCCGCTCTCTTCCTGCCCGACACGTATGAGTTCTATTGGAACACCGACGCGGAGGGATTTGTCTACCGAATGTTCCAAGAATACAACAAATTCTGGAACGAAGAGCGTCGTCAGCAGGCAACGGACAAGGGCCTCTCCCCTATCCAAGTCAGCACCTTGGCTTCCATCGTCAACAAGGAAACCAACATGAGCGACGAGATGCCGCGTGTGGCGGGGGTTTATCTCAACCGACTGAAAAACAGCTGGATGCTGCAAGCCGACCCTACCCTTGTCTTTGCTTGGAACGACTACAGTATCCGCCGCGTCTTGGAGTACCATAAGCAGATTGAGTCGCCTTACAACACCTACAAATACGCTGGACTGCCGCCCGGACCCATCTGCATCCCATCCATTACTGCCGTCAAAGCCGTCCTCAATGCTGAAGACCATCATTATTTCTACTTCTGTGCCAAGGAGGACTTTTCCGGCTACCACAACTTCGCCAAAACCCTGCCCGAACACAACCGCAACGCAGCACGATATCAGCAAGCACTGAATCAAAGGGGGATAAAGAAATGATGAATTCGGAATGATGAATTCGGAATGATGACTTTTCGGCAAGCATTAGTTTTTTGTCCTGTGTCATGCAGTCCCGCATCAACAAACAACAATCAACAAATAAACAATTCAACAGTTAAACAATTAAACAATTCAACAATTCAACAATTCAACAAATGAAACTCAAAGCCTTCAAAGCATACGACATCAGGGGCGAATGGGGTACTGACCTCAATGAAGACATCGCCTACCGCATTGGCTATTTCCTGCCTGACATACTCGACGCCGACAACTATTTGGTGGGTCGCGACATGCGACTTTCTTCCGACACCTTGTATGATGCCCTCACCCGAGGTCTCACCGACCGTGGCAAAAACGTAGACGATATCGGACTTTCTACCACGCCCATGGTCTACTGGTCGACAGCAAAATACGGCTATGGCGCCTCCGTCCAAATCACGGCATCACATAATCCCAAGCACCACAACGGACTGAAAATATCTGGTCCCAACGCCCTTCCCGTAGGCTACGACACTGGCCTCAACCGACTTGAGGAATTGGTCACCAGCGACAAACCCACGCCCTGCGCTGAACAAAAGGGAACCATTAGACACAAAGACGTGAAAGCCGACTACATCGCTTTCCAACAGCAGTTTGTGGGCGACCTCTCCAACCTCAACATCGCCGTGGATTGCAGCAACGGCATGTCGTCGCTCTTCGTCCACCAACTCATCGGCAAAGCCCACTACATCAACGACACCCTCGACGGCAACTTCCCCAATCACGAGCCCAACCCATTGGAAGCCAACGCACAAGAACAGATTAAGGCCTTGGTGCTGCAAGAGAAATGTGACATTGGGCTACTCTTCGATGGCGATGCCGACCGCATCACCTTCATTGATGAAAAAGGACGTTTCATCAGTCCCGACCTCATCATCGCTTTCTTGGGCGAATATTTCATTGGCGAGCAGAAACAACAAGGCATCGTATTGCAAGACATCCGTAGCTCGCGTGCCATCCAAGAATATCTTGACCGTTACCAAGCCAAAGTGGAAACATGGCGGGTCGGTCGAGCCTACGCCGCACTGAAACTCCGTGAGTTGGACGGCTGCTATGGTGGCGAGTTGGCTGGTCACTATTATTTCCGCGACTTCTACTATTCTGATTCAGCGCTGCTAGCCGCCTCCATCGTACTCCGACTTTTGGCCAAACACAAGAAGGAGGGCAAGACCATGAGCCAGATTATTGACGAAATCACACCTTATTATAATAGTGGCGAGATTAACTTCAAGATTGAACGCAAGCAGGAGGCTATGGATGCCGTCCGCGACCATTTCTCAAGTCTTGAAAAACCCGAGCGTTTCTTGGACTTTGACGGCTACCGCCTCGACTATCCTAACTGGTGGCTCAACATACGGCCCTCGAACACAGAGCCATATCTTCGTTTCCTCTGTGAAGCCAAGAGTGAAAAAAGGCTTAACGAACTCATCGACACGGTGAAGCGCATCGTTGCCCA
>JAEEGJ010024186.1_pt1 | contig 12626 bp, 9 predicted proteins | sample 8958761 | NCBI WGS metagenome assembly JAEEGJ01 (sample SAMN16246546, study PRJNA631951) | gut metagenome | biome: gut microbiome; feature: rumen; material: RS-attached | host: Bos | place: Iran: Karaj | collected 2018-10 | reverse complement strand
AGACCGCGAGATCTACACCGCCAAGGGTGTGTTCTCCGATGCCATCATCGACTACATGATCAAATTCCTCACCGACTTCAACGATGCCCATTTGCGCAAGGATTTGGGCAACGACACGAAGAAAATCCTGAAACTGGTGAAGGATAACATTCATGTCGGTTAACCGAAATAATACAAATGATGGTAGAGACGCAAGATTTTGCGTCTCTACATTTGTATTTATTTGGTTTATAATCAATCTGTTACAGGCCATCTTCACCGAAATCCATGAAGACGAAGCCTATTATGCCCTGTTTGGCGAGCACCTTGCCTGGGGCTATTTCGACCACCCACCTATGGTGGGACTAATGACTTTCCTTAGCAGCATTTTCTTTTCTGGCACATTGGGTGTTCGGTTTTTCACCATCATCGCTTCTTGTTTGTCGCTGTGGGTAATGTGGAGAATCGCTAATCTGGATTGCTTCGTCGTTCCTCCTCGCAAATCGAAGATTCGACGTAGTCAATGCGCAAAGCGACAACTAAACAACGCTCAACTATCCACTGACTCTAAACTTTCAACTCTCAACTCTCAACTTCCAACTGACTCTCAACTCTCAACCCTCAACCCTAAACTATTCTTCACCATCGCCTTCTCCATCGTGATAATTAACCTCTACGGTTTCGTCACTACGCCTGATGCCGCATTGTTGCTGTTTTCAACCTTGTTTCTGTGGGTGTATCAGCGTTATCTCAACGAAAACTCCTGGAAAAATACGCTACTGATGGGCTTGCTGATGGCCTTGATGATTTACAGCAAGTATCACGCTTTTTTGTTGTTGAGTTTGATAGTCTTGTCTAATCTTAAATTGTTGAAAGACGGTAAGTTCTATGTGGCTTGTTTGCTGGCTTTAGTCTTGTTGACACCGCACATCCTTTGGCAAATCAACGCGGACTTCCCCAGCTTGCGCTATCATCTTTCACAACGCAGCGAACCGTTCCGTTGGAGCTATTTTTTTGAGTATCTGCCCAATCAGTTGTTGGTATTCAATCCGTTTGTCTTTGGAGCGGTGGTGTATGTAATCTTCAAGCACAAATCTATGGATTGTTTTGAGCGTGGACTCCTGTTTGTGTTGGTCGGCTTTTTCACATTTTTTTGGTTGATGACTTTCCGAGGCCATGTGGAGCCGCATTGGACGGTGATAGGGGTAATTCCCGCCATCATCCTCGTTTATCGCAAAGCATTAATCGATTATAAGTTACAAAAATACATCAAGTTCATCGTCGCGCCTTCGTTGTTGTTGGTCTTGGTCATGCGTATCGCTTTGCTCACCCCACTGTCTAAATCGTTTGGCTTCTACGGCAAGGAAGACCATTACAAAGCTATCGCTTCGGTGGCAGGCACGCGTCCAGTAGTTTTTCAAGGCTCATTCCAACAACCCGCTTTGTATCATTGGTTTACGGGTAATGAAAGCTCCACTTTGAGATGTTTTTACGACCGTGCCACGCAATACGACCTTTGGCAGTTTGACAAGGATTGGATTGGGAAGCCTGTCTTCATCTATGGCATCCCAAAACAGAATTATCAAATTGGAGATGAGTCATTTACGGGTTACAATACCGACAATTTCCAAACCGCCAACCGTTTAGTGACGGAGTTCCAAATTACCAATATCGACCATGCCAAAATACCTGTCATTCATGTCAACGACACCCTTGACATTGCGTTTTCCATCCACAACCCCTGCAACCAAACCATCGAATTTCAGTCAGAAATGGGACTGAAACTCTTGTTGCTAGACGACAATGAGGCACGATACGGCTTTTATGAACCGATAGCCACGTTGCAGCCCAACGAAACCCATTACGGACATTTTTCGGTTTCACTGGACGAAAAAACAAAGCTGGGAACCAATCGGTTACTGTTGTGCATTGGCGACCGCATTGCAGTGTTTGGCAATGTGAAAAACGCCGTAGAAGTAGTCATTGAGTAGCTTTATTCCTTTTCCAATCCAAGAATGATATTGCGCTGTCGGATTTCCTCTTTGGCGTGTTCGGGTGAGTTAAGCCAACGCAGTTTAGGAATGAGGATGGTGTCTTCGTAGTTCTCCACATCATAGAGTGCACCTTCAAGACGATCCATATATCCATCCATCAGAAAAGCGTAATTGACCCCTTCCAACATCTTGATTTTCTCGAATATCGTGTTGATGCGCGTAGGCAGGCTCTCGTGGCGGATGATGAAAAGATAATCGAGGCGCGGCTTGAAATTGAGGATGGATTTCTTGTCATACGACACGGCGAGGAATCCATAGGAAGGGCCGTTTTCTTCGGCGCTACAATGGTAATAGGGATAAATGCCGCCGCCATGAACAAGGTCGTCTTGCCGCGTCAGCTTGATGGACAGTTGTTCATTGAGCCGCCAAACCAGTTTGTAATCGGCTAATACCGAATTGATTCCGATGACACGAATGTCATTGGTGGCTTCGTATTTCGCAATAACGGGTGGAGAGAGGGTGTATTTTTCTTTGCTTGCCATAGCTCAATGAACTCACTTACCATGCCGCAAAAATACTTATTTTGTCAGCATGTCGTATGTTTTTTCAGCCGCGATTTGTTCAGCACGTTTCAGCGAATAATCGCTGCACTCGGCATAGCCCTTGCCATCGATGAAAATCTGGACATGGTACACCTTTCGATGGTCTTCCATTTTTTCATCCAAAAGCCTGAAATCGAGATCTTTATGCCGTTTCTGTGTCCATTGTAGGAGTTTGCTTTTGAAGTTGACATCAGTCTGTTGAAGTTCATCGAGGTCGATGTGCATCTTGATGATGCGGTCAACGATGACGTGTTGTGTGAAATGGAAGCCTCGGTCAAGGTAAATAGCGCCCATAAGTGCTTCAAAAGTATTACCGCCCAACGAGCGAAAACTCCCGCCGTTGTCATGGCCTTGCGGACGGTATTTGATATAATCGTCGAAACCGAATTTCTTCGCCAACTTGTTGAGCGACACGCGGCTGACGATACGTGAGCGCATCTCTGTGAGAAATCCCTCGGGTTGGGTCGGATAGGTGTGAAAGAGATAATCGCCCACAATAAGCTCAAGAACCGCATCACCGAGATATTCGAGCCGCTCGTTGCTCAAGTGATAGTCGCCGACACTTTCTTCCGATTTCGATTTATGAGTGAAGGCCAGTTGATACAAAGCGATGTTCTTCGGCCGGAAGCCGAAGATGCTATGGATATACTCGGAAAGGGCTTTGTCTTCGGGGGAGAGGTGATTGAGTAATGCCATCTTATTCTTCGAACTTTTTGAAAATCAAGCTGGCATTTTGTCCGCCAAAACCGAACGAATTGGAGAGGGCATAGCGGATGTCGCGCCGACGGGCTTTGTTGAAAGTGAAATCGAGACGCGGGTCGATTTGCGGGTCATCATCGAAGTGATTGATGGTGGGCGGGATGATGCCGTTCTTAAGGGCCAATACACAAGCGATGGCCTCTACTGCCCCCGCACCACCCAACAAGTGGCCGGTCATCGACTTGGTGGAATTAATGCTGATGTTGTAGGCGTGTTCGCCAAACACCTCTTTGATGGCAATGGGTTCGGCCAAATCACCTGCAGGGGTCGAGGTACCATGCGTGTTGATGTGGTCGATGGCCTCGGGTGCAATTTCGGCATCCTTCAAGGCACGCTGCATGCTGAGTATGCCACCTTTGCCTTCGGGATGCGGAGCAGTGATGTGATAAGCGTCGGCTGAAGCACCGCCACCAACGATTTCGGCATAGATTTTAGCTCCTCGTGCTTTGGCGTGTTCATATTCTTCCAACACAAGGCTGCCTGCGCCTTCACCCATGACGAAACCGTCGCGGTTGAGATCGAAAGGACGGGAAGCCGTCATGAAATCGTCGTTGCGCGTCGAAAGGGCTTTCATGGAATTGAAGCCGCCAATGCCACATTCGCCGATGGCAGCACCTGCGCCGCCAGCGACGATGACATCACATTTGCCGTAACGGATGTAGTTGAACGCCTCCATAACTGCATGTGCCGAAGAAGCACAAGCCGACACGGTGGAAAAATTGGGACCTCGGAAACCGTATTTGATGGAGACAACACCGCTGGGCATATTGGCGATGAACTTGGTGATAAGGAAGGGACTAAAGCGCGGCGTGGGGTCGCCACTCAAGAAGAACTCCTTCATTTCGTTGAAGAAATGGTTGACACCACCGATGCCCGAAGTCAGAAGCACACCTACATCGTCGAAGTCGGTGTTTTCTGGAGTGATGCCCGAATCGGCAATGGCTTCATCGGCAGCCACAATGTTGAACTGGGCGAACAAATCATATTTGCGAGCGGTCTTCTTGTCAAAGAAGTCGTCGGGGTTGTACCCTTTCACCTCGCAGGCGAAATGGGTTTTGTACAAAGCAGAATCGAAACGGGTGATGTCGCCCGCACCGTTTTTGCCTTTAATCAACCCGTCCCAGAAGTCCTTTACAGTGTTTCCGATGGGGGTGATGGCGCCGAGGCCGGTGACGACTACTCGTTTCGATTCCATTGAGTCTTAAGGTTTTTCTTTTTTAGGCTTCACGCATCTTTTCGATGAGGCGCACCACGTCGCCCACGGTTTGGATGCTCTCCTGCTGGTCGTCCGGGATGGATAAGTTGAAGTTCTTCTCAAACTCCATCATCAGCTCGACGGTGTCCAATGAATCGGCGCCGAGGTCGTTGGTGAAGCTGGCTTCCATAGTGACTTCTGAAGGATCAACACCGAGCTTTTCGGCAATGATCGGAACGATTTCATTCAAAATTTCTGACATAGTTCTTAATTTTAAGTGAATTTAGTTAAAAAATGCTCGTTTTCTTTGTTGAATCTTTCGATTTCGCGGCAAAAGTACAACTTTTTTTGATAAGTTGTATTTTTTTGGTGTTTTTAACTCATTGCTTCACAATTTTTCCAAACACAATCTGACCGTCGGCGACTTGCATTTTCAGCAGATAAAGGCCATCGGCGAGGTTCCCGAGATCAAGGCGAAAATCAGATGCTGAAGGGTTAAAATGCATCACCACATTGCCTGTCAAATCGATAAGTTGGCCGTCAATAATAACTTCTCTCGTTTCGACATGCACGGTGTTTTTCACAGGATTGGGAAATACGGCAACCTGTTGGCTTTCTATGAATTCGTTGGTGTTCAGATAATGACCGATAATCCAGTTCTCGGCAAGACTGTTGTCGGAATCGAGGTCTTTCAGTTCAAGGTAAGGCCCTTCGCCGTCGGCTTGCCAAGGCCAAGGATCGTCATCAAAGTAATGCACCTCGTCGATGATGTTGCCCCAAGCGTCGGCCAAAACGAGGTTCTGGTCTTTGTTGGACAGGTGGCGCGTATATTGCCCGAAAGGTGTCATTTCGTATCGCTCGACGAATGCGATCGAGTCGGAGCAAAGCAGGATGGCTTCGAAAGGAGCGATACTTGAACCGTTCGGAAAGCCATAGCTGATGCCTAATTCACGAAAATAGATGCCCGTCAAGTCGACTTCATTCGGGCCGTTATTGGTGATTTCGATGAACTCAAGTCGCTCGCCGTCAATGCCCCACCAGTCCATGGGATGGTAATGGATTTTGGAGATGACGAGGGGTGGCAGATCAATGTTGGAACAGCTTTGGTCGGAGCCGATGTTTTGGTTCAGCCAATTGATACGCTGCTGTATCCAGTTTTTCATGTTGTTGACATATTGCGCGTGTTGCCCCATTTGGTTCCAGCGTTGGTTGTCGCGTTCGATGGCTTCAGCAATCCACGTGTCAATCTCGTCAATGCGAGAGCATACAAAGTCGTAGTTCAAAGGCTGTCCGGGCTCGGTCAATTCAAACCAACGTCTCGCCAGATAGCAACGGTAGAGATCGGTGTCGAACAGGTCTTTCCAAAACTTCGGGCCATTATTGTCCTGGTTGTTGAACTGCCATACATCGTATTTGCTGCGGTTGCCAAAGGCATCATAGCCGTAAGCAAGGTTATAATCCCATACAGGACCTGCCCTCAATTTGCCGCAACGGTCTTTATGGAAAAAGGTGCTTAACGAGTACACATCGACATTGGAACTGAACTCGGCAATCATCATAAAGTCGACAAACGAAGGAATGTCGATAATGGAGGAAATGCCTGAAGTAATGGACGTGTTGTGTTGGTTGGAAACGGAGGCGAGGTTGTTGAAAACGTCGTGGATGTAGTTTTTTTGCGTGTTGGTGACATCTTCGGGCTTGGGGTAATGGAGGATGAAATCGGTACTGCTGCCCCAGCCTCCCCAGCCACCACCGTAGCCTTGCATCGTCCAAGCCACAGGGTCGCCGCCAGTGGTCTTGTCAGCCTTGACTATATAGCCGCCTGTCACCTCGGGATAGCTGTTGCAAGTCTCATCCATCTTCTCAATGTTAACACGCCCCTTGTCGGGTTTGATTTTCTCCATGAAAACATACAAGCCTTTGTAGTCGCCATTAATCACCACCTCACAATACACGCTGCGTGAAGCATATTGTCCAAGGCGGTTCGATAGTTCGTAGGAAAGCACATCACGTATTCCTGTCTGGTCGTAGGCGAGCGAGTTGAGAACCCAATCGTTCTCGGCAGGCATACCCAAAAGGCTGACGTTGTTGTTGGTGACATTGTCATCCTCGCGGGTCTCCACGGCATACGGTTTTTTGCTGAAACCTTGCGACGAACTACCGCGCCGCTCGATGCCGATGCGGCCATCATAGTTAAGGAACTCAGGATTGTCGATGTCGGTCATATAGTTGCGCGAACCGTCTTGGTGCCAGATGATTTTCATGGAGCCTGAAACCTTCGGCTCATCGGGAATGTTGACGCCTCCGTCGGTCTCGATGACCACTATAGGTAGGTTGCTGTCTGTAAAATTCTGCGCCAATACATTGATTGACAACAGGGTAAATGCCAATATGAAAACAAGTATTTTATACATAACTATCGCCTTCTTCGGTTACGTCGGCTTCGGCCTTCGACAATTTTTGAGAACTTGTTTTTCGATTTTTTCATGGTGGAGAATTGCGTCACCGTGCCAGCCTTAGGTCCCTTGAGACTCAAGATATGCGACCGTGCCGCTACAAAGCCGTTTTCGTCGGAATCGTCAATCTTACCATACTTGTTTTTCTTCGAGGCAAAGACGATCACGTTGTCGACGTACCAACTATTGACATACGCCCCATTGCCCGTGAAATAGAGGCAAAATTGTGGAGACTTACTTGGCCATTCCTCCATGTCAAAAGTCAAAAGGTATTGACTCTGCGCAATACTGCCGTGCACCGTATCTTCCCAGATGCTTTCCCAATCTTCGCCATTTTGAGATATGCCAATACCAATTTGCACGTCAAGATCGCTGCTCTGAACGGCTTCAAGGCAGTGGTTAAACTGGAAATTGATAAAATCGTATTTTTCCAATTCAACGATGGGGGTGATCAAGCGCGTCGTGCCCTTGAAGTTGAAGTCGGGATACATCTGCATCTCGCGAGCCTTGCCTCCGGCGTAGGCTGTGTTGGAAATGTACCACACGGCCCAGTTGTCGCCCTTTGCGTCCCAACCCTCCTCGAGCCAAGGGTTGAAGAAGCCCTCGCACAGTACCACGTCGCCCTGCTGCCCGAAAAGCGGCAAAGCGAAAAGGAACATAAGGAATGCGAACAGGCGACTCTTCATTGGTAGCTTCACTTTCTATTCGAGTTCTTATGCCTCATGCAGAAACCAAATCCGACCCTGAATTCAACAAAGGGTTTTTGTTCGGTGAGAACATCTATGGGAATCAGAGCGTCGGCATTGAGAACAAAGTTGTAGATGCAGCATTGCAGGCCTAAAGAAGCTTCCACATTCTTCCAACTATTGGGACTGATAACCACCCATTCATTGTTGGAGGTCTTCCATCCAAGGTGATGCAATCCAGCACCTGCACCAACTCTTAGATAAACCGGACCGGCCATCCTCAAGGCAACTCCAAAAAGTGCAGAAGCTCTGATAGTAGATGACTCACCGGTATATTGAGGTTGGTGGCTGCCGGCAAATTGGCTGACATAACCCGATTCGTCACCATTCAAATAGGCACCGAACAGCGTGAAATCACCGTCCATCAATTGATTGAACATATCCTTGTTGGCCATAATGCTGAGATACCATCCAGCCACGCCGCCGTTGCAAATATCGCCAATATTGAAACCGAAAGAAAGCGGATCCGACTTAAACATGGCCAAATTGCCCGTCATAAAGAAAGCACCGTGGGAAAGAAATGCCTTTGGTTTCTCATAGAGAGTTTCGATATAGCAGCTTTTCATTACTTGGTTTTCCTCGACATTAACCTTTTTCACCCCAGTTTTCCATCCCCGTTCCGTTCTCAAAGTATGCTTTCCGTTGGGGAGGTATACATCGATGGGTGAGTTACCCTTGTATTCGCCATCAACATAAACACGGTTATGTGGGCGGTCGGCTTCAATCGTCACGAGTTGTCCGAACGAGAAGGGGATGGTCAGTTCGGGCTCTTCGGGATCCAAATAGATGGTTTTCTCCAGCTGGAACTTGCCTACGCGACGCAGGAAAACGGTATGTGCCCCGAAAGGCAACTCCATGGTAACGGGCGTTTTGCCTATAAATTTACTGTCAATATAAACCTGGTCGCCTTTCTCGTCGGAAGTAATGGTGAGTATACAGGCTCTTGGCAATTTTAGATTATAGGTGGTTTCTTCGCCTTCCTTGACAGAAATCCTATGGATGAGGGGCGAATATCCGCTGCTCGTCAGCTCTAGCTCGTACATGCCCACAGGTAGGGTGTCGATGGTGAGGGGAGTATGTCCGCAACTGACCCCATCAATGTTGACCGTAGATTCTGGAATGGAATTTATGGTGATTTTTCCGGTAAGGGGTATGAAGCGTGTGTGAGCAACACGATTGAGCGAATCCACAATACTGTCTTGTTCGGGTGTCAGAGTGCGCTTGTATTGATAGAGATTGAAAAGTTCTTTCACTCCATCAACGCTGATATGGTTGTCCTTGATTTCAATTTGACCCGTAGCCAAAAGCGTATCTCCTCTTTCAAAGGCCACATGATACATGCCTGAAGCCAATTTTTCGCTTTCATAAGGCACTTTGCCCATCTCTTCACCATTTATGTAGAATTTCACATCTTCATCAAGACCGTAGTCGTCATTTATTTTCATGTATCCGTAAGCAGGCGAAAGGGCGATATCAACTGTATCAGATTTTCCTTTGACCAGTTCGACAATGCCGCTTTCAGCGTGATACAGAGGATGATCCATTGACCAATGATAGGTGCCCGCGATGGTGGGCACGGTGCGGTATCCAGCACCTATGGAATCGCCGTTCAAATAAATGATGGCATCATTGGGCGAAGGCCTAAACACGATGTTGCACGATCCGAAGCCTTTCGGCTCTTTGGGCAACTCTTTGGTTCCCACGATGAGTATCCGGTATGTGTTGAGGCTTTCCACTTCGCCGTGCAAAAGTTCAGGAATGTATATGAGCGTGTTGCCCAACTCTTTATGCTTGATGGTCAAATAGTTGATTCCAGGAGAGACCCAAAGCAGGATTTCGCCGCCTTCGGTGCGACGTTCGCGGATATGGGAGCCCATATCAGGACGAAATTGAAAAGCATTGCGGTCTTGCGCGAGAATGTTTTGAGTAGCAATGCGCAAGACGGCACAATTCTGACCCCCATTCGGCCTTTCGGTGAGGTTGTTGATTTTCGCGGTCATGTCTAACGGGAGATGCTCAATACTACGCACTTCGTAGTCTTGCGCCAATGACACTGTAGCCATTGCAAGAAACAACAGGGAAATAAAATACGACTTTTTCATAATGTGGATTGAGTTTTAATGATAATCAATAATATACACTCTTAAGGCTGAACAATTGTTTGAGGGGCAGCTTGTCTTCCTGCCAAGCCCTCACATGGATGACGGGAATATCGGATCTCAAGTCAACCAAGAGGAACAGGTAGCCTACATCACCGTAATTGCTGGAGAAATACTCCTGACGCACTCTTACACCGAAAAAGTCATTCATCCCAGAAGCTTGGTCGAACTCGGTTTCGGTGAAATTCAGGTTGATGTATTCCTTGGTGGCAAAGTGTCGGCGCAGTTTGGCCATGTATTGCGACTTGGAAAGCGTGTCCAACCTTGTGTAATTCTGCAACCTATAGCCATCACCCTCAAGCTTTTTCATCACTTTGTAGCCTGAAATGATGAGTGCGTTTTCCGAAAAAATCTGTTCAAGATAATCAATGCGCCCCAGGGCGTATGCGGTTTGGTAGTCTTCCATGAACGACAGGAGCGTTATTTTGGAGTCGCGGTTCCAGTCTTCGTTGTCCAAAATATCGTGTTGGGCCTTATCGGTCAAGGTGAAAGCCAACGACTCGATTTTGTTGTCTGTGTCGAAACGGAAAGTGACGTTTTCCACAAACTTCTTGTTATTCTTGAACTTGAATTGCATCGTGATGCCTCGACAGATAATCAAATCACCAAAGTTGATGTAGTCATACATGGCGGGCACTTCGATAATGGAAGCGTTGCCATAGCAAATCAATTTGTTGAAGCAATCAAGTCCGTTTTCGGTAAAATACTGTTTCACCGAATTGTATTTTTTGGAACGGATGGCATTTTCCACTTCAAGCATGATGTTTGTAAGACTGTCGAACCTGATGGGGTCATATTCAGAGCTGAGCGACTCGACGGGGTCGGTTTCGTCAGCAAACGTTGCCACCTGGTCGTTCACAATCACAGTCGTCGTTTTCTGATGGCATAGGACGGTCTTGTCAGCCGAAGTGAACGACAAGGGTTTGAGACGCTTGTTTTTCAAGACGTCTTGCACTTGGGGTTCCAGTTCGCTTTGGTCAAACAGATAGACGCAATGGAGTTCGAATTGCTCAAGGTCATACCTCAATTCAGCAGCGCTGATGCCGTTGCGCACACGTGCACCATTCACAAAAGTGTTGCCATCGTTGTACTTGAAATCCAAGCCATCGAGTTTCTTGAGCGGATTGCCGTAATAAAAGCCCAATTGTTTCTTGAAAGAAGTTTGGTATTTGTCTATTTTTTCCTCTTCCTCCAACTCACAAATCACTTGGATGTTGTCCAAAGTCTCGTCAAGGAGTTGGTAGAATACGGTTTCGGCCGACTGCAACGTCGAGTTCCTTTCGATATTTGCCGAAGTCCCTGACGCGATAATGTAACCACTATAGAAAAACTTCAGCGCATTGCCAATACTCAAATCCGACAAAGAGCGCATCCCTTGGTTGTAGAAGAAATTGATGTCGTTCTTGAGCTTTTCCGCAATTCTTAATTTCTCTTCTTCTTCGGCTCGTTTCCGCTCTTCCACAAGTTCTTCGGCTTTCTCGGCATCAATATAAGCAAAAATAGTGTACTTCCTGCTTTTCTTGTTGGGTATTTCAATCGGCAGTGCTTGATAGCCGTGAAGGTCGAGATTGGTCGTCGACTTGAAATCGCTGGAGAAGTAGGTTTCCTCTGTGACGTCTCCGTCCAACGTCTTCGACAAAAGCTTGTTGGTAGTTTGGCTTTCCACATGCGAATAGATTTGACCGGCCAGTTTCTGTATGGCATCGTTGAGTGCATCCTCGTAAGTGTCACCATCGCCAACGGCGCAAATATTGTTGTCCCTGTCAAGGATGACTTGATTCATGATTTGCCGGTTGGCCTCAAGGTCTTTCGCGGTTTGTGCGGTTAGGCAAAAGTGGCACGAAAACAGCACGATAACTATCAAACACAATTTCCTCATTTTACTCATCATTACAATAATCTTTTTTATTAATTGTGCAAAAATATGGTTTTTCCCGCTTGGTTTGCTCAAATCTGAAACATTTATTTGCTGATTTCGCAATATTGATGCCGTATGCCAGCAAAATTAGTCTGATTTCCAAAAAAGTTTGTTGCACCGGACATGTTATTTGCACCAGAATTTGAATTATTTTTGCGGTCGTAAAGACACGGGGCACGAGACATAGCAATGACTCGCGTCCCATGTCCCGAAGTCTCGCGTCAAAAAAATCGATTATGTCAACAAAAGAGAAAACTGTCTTTTTCTGCAAGGAATGTGGCAACGAGTCGCCGAAATGGTTCGGGAAATGCCCCGCCTGCGGCGCGTGGAACACCTGCGAGGAATCGACCGTTGTCACGGGAAAGGATGCCAAGTCGGTGAAGAAAAACATCAGCTTGGAGATGAGCCAGAGCCTTCCCATGCCCATCAAGGAAATCACCAATGCCAAGGAACAGCGCATTATCTTGCCCTACGAGGAACTCAACCGTGTATTGGGCGGAGGCTTGGTGCTCGGCTCTTTGACCCTCGTTGGAGGCGAACCCGGCATTGGCAAGTCAACCTTGCTCTTGCAGACGGCCTTGCAATTGGCTAGCCGTAAGGTGCTTTACATCTCCGGCGAGGAGAGCCAGACCCAAATCAAGATGCGAGCCGAGCGCATTGGCATACACAACACCGACTGCCTCATCCTCACCGAGACCAACACACAGGAGATTCTGAAACACTTCAAGAACGTGCAGCCCGACATTGTGGTGGTCGATTCCATCCAGACCTTGGAGTCGCCTTACGTGGACGCTGCGGCGGGTAGCATCTCACAGATT
>JAEEGJ010024184.1_pt1 | contig 12626 bp, 12 predicted proteins | sample 8958761 | NCBI WGS metagenome assembly JAEEGJ01 (sample SAMN16246546, study PRJNA631951) | gut metagenome | biome: gut microbiome; feature: rumen; material: RS-attached | host: Bos | place: Iran: Karaj | collected 2018-10 | reverse complement strand
GGGAAGCCTTGGCGATGTTGCCGCCGGCCTTGCTTCGGTCCACCGGCCAATTCGTAAAGATGGAAACGACAAGGCCGATGGCGATGATGGCTATGGCCGAAATCAGGATAACGAGGACATTCTTGGCTTTCATAATAGTGGAGTTTTAGCTGTCTTAATACAAAGATATCATCTTTTTTTAAAAGCAGACGTAAAAACAGAACAAATTCTGTGTCAAAAAATTACAATATTCATTCCCGTACACGGAAACGGGCTCTGCGGTGTACGGGAGGCCGAAAGACAAGGGCTCGTACACGGATAATGCCGTTTTGGTGTACGAAGGGTCTGAGTACGGGGCGGGCGTCCTTCCAGAGAGGGCTGTTGCCATCGGCAAGGAGGGCTGCTTGGAGGGGACCTATTCTCCTGTATTGGCTCTTCTTGGTCTCCTTCCTGTCCGGAGTGAGAATATGTCATTTCCCGAAGAAATGTCTTTCCAGGACTTTCATCCCTTCTGACACCTCAAAGCATTCTGTCCCGTCCCGGAGCCTTTTCCTTTCATAAGACAGCGAATGGTTCTCCCTGACGGCTTTCTTCGCCGCCGAGAGCGCTTTCTCCCTGTCGGGATAGGTGAACACCAGGACGTCATCTTTTCCCCGGGAGGGCTTTTTCACTTCCCGGAGGACCACATAGGTCGGGGATGAAGCCTCTTCCTTAGGGGCCTCGGGTTCCTTCTTCCTCTCATAGGCCTGCATGCGGGCGTCCTCCTGGGCGGCCTTCTCGGCATCATATTGGCGGTCCCACTCCCGGTAGTACTCCATCTTCGGGTCCTCGAAGAGGGACATCTGGACGGAGGACTCGTGGGTGAGCCTGGAGACACCCAGGCCGACCTGCCGGAGGGGTGTGGTCCCGTCCCAGGTCTCCGAGAGCATCTTCCGGGCGGCGTTGAGGATGACGGCCGTCACGTCGGAAGGCTGCTCCAGGGTGCACTGCTTCTGAACCACGGAGAAGTCCCGGTACTTGATGAACATCGATACGGTCGAGGCTCGAAAATCATCCCTTCTTATCCGGTGTGCCACGGTACAGGCCACGTTGAATAGCGCCCTGTCGATATCTGCGGGATTCACAAGGTCCTTGGGGAAGGTCCTTTCGGCACTGTAGCTTTTGGCCTCCTGGACCTCGGTCTCCACGGGGGAGTCGTCCCGGCCGTTGGCGTTTTCGTGGAGCTGCTGGGCGAATTTGCTGCCGACAAGACGCGTGAGGGACCCCATCCCGATGGCGGCGAGCTGGCCGATGGTCCTGATGCCGTAAGCTGTGAGGCGTTCCTCGGTCTTCTTGCCAACCCAGAGTAGGTCCCGTACAGGAAGTGGCCACATCTTCTCCTTGACCTCGCTCTCCCAGAGGGTGTGCACCTTGTCCGGCTTCTCGAAATCCGAGGCCATCTTCGCAAGGAGCTTGTTGGAGCCCACGCCCACGTTGACCGTGAAGCCGAGTTCCTTCTTCACCCTCTCCTTGAGCTCCGTGGCAACCTCGACGGGATCCCGCGTTCCGCACCGGAGCGTCATGTCGATGAAGCACTCATCGATGGAGAACTGCTGGAGGACTGGAGAGTAACTGCGGCAGATGGCAATGAAGGCCTCGGAGCAGCGTTTGTACCACTCCCAGTCACCCCGGACGATAACGAGCTTGGGGCAGATCCGAAGAGCCATCGTGACCGGCATGGCGGCCTTGATGCCGATCTTCTTCGCCGGGATGGAGGCGGCCGATATGATGCTCCGACGGTCAGAGGGGTCGCCGGAAACGACCGACGGCACCAGGCGGATGTCGGGCTTCCTTTCCAGAACGAGTTTCACCGCCGACCACGAGAGGAAAGCGGAGTTAACGTCAATGTGAAAGATAACCCGGGGCACAGGCGTTTTGATTCAAGGTTAATCTGATCCGTTCTGCCTGCGTATGGCTTCCATGTAGAAGGCCTTCCGCTGCTCCTGGAAGACCCGATAGCGGATCATCCTGGACCCTTCGTTGAGCCCGTCATCGAGGTTACAGACGAAAAGGTCGTTCACGTCGGCGATATAAAGCCTGTCGTACCTTAGGTCCTGGTACTTCTGGAGAAAGAGTGTGTAGTCCATCGCTTTCCGGGCCTCTGTCTCGCCGAGGTTCTCCCTGCTGAAAACGAAGAGTCCCATCTTCCCGAAGTGCCCGTAGAAGCCGTTCCCCACCTTGGAGACCTTGCTCTCGAGGATACGCTTCATCGGGAGGGCCATCGACCAGTAGGAGAGCTCCTTCACGCCGATATACTTTCCTTTCTCCAGGCCGAAGGCATAGCCGTTTTCGAGGATGATATCAAGGTCGTCATCATTCTTCGGCCCCGGGGTAATGCCCGAGATATCCTTCAGGAGCGCTTCCTGCGCCAGCTTGTTCTCCTCCATGGCCCGTGTCACCTCGATGCCGACGGACGTGCCGTCCGGGGACTGGAGATCCGGTCGGTCCCTGTTCACGAGGGAGGTCATCTCGCCGCCTAGGAAGGTCGCGAGGGTAATCTGGGCGTACTGCTCGAAGAAACAGGTTCCAAAAGGACGGTTATCCATAGTCGTTACTCGCTGAGGAACTCTTCCAGGAACTCCGATGCGTCGGCAACGCAGTCCGGGCAGTCACGAAGGACCTTCCCGGTCCCGATACCCTTAAGGAGCCCGCAACGGGTTGCTCCGTTCCGCTGCTGGAACTTCTCCATGAGAACCTTCATCCGGGCGCGGGAGAGATTGCGGTCCTTCGTGTGGAGGCCGAGGATCATCCCGGCGCCCACGAGGGCTCCGCAGGTCCCTTCCATATTCCCCATGCCGGTCCCGTAGGCTCCGGCGATATCGAGGGCCGTCTGCTCCGGGAGGTCCACAAGGTCGCAGTAGGTGCAGACCACAGCCTGCGCGCAGTTATGGGAGTTGCAGCGTTTCTTCTCGGCTGCGAGGTGCTTACGTGATTCCATAGGTGTCATTTACTGAAAAAGAAAAAGAATGCGGCCCACTTCATGGGGATTCCGCTGGCGTGTCCGATGGTCCTGTAGCTGGAATCCTGGACGGTCCCGTCGCTCTTGACATGACCGATGGTCCTGTATGAGGAGTCCTGCACGGTGCCGTCATCCTTGATGTGACCCACTGTCCGGTAGTTCTCGTCCTGGACCGTGCCGTCGCTCTTGAGGTGGCCGATGGTGCGGTATGAAGCGTCCTGCACGGTTCCGTCACTCTTGATATGCCCGATGGTTCGGTAGGAGCTGTCCTGGATGGTCCCGTCGGACTTGATGTGGGCCACGGTCTGGTAACTGCCGTTCGTGATCCTCTGTGCAAGGAGGGTTTCCGGAAGAAGGCAGCCAAGTAGCATCCCCAGGATGATTAGGAGTCTCCGTCTCATATGAGTATTAACTGTTGTCATGTCTATTATTCGCATTTATATCGTTATATCCGGGCTCCCTGCGGAACATCGATTCCGCGTACTGACAGACCGGCCGGATAGTGTACCCGTTCTCCCTTGCGAAGGCGGCTGCCGCATCAAGAAGAGACTTGGCTATGCCCCTGCCCTGGTATTCCTTCTCCACCACCGTGTGCATGATGGCAAACTGGGTAGGTGAGGACCACTCATAGGAAAGGTGCCCCATACGTTTTCCGTCTTCTTCGGCATGGAAGGCGCCGCCTCCTTCGCCGCAGTGGTGTAAGATCTCAATCATAGGCCTGTTCGTTTTATTTGGTTTTCTCTATCTGATCTCGGTCAGAGCTCCCGTAACGGAATCAATGATGAATCCGCGGACAACTATGCCTTTGGGGATGAGAGGGTGATGAACAATAGTGTCAACGGTCTTTTTCACGGAGTCTTCTGTGTCCCTGAACCCTTCCAGCCAGGCGTGTAGGTCAATATCCTCACGAGACAGTTCGCTTTCAGGGATACCCCTTTCCAGCATTTCTTCACGGAAATGGGAAAAACTCATGTGGCAGGCTCCGCAGGTCGTGTGGGCTATGACCATAACCTCTTTCACCCCGAGCTCGTACACGGCGACAATGAGGCTTCGCATCACGGAATCCCAGGGAGAGATTACCACGGCCCCGGCATTTTTGATGATCTTAGCGTCACCGTTCTGAAGACCTAGGGCTTCCGGAAGGAGCACGGACAGCCGGGTGTCCATACAGCTGAGGATGGCCAGTTTCTTGTCGGGATACTTGTCTGTAATATGCTTCTCATAGCCTTTTGATGCTACGTACTCCCGATTGAATGCGAGGATATTATCAATGCTGCTCATGGTTCCAAGTATTGAATTCTTTTACCGTTTTGCTGGGCATACTCAATCTCACTGCGGGTGCTTTCTCCTATATACCCGCCCACGTTGATTACGAAGATGGAATCCGCCATGTCTATCTTACGTTTATGCATATCGTCTAGCATCTCTTTTGTCCCTTCGGTCCAGACCTCCTTATCTCCGGAATGGCCAAAGAGTCCGACGCTAATGACGATGTTCCCTTCAAGGGTCAGACGCTTTTGAGCCTCAAGGAACTGTTCCTTGAAGCGAGTGCTACCGCAGAGGGTTACGACAGGGTACTTCCCGACCATAGGCTTAGAAGTTCTTTTTCACAAAATCCTTGATGTACTCTTTCAACTTGTCTCCCTCCACGACCTTCACGTCGCCGGCGAGACCAATGCAGAAGCGCCCGACGCCCTCCAGCTTGCCTATCGTGCCCTCATAGACCCACTTGCCGTCCTCTTCTTTCAGGCCACTCTCGGCGGTGGGGAACTCTTCGACAAGGAGGTTCTTGGCGCGTAGAGAGAGCTCCAGGCGGACCTTCATGCCGTCTCCATCGTAACTCATCCGGAAATCATCGATCTTCCCGCGGTGATGCTCCTTCTCATGGGCCCAGTCGCTCGTCAGGACGTCCACCCACTCGATGCGGGGAATCTTGAATATCTTGTTCTCTTTCTTCTCACAGTCATAGGCCCAGACGTCGATATGGTTGTTCGTGAACCCGAATGGCTCGACAAGACGGTCGCGGACCTCACCGGAGTTGGACGATGCATAGTTCTTAAGGACTACCTGCTTATGGTCCTCCATGGCATTCCCCAGGGCCTGGATGCATGCCGCATTGGACTTGCAGCCCTTGAATTCCTTGATGCTTGTCAGGTCATAGACGGCAGCAAGTTTCTTATACAGGGAGGCTTTCAGGGCATGGGTGCTGTCCAGTCCCTCGATGAGACTGCAGACGATCTTAGCTTCCTCGTCAGAGAAGTAGACAAGCCTGCTCAGGTCTTTGAAGGAGGACGGGACCTTCACCAGGCGGTACACGTTCCCGTGGATCTTCTCCACGACGAAGCCCAGCTCCTTGAATGTATCAATATACCGGTAAATGGAGCGGTAGGAGGTTTCCAGCTTGTCGGCCAGCTCTTCGACCGTGAAATAGGCATTTCCGGTCATCAGGCGCATGAGTCGGAAGACTCGTTCTACTCTTGGTTGTTCCATATCGGATTCTTTATAAATAAACGTCTAGTAATCGGAATCAAGGATTTTATCAATGGGCTTCAAGAATTTCTCGCAAATCTCATTGTATGCATTATCCGAAGCGTAATTCCCAGAATTAGTGATAAGGATTGAACCATCCTTAACGGACGAATCATCCAAGTTAAAGAACGCAAGGAATTGATCCTTTTTGAGCCGGCCACTAGGTTTGACGTAAATGTAATAAGTGCTGAAATCACTAAAACTAATCCTTACGTCTGCAGCGGAAGTGTTTTTCTGAATGATTAATTCGTTACCGAAGTATAAGTGGGTCTTATCCCAAAACTCAGCTTGATTCGGGTCTGCATATTTGTAACCAAAGTTATCAATAATATCCGGTACAAACTGGTTTCGTTTGGTGTCCAGCATTACCTTGAAAACAGCGTGGTAGGGCCGTTTGATATAGATATTGTCATGATAGTATGCGAGGTGTACGGCATTGTGTTCTTGTAGCCAATCCTGGAGGTTGGCGTTCTTGTACAATAATGTGTGTACCCTGCGATGGAGAGGATTCTCCATCTGAGAATCTTTGGTAATCGCGATGCGCATCATGTCAAACGCGTTATCGAGAGTATCACTATCAAAAAGAGAGCAAATGAAATCGTGAATACTTGTCGTGTTTGTGAGGAATAACTTGAAGAATCGTTGCGATTCAGCTCTATCCATCAGGTACTTGTAATAAATTTCATCCCAATCGGTAACCTGGCTGAGAAGAGAGCGAAGGAAAATATGTCCTTCTGATTGAGCTATTGGCGAGACCCCATCAGCGGTTAATAGTTCAGATAAAATATCAAAACGATGGCTGAACTGTTCGATAGAGATGTTATCTGAATAGAAGAAACTTGTTGTGCCTTTAAGGAAAGGATGGCTCTCTGCAAGAATGAAGGTCTTTTCCCAGTTAGGATCCTCTGCAATCCGCCCTGCTTTGATAATCTCTTCGCGTACTGCTTTGGGCGAAGCCTTAGAGGATTCATCCTCACCATACAGGAAGAGGGCTTCGTAAAAAGAGAACTGGCGGTTTGCAGCAATATATCTGATAATCTTAGAAAGATTTCTCGCAACACCGGAAACAGAAGACAAGTTATCAGTTTCCATGTTCTCAATGATGCTCCAGGCAACTCTCATCCATTTGCGAAATTCTTCGGGATAATAAGCCTCATACGCTTCAATAAACTCCGTTGTTGCAAAAAAGACGAGTTCCTTCTTCCTGTTGGAAGATTCGAAGACGTCCATGGAAAACTTTCCATCATCCCATGAGGGCGCGGTTTGAGAAATAATGTCTTTTTTGTAGTGCTCGCTCAGAACGTTTAATACCGTGGAGATTGTTTTAAAATATTCCGGGTGTTCATCAAAGCGGTTTTTAAATTCGGTAAACCCCTTGTAAGTGTCGGACAAACTCTCTTTGTCCAAGAAGTACTTAGCTATGGAGCTATATTGCATCTTCTCATTAGACCCCTCCATAAGATACTTATAGCCTAAGTACAGATAGAAGAAACGGAAGTATTTCGAATCAAACTGCTGATTGCTGGAACTCCAGAAGATATGAATCCAGTTAGTATCCAAATTTGTGGAGAAATCAAGGTAACGGGGCACCTTGTTCCCAGAGAATGAATTAGTCAAGGATACGATTTCTTTACCTACATCCGTATGACGAAGGTATTCCGTAAGTTCAGCCTTGAAATTGTCAAACGAACTTAGAGGAAGACCTCGAGAATTCATCTTGATATACAATTCTTCTGACAGGCCAAACGCGCCAAGAGAAAGAACCTGGAACTGGAGAAGAGAGAGCTTGTCATAGAGATTCTGCTCCGGGAATTGGCTAATATGCTCATTATACTTTTCACAAATGGCATCAAGCATTGTAAGCATACTTTCAACAGTGGCGTCTTTGTCATATGCCTTAAAGTACCACTTTGAACGCTTTATAACAATGCTTGGCTGTTCTTGTTCCAAGTCACCTCTAAAGGAGGAAAGCATTTGGCAGAAGTTGGCAGAAGTAACCCTCGTTTCGTATGTAAAGCGTGATAGCCTATCTTGGAGAAGAGCATAGCCCTCTGATTCATGAACTAGCTCTCTATTACCGATATACCAATAGAGTAAAAAGAGAGTTGTGATACGTTGCTGACCATCAATCAGCTCCATCACATTAGTTCTCTCTAATTTCTTAACGGAGCCGTAAATGAAGTTAAGATCCATCTCTCTGCCTTCTGTAAGACAAAGAAAGATTTCATTCAAGAAGTTATTCCGAATATACTTTTCGTCTTTTCGTCCCTGGGCATAGGCACGCTGGATTTTCGGAATGATGATTCGATCTATCTTTATGAGTTCTCCTGCGGCAGTGGGAAACTCTTGTTCAAAGATGCTAGAATAACACGCTTTCATCTTCGGTATTCGTTATGGTTAAATACTTGCTCAAACTCTTGACGATAAAGTCCTGATAATCCATTTTGTCTTGATCGGTCCAATAGATATCGGTACTGTGGGAATTGTCGGAGAATTGTTTTTCAAAAACAAGCTTAGTTGTTCTTGGAATGAAAGTTCCGTTCTGCTCTCGTTCACGCAGGTAGCGTTGTTTCTGACAAAAAAGACTGTTTCCATACCCCTTATTGGTGCTCTCATCCAGAAGGGTAAGATTACCGATCATGTTCTTATCATAATCACCTTCGTCTTCTTTGAAGTAACCTTTGATATGTTCGATTACATTCTTATACTCGCCGCGATCAACCAACTCTCGAAGCGTATTGATATCAACGCTTGGAATCTTTGCTTTCTCGACTTCTTCAATTGCGACCTCACACCAAGCCAGCATGTCTTTATTATCTTTCAGAAGATTTGTCGAGTACGAGTCAATGTGCTCAAGATTCCATTTTTGTCCGTCGAAAACGTCAAAGGGGAACTTAAATATACCGCCGTTGGTGGTGCTACTGGCCTTCTCGGCATTTTCATACAAAATAATTTGTTGGTCTACATTAAGGAGAAGCAACAAGTTGAAAATTGAATCTTTGTTATCCGGGTATCGTACCTGTATAACGCCATTTGTGACAGGAACGCCAGAAAGTAATCCCCGAATGATTCCTATATAGAATTGTTCAAGATCTTCTTTAGTAGAATTATCATCCATCAAAGAAAATTTAATGTAGAGTTGCGCTATATCTATTCCACAATGGCTGAGAAAACCGACGTAATTATAGAATTTAGTTTCCTCATACCAATCTTCGAGGGTGTGGAAGGCATTCATTATTTTATCCCACTCTGCGCGAATAACACTCTGTAAAGCATCTCCACTCTTTCCGTCCATGAGAGAATAATAATGTCGGAAAAGAGTGTTCTTTACTTTTAATTCTTTATTGCAAGCGTCAATCTCCCTCGCAATTGTCTTTTCCAAATAAGTTTTAACCCGTTCTGTCTTATACACTAATTCGAATAAAGCATCAATCCGGTTGGGTTTATCAGTACTGCCGTAGAAAAAGTGCCAGAAATCATTCTTGTGAAGAGTGTTCTCAATCATTTCCCACTCCATGGCTATTTGGAGTTGTTTGATTTCCTTCTCGCCTCCCTCAAAGTTGCGAGTTTGAAGGAAAAGAGCTTTTAGAAGTTCAGCATCGGTAAGAGCAATCTTGCCGGTGTTTATTTTAATGAATTCCGAGATTTCTATCTCGCGAGAGTCTTCATTTGTAGACTGGAGTTCATACCAAATAAATTGGGCAGAACCAATCTCATCTTTAATGCCTCTCGGACAGTTAAGTAATCGGAAGAGAATATCGACAATAACGTCGCGATAACTGCTGCGGTTATATAGTTGGCTTATTCGTGCACCTTCGCCATCAATCCAGGTTTCAATTGTCTTGTAGGCGTTAGAAATATGATCGTGGTCTATGAAGTCATACTTCAGATTTTGTGCTCCAAGATTCTCCAGAAACTGGGTAGAGGACTTCCGTGTCTCATATGCAAGATGAAATAGCTGTTTACCTTGTCGTTCAAGCAGTTTAGCCTTGTCCCACTCTTTTTGTTCGAGAAGATACTTGTAGAGAATGAATATACTTGTAAGACGTTGTTGTCCATCTATTACAGTCCAGACTTTTTTATTGTCAGTCTCAATTCCACCCTCTATAAGAATGTACTCTACAGTGTCTTCGTCTGTAAATTGCTGCGTAATAATAGGTTGCAGGCAATAAAACTCGCCAGTTTTTTTGTCGTCTTTTAAGGCAAAACTGTAGAGGTCGCTTAGAAGGTCGGTCATTTCTTTTTCGGTCCACCGATAACCTCTTTGGTAAGAAGGAATCAGGAATGTCCGTCCATCCATTAATTCGGCAATGGAAACAAGTTTAATCTCAGCCATATCAATACAATCGGATGATAAACTATTCTATATAAACAGAGGTCTTTTGTATCGTAATTGAATACTATTCCATAAGAAACCCATAATAATATACCTTGGGTTGAATATGGGAGGCAAGCACTTTTAAAGCGCTCTTTAGCTTAGTAAGAAGCGCGGTGTATTCTTGATCAGGAGAATCGGAATTCATCATTTCTTTCCCTTTAGAGGTCACTTTTGTGCCCTGGAAAAAAGCCTTAATGTCATAAAGAGATGCATTGGTGTTGATATTAGGTTTAGACATATAATAAGTCCAAAGACTCTTTCCTGCCTCATAAACGGCTTTAGCTTCTTTAGAAAGATTGTTGATCGGGACTCTTTCTGCTGCTGAATCCACCTCGCTATCAGAAAAAAGATTATCTGATGTATAATGGAGGGAATCGCGCTTTCTTTTTCCATGGAGGAAGTCCGCCATGAATCTACTCTCGAAGGTCCCGGGAGAATGCACGTCTTCTTCATAAAACGGGATCCAATGATTTATCCCCCTCTTATTAGTAATACGATTCTGACCATGGAATAGAGAATAGATTAAGCAGTCAAACTGAAACTCAAAATCAGACTGCCACCCATCTTCTGGAATCATAAACTGATCCCGGTCGTTGAGCCAGTTCGCATCAATAACAAGTCTTACGGCAAAAGCAATAGAAAAAGGAATTAGGTTCTGCTCATAGATATAAGCCCCGCGGGGTTGTGTGTTGTTAATAGGCTTGTCGTTCTGAATATTCAACAAACGCTGATTCTGAAAATCATTATATGTGCACCGATCTAACCAGCCAAGGCGGAGACCGTCTGACGTCTTAAATGATGTTACCCACTTGCTAAAATACTCCGATTCATTAGGTAAATAGATGGCTTTTTGACCTAAATACTCACCATTCCGACTAAAAACATCAGCTTCGATATATTGGAATTGTTCTTTTTCCTTAGTGTCCCAAATCTGAAAACCAATGGGAAAATCTCCATCAACATTATCAAAGGTGTCTGCGGGGACAACGAACAATCTTTTTAGTTTCGCTTGAAAATAGTGCCGGAATCCCGAAAAATTTGATCCTTGCAGTGTTTTCAACTTTGAAAACACTGCAAGGATACTTGAAGGGATTTCATAATACATTCGCATCAGAAACTGAGCGAAAAGCTCACGATTTGCTACGGCCAGCTTGTCTGCATAGCGGTCGTGAATATTGTTAAGGTTTACACCGACAGTCTTCCCAGCAATTTCTTTGTATGGTGGGTTATTAAATAATACTAGCTTCTTCCTTTTTTCCTCGTCATTTAATATCTTTTGCAAACTCTCCGGACACTTAGTAAAGTCGTCATTAAGAAAGTCAAACTGAAAAACATTTTGCTTGACTAAGTTTAAACGGCCATCATCGATGGCATCATGCATGATCTTAATATCTGAATCATCAAGGGTAGAAGCAAATATGTTATATTTGTTTGTTAGGCCTCGTAGGAGATTGCCGCTTCCTGCAGAGCAGTCCCAAACATAATACTCTTCCTGCCAGTTCTCTCCAAGGACCATTTCAAGATATTCCTGCGCTTTGCGAACCCACTTTTCCGGGGTATAATATGAGCCCTTTACTTCTCTGATATCTTGAGGAACCAGGAGATCGCGCCGGTCAAGAATGTACTTTTGATAAACTGGTTTCGGGGGGCGTTGGTATCGGTTCCAAAACTGGCGGTAAGCTACCATCCCATCATTGAAGAGGATTTCTTGGAAAAGCTCATCACCGTCGATACTCTGTAAAATCTTGTATTTTGTCTTTTCTAGAACGACCTTAAGACTATCGCGAAGGGAACAATCATCAACGCTCATCAAGTCTGCCAGGTAGAAATCACAATCAAGAACACCCTTCTTGGTGTATTTCTCCCAGTTAAACTGAATAGAAGGCTTTACGCTTTTTACCCAATCATAGTAAACAAATGTGAAGTTATTCTTGTTTACAGGTATTTTAGCCGTGCTTTTTCTCCCTTCTTTGAAATTTTTGCGAATAAAAGCTTTGATGCTCTTATCATCATAAGCGTACTTCCAAATGACCACATCACTGGCTAAGTTGTCATGAAGAAGAGCATATAGTTCACGGAACTCTTTTGTCTCATGATTGGATGGAGTTACGTTCCAATTAAAATCTGTTTTAGAAAAGACATGCATAACCTTATTATACTCGACGAACGCTATTTTTTCCGCATCCGCTGCACCAAGGTAATAAGGAGGCATCTCCTGTTCGAATGTGCGGGCTTTCCCAATAGTTAAGATCAGTTGAATGAAACTCTCATAAATATCCTTTTTTGAGCCATTCTTTGTCTCTGCCCAAAGATAGGTTGTCGGGGCAATCCCTAATTGTGGCTCAGAACAAACGCAGAGGTCAATGTCTCCGATGACCCTTGTCCAGTCATAGTTGGCAAAATACTCTTTTTTAATGCGATTCTTAACCTCGCTTTCCCTGATACTTTTAGCCATAAGTATATTAAGATTACATATTATCTCTCCACTCACGGTAGAGCTGCGCGTCAAACGCGATCCGCTGACGGACCTTATGATTTCTGCCGATCACTTCGAGGATGGCATAACGAAGACCATCGCTATCCATCACTCCGCTACAGGCAGCGAAAGTACGGAGGGCGATAGTCTTGGAAAAATCAGAACAATAGGGGAAGATCTTGTCTTCAATAACATGCCCATCGAGGTCTTTCAGAACGAAGGTAACACCCTCGTACATCGGCTTGAAGCTAATGGGAATAGGCCTC
>JAEEGJ010024183.1_pt1 | contig 12626 bp, 10 predicted proteins | sample 8958761 | NCBI WGS metagenome assembly JAEEGJ01 (sample SAMN16246546, study PRJNA631951) | gut metagenome | biome: gut microbiome; feature: rumen; material: RS-attached | host: Bos | place: Iran: Karaj | collected 2018-10 | reverse complement strand
GAGTTCCTCAGCATCATGGGACCGAGCGGCTGCGGCAAGTCGACGCTGCTCAACATCATGGGCCTGCTCGACGAGCCGACGAGCGGCGAGATTGAGCTGTGCGGCACGAAGATAGACCCGAAACTGAGCGACAACCGCCTCGCTGAACTGCGCAACAAGACGTTAGGCTTCGTGTTCCAGTCGTTCCATCTCATCCCGACGCTCAACGTGATTGACAACGTGCAGCTGCCGCTCATCTACCGTGGCGTGCGCAGCGGCGAGCGCCAGCGGCTGGCCAAGGAGGTCATCGAGCGCGTCGGCCTCTCCCACCGCATGAAGCACCGCCCCACGCAGCTCTCCGGCGGACAGTGCCAGCGCGTGGCCATCGCCCGAGCCATCATCGGCAACCCCGAAATCCTGCTGGCCGACGAGCCCACCGGCAACCTCGACTCGAAGATGGGTGCCGAAATCATGGAACTGCTCCACCGCCTGAACCGCGAGGACGGCCGCACCATCGTCATGGTCACCCACAACGAGCAGCAGGCCGCCCAGACCGACCGCATCATCAAGTTCCTCGACGGACGGCAGATTATGTGAAACAACGAATTACGCGAATTTCACGAATTTATTTTGACCACAGATTAAACGGATTACACGGATGATTAAGATCATACGACATGCCTTTGCGCTCATTCGCGAAGACAAGCTCTTCTCGGCCATCTACGTCGCTGGCACGGCAGTGGCCATTGCCTCGGCAATGGTGGTGGCCATCTTCCTGAACATCAAGTTGGCGGACATTCCGCCGGAGTCGAACCGAAGCCGCACGCTCTATCCCCTTTTCGGTTTCTTCACCAAGTCGCTGGCTGAAAATGGTCGCGAGTTCGACATGCGCTACTCTACTGCCGCCCTCGACTCGTGCTTCCGACGGCTGAAGTGCATTGAGGCCGCTACTGGCATCGATAATGCCTTCCTGATTGTTGGCGATGAGACGCAGCAGCATAAAACTGCCGCTTATGCCCTGCGCACCGACCCCAGTTTCTTCCACCTCTACGAACTGACGTTTCTCAGCGGACGTCCCTTCTCTGAGAAGGAGTTCCGCCAAGGCGAGCGCGTATGCGTCATCACCGACAAGGTGGCCGAGCAGATAGGCGATGCCACGCATGTGAGCATCGACGACAGCAGCGGCTCCCACTCATTCCGCGTCACAGGAGTAATCAAGGCGGTGAGTACGTTGATGGAGAATGTCGCAGCCGACATCTACATTCCCTATTCAGTCGAAGTCGGCGATTACTCGAATCCAGACCAATGTATCGACCAAATCAGTTACTCCGGCCAACTCAACGTGCGGCTACTGTTGCGCGAGGGCTACAGCCGCGAGGAGTTCCTCGACGAGGTAGAGCCGCTGCGAAGACAATACAACGCCGTGATGAACACGCAACTTGGCAAAGATTGGGGAGAGTGGCGGATTGACGCCGACACGCACTTCTTCAATAAGTTGAACTTTTTCAGCCACGCCGATGGTCAGAACCTCGCGATGAAAGCCAAGGAACTGATGCCACCTGCGCTGCTGATGTTGCTGTTCCTGCTGTTACCCGCCATCAACCTGAGTGGACTGATGTCGAACCGCATGGAGGCTCGCCGCGCCGAGATGGGCATCCGCAAGGCATTCGGCGGCAAGCGGCGCACACTGCTGAACGAGGTCATCCATGAGAATCTTGTGCTGACACTTCTCGGCGGCATCGTCGGCTGGTTGCTGTCGTGGCTTTTTATTACTGCCATCAGCGAAACCGAGCTAGTCCACAATATGTTCAATGGACTCAGTCGGGTAAGCAACGACATGAGCCTCGACTTCCGGATGTTCTTCACGCCGACACTCTTCCTTGTTGCCTTCCTCTGCTGCGCCGTGCTCAACCTGATGGCCGCCCTGCTGCCCGCATGGCACTCGCTCCGCAAACCGATTGTCGAATCCCTAAATCAGAAAAGATGAACCAAACCCTCAAGAACTTTTGGGCACATCGCCGCCAGAACGCTTGGATAGTGATAGAGATAGCCCTCGTAGCAGTGCTTAGCTTCTATTTGCTCGACTACTTCGTCGTCACCACTTATGATACTTACCTCTGCCGCCCCTCCGGTGACTTCGAGCGTGACCATCTACTGGTGGGAACGGTGGGTTTCTCCAACAACGCCAAGCCCATTGAGCATCCAGGCTCCATTCCCAATGGTTTCACCGAGGCCGACACCGCCCGCCTCTCTCTTGAAGAGCGCGAAGCCATGCATGCTCTCGCCAACCTCTCCGCCCTTCGCGACAAAGTCCGTGCCCTCCCCGAAGTCCAGTCCGCAGGTTTCCTCGACAGTTATGCAGGCTACTACCTCCGCAACTACTGCGCTGAAGCCGACACCACTCGTAGCTGTGGTGCCTATCAGGAGGCTTTCATCCTCGGAGAGCAGTTCTTCGAAACCATCGGCCTCACACCCGTCACTGGTAGCCCCTCTGCCGACATCCTCAGTAAAGAATGCCCAGAAGATGGTGCTGTCATCACCCGTTCTATGGCCCTCGCCCTCTTCGGCACCGACCAGGCCGTTGGCCGACGCATTGTAGAAAACGACTACAGCGATCCTGCCCTGGCCCAAGGCCGGAAGGTCGTAGCCCGCTATACCGTTGCAGGCGTCGTTGAAGACTTCCGCCTGCGTCCCAACGAACGCTACAGCTACATTATCCTCACCCGTCGCACTGCTCTGGCCAGCACCAATACAAAAATGCTCATCCGTCTGCGTCCCGAGGCCGACGCTACTGCTTTCGTCATCAAGATGGGCGAACAGGACGCGCAGCTCGCCCTCCTGACAGGCAATTATGGCCTTGGCTCTGTCAATACATATAACGACTACGAGCGCAATTTATGGTCACTGGACATCAGCATGCAGCTCTCCGTCATGGGAACCTTCATCGCCCTGTTGCTGCTGAACGTCATCCTCGGTACCCTCGGCACCTTCTGGCTTCAAATCCGCAAGCGCACGGAGGACATCGGCATCATGCGCAGTTTCGGGGCCAAGCGGCGCCACATCTTCTGGATGCTCTGGCGCGAAGCCGCCCTGCTGACGTTCATCGCCGCTGTCATCGGCCAGATCATCTGGCTACAGTTCGCCATGAACGTTGGCCTCGCTCACGGCTTCACTATGAGCGGCACTGGTCAGGAAACGGACTGGGTAAACACCTTCTGGCTGCACTTCCTCATTGTCTGCGCCATCCAGTACCTCCTGCTCCTCGCCATCGTCACCCTCGGCATGGTCGTGCCCACGTTCCGCGCCATGTACAAACGTCCCGTCGAAGCCTTACATCATGAATAGAGTTTTCGCGTTCTTCCTCGCTTGGTTGCCCCTCGCCGTCTTGGCACAGACGGACACGCTGCGCCTCTCCCTCGACGACTGCATCGCGATGGCGCGGCGCCAGAGCATCGATGCCGCCGTGGCCCTGGGCGAACTGCGGTCGGCCTACTGGCAGTGGCGAAGCTACCGGGCCGACTTGCTGCCGGAGGTGTCGCTGTCGGGCACGGCACCGTCGTGGAACAAGCGCTACAGCTCGTACCAGCAGGCCGACGGTTCGCTGTCGTTCGTGCGCAACGACTACCTCGGACTGGACGGCGCGGTGAACATCACGCAGAAACTGTGGCCCACGGGCGGCACGCTCAGCGTAGAGTCGTCGCTCGACTATCTGCACCAGTCGGGCAGCGGCGGGTCGGGCAATCAGTTCATGTCGCTGCCCGTGGCCGTCACCCTCTCGCAGCCACTCTTCAGCGTGAACCACCTGAAGTGGAACCGCCGCATAGAGCCGCTGCGCTACCGCGAGGCGCAGGCGCGATTCCTCACCGAGACGGAGCAGGTGGCCATGCAGGCCATCAGCCTCTATTTCGGTCTGCTGCTGGCCGGCGAACAGGTGAACATCGCCCGCCAGAACCTGCAGACCGCCGAGAAACTCTACGAGGTGGCGCAGGCCAAGCGCCGCATGGGCACCATCAGCGAGAACGACGTGCTGCAACTGCGACTCGACGTGCTCACCGCCCGCAGCGCCCTGACCAACAGCGAGAGCACCCGCCAGGCCCGCCAGTTCGCCCTCCGATCGTTCCTCGACGTGGAAGCAGACATAGAGCCGGTAGTGCCTGAGGATGTGCCTCAGGTGCGCCTCGACTATGACAACGTGCTGAATCACGCCCTTCAGAACAACGCCCTCGCCACCACCATGCGCCGTCGCCAGATGGAGGCCGACTACGCCGTGGCCTCGGCCCGCGCCAACCGCCAGAGCATCAACCTCTACGCCCAACTCGGCTATACAGGCACGGGCGACAACATGAACAGTGCCTACCGCAACCTGCTGAGCAACGAGGTGGTCTCGGTGGGCATCACCGTGCCGCTGCTCGACTGGGGCAAGCGCAAGGGACAGCGACGGATGGCCGAGTCGAACCGCGACATCATCCAGGGCCAACTTCGGCAGCAGGCACAGGACTTCCGTCAGGACATTTTTATCCTGACCGAGCAGTTCAACAACCAGGCCGAACAACTGCGCATCGCCTGCGAGGCCGACACCATCGCCCGCCGCCGCTACCACACCAACGTCGAGACGTTCAAGATAGGCAGCATCTCGACCCTCGAACTCTCTGATGCGCAAAAGTCCAAGGACCAGGCCCGCATCGGCCGTATCCAGCAGCTCTTCAACTACTGGTACTATTACTATCAACTCCGCAGCATCGCCCTCTGGGACTTCGAGCGCGGCTGCGAACTCACGGCAGACGTAGAACATCTCATAGAACATTGATCATTGAACATTAGATATATGAAGAACGACAATCAGACGATGGACAGGGCGATTCCTGTCAGTGAACAACGCCGGCGCAAACTCCGTCGCATCGCCGTGGCCGTTGCCATCGCGGTAGCGGTGCTCGGCGCAGGTGCCTGGCTCGGCACGCAGATGATTCCGACCCTTGACCGCAAGGCACTCATTATCTCCGAGGTGGACCGCGGCACCATCGACGTCAGCGTCTCGGCCACGGGACGCATCGTGCCCGCCTTCGAGGAAATCATCGTGTCGCCCATCAGCTCGAAGATTCTCGAGGTCTATGCCCATAGCGGCGACAGCGTGGATGTCGGCACGCCCCTGCTGCGCCTCGACTTGCAGTCCGCTGAGACCGACTACTCCAAGGCCCTTGACGAGCGCGAGATACGCCGTCAGCAGACCGCCCAACTGAAGGCCAATGTAGAGACGCAACTCTCCGACCGCCGCATGCAGATTGAGGTGAAGGAGATGGAACTCTCGCAACTCGAAGCCCAGCTGCGTAACGAACTCTACCTTGACAGCCTCGGCTCCGGCACTCGCGACCGTGTCCGTCAGGCCGAGACGACATTAAAGACAGCCCAGCTGCAACTCTCGCAACTGCGCCAGCAGTACCAGAACGAGCAGCGCGTGCGGCAGGCCGACCTCCGTATGCAGCAGCTACAGAACGGCATCTTCGAGAAGGGACTCGACGAGAAGCGCCGCACCCTCGACGATGCCAAGATCCGCTCGCCGCGCCGTGCCACGCTCACCTACATCAATAGCGAGGTGGGCAGCACCATCGGCGCGGGTCAGAAGATTGCCGTGGTCAGCGACCTCACGCACTTCAAGGCCGAGTGCGAAATCTCCGACAGCCACAGCGAGCGCGTCCGCGTCGGCGGTGCCGTCATCCTGCGCATCGGCAAGGAACGCCTCACGGGCATCATCAACACCGTCACGCCCCTGAGTCAGAGCGGTGCCATCACCTTCACCGTTGTCCCCGATAATATGTCACATCCCCGCCTCCGCTCCGGCCTCCGCACCGAAGTCTTCGTCATCACCAGCATCAAGGACGACGTGCTCCGCATCCGCAACGGCTCCTTTTACAGCGGCCCCGGCGACTACACCCTCTTCGTCCTTGACGGTGACATGCTCCATCCCCGCCAAGTCCGCCTCGGCGAGTGCAACTACGACTACATCGAGGTCGTCAGTGGCCTTGAACCCGGCGAGCAGGTCGTCGTCAGCGACATGACGAAGTACAAAGGAAAGGAGAAACTGAAGGTAGAATAGTTGTGATATAACGTCTTAACAACTAAAAAATGTGATTAAAGATTACAAATGTCAGACAAATGTCAGGGAGATTTCGCTTTTTTCTCGACGATTCATTTTAACTTTGCAAACTCATACTTAAAAAACAGAGAACAATGAACAAGAAAACTATCATCACCATCCTCCTCGCCCTTGTGGCGATATTGTCTGTCAGTATCGTACTGAAAGGTCAAGGAAACGAAACCAAGAGTGCTGAAACCAAGCCCAAGTATGCTACGGAACAGAAGAAAACGCAAGACGACGCAGTGCTGACCTACGACATTTCCTCTTTGCAGGATTCTGCTTCACTCATCATCCTCGTCATCCGAGAGTATAACCAACTGGGCATGGTAAGCGAAATGAAAGGGCAGAGACTTAATATGGCAAAAAACTTATCCATTGGCTTCTCTCCCAGACAATCGGTACAATCGGACTCAATGGTAACTGTCTATGTACGCCCTGACAGCGGTAATGGCTTGGCAAGGGATTTAGTCCTCAAGCCCGTCCCCGATGCGCCAGAAACCTTTTTCCTCTACGAAAAGGTTCCAATCCGGGTTTCAGCGTTACGACCTAACACCTTCATTCCCCTTGCTCTTTACGGTTCTTTCTGGTGGGATTCCAAATATAAGATTTGCCGTTTCTGCGGAGAGAAGGAGTTGACGGAAGAAAACATCAAAGAAAGTGATTATTTCAAGCACTCGCCCCATTATTACATCATCGGAGCGATATTCAGCGATAATGCCGCCCGTGTGATACCACTGTAGCACGCTATTATCATATTCCGTCATAAAAGGAAACGAACAATGAACAAGCAAACCATCATCAGCTGTTTAAGGGGATTTGCAATCCCCATGCTCGCCCTCGTCGCAATGGCGGGGCAGGCGCAAGTAAAATGCCACGTCGAAGGTACATTAGAGACCGACGCGTGGGGCGATGAAGTCATCATCTGCGAGGCAGGGACTGACCTGCGCGTGGTGGACGAGCCGCGCTTTCATGTAAAAGCCAAGGACGGGCACTTCACCTACGACATCGAGACCGACTTCCCAAGACTCTATGTGGTATTCTTTCTGAAGCAATACGAAACGAGTAGTTGGTTCGAGGGCAAGTTCATCGCCGAGAACTGCAACGTGAACGTCACGATGTATAAAGACAAACGCATACATATCGTCAGCAACGGCGAGGAAGGACGCAAGCATGCGGTGAAGGACAGCATTGAGGATGTGCGTTTCTGGAACCCCGTCGAGGAAATCGACAATAAGTTGGAGAACCCTGACCGCATGGCGGAGTTCTACAAAGCAGACTTCATTTCCACCGTTACCAAAGCACGGTCTTTGAATGTGGATAGTCTGCCAGAGGCATACGTTGACTCTGTCCGTCAGGTCGTAAACCACTATATGCGACATGAGAGTGAACAGTTTACAGCACAAGGTTTGCAACTGAAACAGCAGCGAGACAGCATTACCTCAGGTATTCGTCCGTTTCGCATAGCATACGCCGAAGAGCACCCCATGCTTTGGACGCTTTACGATGTACTTGATGCCATCCAAGCTCTCAAACATGCAGACAACTATGTGAACTTCGACAAGTCGCAGTTTGAGCCATATCTGACGCTCTATCACGACAAACTCATCAATTACTATCCAGGCCACCCCGTTCACGAACAGATTGCCACCACTGAGACGGCCTACCGCCTACAGCCTGGAAAGCCCTACATCGACTACATGGTGCGAAACACCGACGGCCAGCTCGTTCCTATTTCCACCCTCACGAAAGGCAAGGTAGCCCTCATCGATCTTTGGGCATCGTGGTGCGGCCCCTGCCGTAGCCACAGCATTGCCATGATTCCTGTCTATGAGAAATACAAGGACAATGGCTTCACCGTCATTGCCATCGCCCGTGAACGTAATCGCCAAGCGATGGAAAATGCTGCGAAGAAGGACGGCTATCCTTGGCCGAGTCTGTTGGAACTGAACGACGAAAACGGTGTATGGCGCAAGAACGGAGCCGGCAATGCCGGTGGCGCCATGTACCTCATCGACCGCGACGGCACCATCCTCTCCACCTCCACCGATGCTGAGGAATTGGAACCGCTTATTAGGAAAGCACTAAATATCGAATGAGACATGAACAAAAAATCCATCATCACAGCACTGCTCGCCTTCGTCGCAATGGCGGGACAGGCACAAGAAATCAGAATGAACGAGCCGACAATCAGCGATTATCTGCCATTGCTAAAAGCCAAGGGCTACATCGCATACAGCTTCGACACTAAGGACTTTAAGGACGCATTGGTCGAGCCAATCGTCATGGAATATGTGAAAGGCAAAGAGCCGAGGGCGGTCGCTGACTTCAGCATTACTATGAGTTTAGATGAGAAACTCATCATTGGCTTCGTGCCCTCTGACAATGACTCGACAGCCACCTACGATTTCCATTTCTCCGAGAGCAGAGGCTTTAACAGCCGCCTCCCGTTGATGCCGATATGCAATCCCGATAAACCTGATGACAAGTGGTACGTGTACGAATCGCGTCCATTCGAACTCGTTGAGCCATTCGAGAAGGGGAAGTTCATCCCGCTCGTCCTCTATGGCTCCTATTGGTACGAACCAGAAAATGGCGGTTGCCGTTTTTGTGGCGAAAATGAAATCAAGCCAGACCTCTCGTCGGACATCGTGAAATATATTCCGCACTACTACGTCCTTGGTATCAAACTTAAATAGAACAATGAACAAGAAAACCATCATTGTTATCCTCCTCGCCCTCGTTGCGGTGGCGGGACAGGCTCAAACCTCGTTTGTCAATCAGGGACAGGTTTTTGATTGAATTTTGAATCATTTGTCAATCAGGGACAAACCTGTCCCTTTGATTGAAGATAGGCAAACTGAGCAACAGTGAACTGCGTGAGATTTTCAGATAGAAAGGACATCGCTATCTCGCCCGCCTTTTGCACTTTTACCGCCAATGCGCATCATCTTTCCGAAAAAAAGTTGGAGTTCCCACGAGAAATTGGATAATTTTGCGTAATTTTGCGCCCGTTAAAAACGATGTGTAATGAATAATGTCACCATGATGAATTATAATAAAGGAAAGAAACTGCTTTCAGAAAGATTCTACCTGACATGGGCAGGAGAACAGATGAGTTGGACGGTACGAATGACGATGAAGATGCGAGATATCGTTGACGACGACTTGTTGCGTCAGGCTGTAGAATCAACGCGCCTGCGGTATCCATACTATCAAGTGAAGCTCGGCATGAGGAAAGATGCTGAAGGCACGGAATATTTTGTGTATGAAGACAACAGCGAGCCGTGGGTAGTCAGCGAAGGGGAAAAACCAGTGAGACTGATTGGCCCAGAGTCGAACAACCATCTGCTGGCCTTCTGCTACTGGGACAACTGCATCGCTATCGATTTCTTCCACTGCCTGACAGATGGCACAGGAGCCTATAACATCCTACGCACCTTGCTCTATGAATATTCTCGCCGCCGCTATGATGCGACATTGGAAAGGGGTATGGCGAACATTCGAGTGGCAGGTGACACTATCAGCCCAGAGGAATGGGAAGACCCAGCCGCACTGGCTAAGCCCGACCAACTGCACCCGCTACCCCTTCCGGAGCGTCTGCGCTGCATCAATCTGACCACACAGGCAAAGGTGGCGGTAAGTGAGGACGTGGAAACTGTCAACATCCTTGTTGAAGAGCAAGAGATGATGAGGTATGTGACCTCAGGCGACACATCGCCCGCTACGCTCATTTCGCTGCTGCTCGTCCGTGCCATTGCCCGGCTGCATCCCGACTTGACGGAAGGAGTGCCGATGGTGGCACTGGCCATCAACCAACGTCCCGCACTGGGTTGTCCGCAGGCCGGCCAATCGATGGCAGCATCGCTCCGCCTGACCCTGAACGATGAGATGAGAGGGATGGATATTGAAACGCAGCAGACCATATTCCGAGGCATGGTGGCCCTACAGTCGAACGAAGACAACGTCATTGAGAATTTCTGGCAAACTCAGCATACGCAAGACATGTTCGAAAAGATTCCCACCCTTGAGGGGCGCCATCAGGCAATGGCCAAAGCCTACAGTGTCGCAACATCAGCAGCCACAACCTGTGTCAGTTACGTCGGCAAGGCTAATCTGGGTGCTGCCGAACAATACGTCAGCGAGATGTACACAGAGGCCTATACGCCGTATGCTCTCACCATTGAGATGAGTGCCGTGGGCGGCACGTTCTGTATCAGTCTGATGCAGCGGTTTGCAGATGATACATATCTCGAAGCCTTTCTCGACGAATTCCGCCAGATAGGTCTGCCCTATCGTATGGCTACTCGCCATCCGTTGACGGTGGCACCAATAGCAAACTATCGGGAAATAGCCATTAACGCCGCGACAGGAAAATGATTACATTTCCTTGCCACCTCAATCAGAGGGACAGGTCCCTTTGATTGCGTGGGTGAACTGAAAATGGCCGCACCTTTCGGCGCAGCCATTTATTATGAGTAGTAAAAATAGGTACTTCTTACAACTTTGGACCTGCAGCAACGAGTGCCTCAATCAGAGGTGCCTGAGTCATAGCAGCCGTCATACCCAAGAATCTGTCCCAGCGACTATGGTCAGAGGGTTTTGATGATTTTGGCGGGATTGCCACCGACTACTGCGTTGTCGGGGACATCCTTGGTGACTACGGCACCAGCGGCTACGACGGCATTGCGGCCTATGGTGACACCGGGACAGATGATGGCTCCGATGCATATCCACGCATTCTCCTTGATGGTCACCTGACCGAAATGAAACAGGTCGTGCCTGTCGTAGAGGTCGTGATCAACAGTGACTATCTTCACCTCGGGACCTATCAGCACATTGTCTTCTATCACTACCCTACCCGGCGAGAGGATGGTGGCTCCCTTGTTGATGGTCACATTCTTCCCGAAGGTCATCCGGCATCCGCAATCGCAATAGAAGGGTGACACAACGACGACACTATCGTCTAATGCACACTGAAACAATTCCTCCAGCAGTCCCTTGTAATCGGGGTCGGTGGGTTTTCTTGCCGAGATTTTGAGGCATAGTTCATGACTACGTATCATCTCTGCCTCTACGTTGCGCATACGAGGGTCGCTCTTGCGTCCTGTTCCCGTGGCATCTATGGTGTCAAACATATTATTATCCATGCTATTATCACAAAACTTATTAATTCTTGGGTACAAAAGTAATAAATTTGCCGTAAATTTGGTATTTTTGCAGGGAAAAAATGAGAAATGAGAAATGATTTAGGAGAATCACTTCAGTACATGATTCATCACGCTTCTACATAGGAGCACAGGGGACTGGTACTTGTCTCACAGACTAATAGTCTATAGTTGTAAGTGGCGACTGTCATTCATGCTTCAATTCCACAAATCACCGAAAAAACAGAAAAACTATAGCAGAAAGCATATAAAAATGTTAAATATCACAATTTTTATATCAGAAAGCATGTAATTTGCAAATAATATTGTAATTTTGCATTCGAAAGAATATAATTTATATGGAAAAGACAAAGTTATCAAAGGTGGTAAAGGATTTGCGCAAGGAATATGGTCTTACGCAAGAAGACCTTGCAATGAAGTCTGGCGTAGGCTTGTGCTTTGTACGCAATCTGGAACAGGGGAAGCCGACGTTAAGAATGGATAAGGTCAACCAGCTACTTGATTTGTTTAACTACGAACTTACAGCAACCAAAAAGCAATGAGACAAGCACAGATTTATCGAAAGGATGTCCTTGCTGGCATCTTGACAGAAGATGGCGGCGAATACCGTTTCTGTTATGATGAAGCGTATCTCAAACGTGAAGATGCGCTACCTGTAAGCCTGACACTCCCATTACAAACGGAGTCATTCGTAAGTCCTGTACTATTCCCGTTCTTTGATGGTTTGATACCAGAAGGATGGCTACTTGACGTGGCACTTCGCAATACTGACATCAGCATTCTTGACCGTATGTCGCTATTATTGTTATGCTGTAAGGAGTGTATCGGTTCTGTCAGTGTAGTGCCTATAAATAAGGAAGGAGGCGACAATGTGTAAATGTCTGTATTGCTATAAGGAATTGAAAGAAGGTCAGAAAGACTTTCATCCAAGTTGTGCCCGAAAATTCTTTGGAACAAAGGATGTGCCCTTGCTGGAGTACAAACATGAAGAGCTCGACCAATTAGCCGAGCAGGTAATTCGTGCTCAAACATCTCTGACAGGCGTTCAACCCAAATTGTCTCTGAACCTCGACAAACACGATGGCTGTAGCCGACTGACTATCGTAGGACTTTGGGGAGATTATATCTTCAAGCCACAAACGGAGAATTATGAGCAGTTGCCCGAAAATGAGGACTTAACGATGCACCTTGCGGAAGCCGCAAAGATTAGTGTGGTGCCTCATAGCCTTATTCGTTTGGCTGATGGAAAACTTGGGTACATCACAAAGCGTATTGACCGCCAAGAAAATGGCGAGAAGATAGACATGGAGGATATGTGTCAACTCACGCTACACCCTACGGAGTATAAG
>JAEEGJ010024178.1_pt1 | contig 12629 bp, 13 predicted proteins | sample 8958761 | NCBI WGS metagenome assembly JAEEGJ01 (sample SAMN16246546, study PRJNA631951) | gut metagenome | biome: gut microbiome; feature: rumen; material: RS-attached | host: Bos | place: Iran: Karaj | collected 2018-10 | reverse complement strand
CTCATGCAGCGCACCATCACACCGGGCAGCCTACCTAATCCTGGCATGGGGGTGGCTTCAAAGCCCAACTTGTCGGTCATCCACACTTCGATGGTGTTGGAGTTGATGCTGGTCTTGTATTTCGTGCAAGGATAGCCCAACACTTTCTCTTTGCCTTCCTCGCTGAAGCTGACATCGTTATCTGTGAATGCGTAGGCACTATAGTAACCTGCATCGGGATATTGCAACACAGTGTAAACCGAGTCCTCGCTATAGCTGACATAGGTGGTACTTTCGGCATATCCAGGGATAGGATTTTTGACCTCGTTGCCCTGATTATTGACTTTCAGGCAGCCTCGTTGTTCGATAACATTAATAGAGGTCGTGTCGCCGTCCTCCACATCTTTCGTGTAGCTATGATAAGTAAGGGTATGCTGCCCAAAAGCGGTTCCTCCAAACAGGATGACGATGAGGCAAATTAGAATATTTTTCATATCGTGTTGATTTGTCGGCAAAATAACGGAAAAAGTCCTACTTTTGCAATCAAAATCAATTAAAATCGGATTCTTATGAAAAAGAGATGCTTTTTTCTGATGATGCTCATGGTGTCGATGACATCGGTTCGGGCTCAAATTCAATATTTTGAATGGCAAGGCGTCCAGCGCGAATATCTAGTGAAGACCCCTACACAAAACAAAGAAACAAAGCCTGTCGTGTATTTCTTGCATGGCTTGGGCGACAACATCACCCGATTGGACAATGAGTTCCACTTCCAGCAGATTGCTGATGAATATGGTTGGATAATGGTGGTGCCTCAAGCTTTGACACAATCCGGCTATACCATGTGGAACGCGGCACTAACGAACAGCAATATCGACGACTCGGGCTTCCTGATGGCTCTTCTCGATACATTGGCGGCACATCATCCTATTGACTTGGATAGCGTCTTCTTCACTGGCTTCTCGATGGGTGGTTTCATGACCCACCGTATGGCTATCGAGCACGGTGACCGCATCACGGCCTGTGCACCCGTCAGCGGACTTATCACGCACACAATGGCTTCGCATACTGCAGTGGCTCCTGTCAGGATGCTTCATATTCACGGCACTTCAGACCCTGTGGTGGGCTACGACGGCAACTCGCAGTATTTTGGTGGCAACCTAGGCCTGGGCGTGGAAGCCATACTCAATTACTGGAAAAACGCCAACTATTGCACGGAAGAGCCAACCATCGACACCCTCCCAGACCTGCACAACGACGGGCTGCTGTTTGTGCGCTACACCTACGATGGTGATGCCGAATTGCAGCACCTCAAGGTCATCGGCGGCAACCACACCTGGTATCTCAACGAGAACCAGTACGACATCAGCTACTTTGATGAAATCCACAAGTTCTTCACCAAAGGGAACGGAGGTAATGTCGGGATGGCTGAACCCAAACCCATAGACATTCATCTCTGGCCCAATCCTACCAATGGACAATGTTCCATCGAAATGGAAGCAGACTCTAACGTTGAGGTGATAGACCTACAAGGCCACATTATGGCGACCTATCCCGTGAAAAAAGGCGTGAATCAGGTGGATTTAAGCGGATTTCCCGAAGGGATGTATCTCCTCAAGACCGCTGAAGGAGCTGTCGTGAGAGTGATGGTGAGGAAGTAACGAAACCCTACACAAAGAACAAACACACTCCAACGACACTAATGACAGCTCCCAAAACTTCCCGAAGCGTAACTTTTTGATGGAACAGGAGGACTGACGGGGCAATGATAAGTATGGGCGTGAGCGCAAAGAGTGTCTGGGCGATGCCCGCCGAGGTGAATTGTGTGGCCAAAAGCGATGCACTGACCCCGATGAACGGCCCAAAAATGGTGGAGGCCAACACGCACCACATCGCCTTACGGTCACTCACAGCACGATGTAGTTGGGCGAGACCGTCTTTGTTGAACAGCACCAACGCCAAGAAAAAGCCCACCAGTCCAATGTAAGCACGAATAGTGGTGGCGGCAAACGACATGCTGACGCTGGCAGGTAGCGGCAATATGGCGTTGGCAAAGATCGAATCGCCCGAGATGCCAGCGACAGAAAGGGCAGCATTGTAATGCATTAACCCCACCTTGCTTAAGACCAAGCCGAAACCTTGGCAAATGCCAGCCATCGCGGCGAAGAAAACACCTTTCACCGGCAGCTTGAAACGGATGCCGTGTTGTTCGGAGTTGTCGCTTTTCGACAATATCGACAACGCAATACCGCTCAACGTAATAATCATACCGAGAACAGTAATTGGACGCATTTGCTCGCCAAGGAGCAAACGACCGGTAAGTGCAGCCGTAGGCGCTGAAAGGGTCATGAATAGCTGACCGAAACGTGAGCCTATGTGGATGTATCCCTGCATCAGGCAATAGTCGCCAATGACATAGCCCACCACTCCTGAAAGCAGTAACCACGTCCAGGTGCTTCCATCGGCATAACGCGGATACGGCACACCCATCACCAGCCATAACGTGACGGTGAGCAACACCAGCGACATCGTCATGCGGATGGTATTAAACGGCAATGAACCCATGCGCTTTGAACCTACTTCTGCAAACAAAGCGGTGGCAGTCCAAGAAACGGCAACGCCTAACGAAATCAGTTCACCGATAAACATACGTTGGTGCAAAATTACAAAAAAGTACGATTATACCACGACCAGCACCCCATAGATTAATACGAGTAGGAAAGTATGCTTGACTTGACGACCCAAGAAGGGGTCAAGCGATAAGGGGTCCGTCTTTTTGATGGCTATCAAGTCCTTGAGAAACAAAGGGAAGAGCAGCCAAAAAGCATAAGCGTAATAAGGGGTGTTTTTCAACACAAGAAATACTGTCAGGCAGATAAAAGCACCAACGATGAGCAGACAATGATAGACAAATGCCTTTTTCAAACCCAACTTCACCACCAGACTGTTCTTGCCCGAGGCTTTGTCGTTCTCATAGTCGCGCATATTGTTGATATTGAGCACGGCGTTGGAGAGGAAGCCCATCGCGCTTGCGGGCAACAAGACGCTGAAATCAAGGTTTTTGGTAGCCAAATAGAAAGTTCCCGCCACGGCTGCCCAACCGAAAAAAAGGAAGCAGAACAAGTCGCCTAGGCCACGATAGCCGTAGGGATGTTTCCCCAAGGTGTAGAGCAGAGCAGCCAATACTGCGCCTATGCCCAAAGCGGCGAAAACGGCCAATTCTCGCCAAGTCAATTGGGCGAAAACGAAAATCAATAAAGTACCGGAAATGAGGCATAAGATAGCGGTAATAGCCAAGCCTCGTTTCATTTCCTTCTCTGTTATACTGCCGCTTTGCATCTCACGCTGCGGCCCAACGCGCTTGGCACTATCGGTGCCTTTTTTGTAGTCGCCATAGTCGTTTGCGAGGTTGGAGAGTACTTGCAGCAACACGGCGGTAAGGGCGGCAAAGACAATGGGCCCAGGATGGAAAGACGCTCCTTTGACGGCCAAAAAACCGCCTAGCAGCACCCCTGAAAAAGAAAGCAGCAGCGTCCGCGGACGCGCTGCTCTAATCCATGTTTCTAGCTTAATCATTGCTCTGTTTTTGGTCACTTTGCGTCACTGCGAGGAACGAAGCAGTCCAGACAGCCAGTTTACAAACAACTTGTTTCCTGGATTGCTTCGTTGTTCCTCCTCGCAATGACGCGAAGCGTCCTTAATAAACTATCTCCGGCGACCTCCATCGCCGCCACGGCGACGCGGTGTGTAGTAATCGTCGTCGTAACGGGCAGCACCACGGCGGCCACGACCCGAGTCACGCGAGGAGGAAGAACCGCCACGGGAACTGCCACCACGGGAACCTCCCCCTCTCGAAGAGGAATAGCCACCCTTTGAGCTGGACGAGCCACTGCCTTTCTTGCCGCCAAAACCACGCTCGGCATTGCGTTCCTTGCGACTCGGACGGTCGTCATCGTCCAAAAAGACGTCGATGTCGTCCATCCATTCGCGTCCGTCGCGTGAGCGTTCCGACTTGTAGAACGGCTTGTCGTCGTCGAAATCCTTGCGTTTCTTCGACTTCTTCTCCCGATAGTCGTCATCACGGTCACGGCGGTCGCGGTAGTCATCTCTGTCGCGGCGTTCCTTGCGGTCGTCCCGGTCACGACGTTCCTTCCTTTCAGGCCGTTCCCTCGAAGCGGTGCGGTCGGGTTGCTCCCTGGCCACCTCCACCACGATGCCACGCGGGTTGTTGTGCGGGTCGGCGAAGCAGTCGAGAATCAAGTCGACATAGCTCTCGTCCACGTCGACGTAGGAAAAATCGTTGAAAAGGTCGATACGACCTATCGGTATGTTCTTCGTGCGGGTCACGTCGTTAATCTTGCCGATAATCTTCTGCGGCAGGATATGATCGTTCTTGCCCATACCGAAATAAAGCCGTTTCATGGTCTCGTCTTGGTGTTCGCGCTTTTCCTTGCGTTCTTTCTTATCCTTCTTCTCGTCGCGGTCGCTGACGTTGAGGTCGACGGCATCCTTGTAGTATTCGAGGAAACGGTTAAAGTTAAGGGCTACCATGCGGGTGATCAGCTCCTCGCGGCTCATCCATTCCAACTTGCGGAAGACGACAGGCAAGTAGTCGTCAATCTCCTCGCTATTGATGTTGACATGTTCGATGCGGTCGATGTGGTTGAAGAGTTGTTTCTCGCACACTTCCTTTCCGGTAGGAATGATACCTTTCTCAAACGGACGGTCTATCATCTTTTCGATGCGCTTGATTTTGCTCTTCTCGCGCAAGTTGATGAGGCTGATGCAGATGCCCCGTTTGTCGGCGCGACCCGTACGACCACTACGGTGGACATAGGTCTCCAGATCGTCGGGCAGGTTGTAATTAATGATATGGGTCAGTTCCTTGACATCGATGCCACGGGCGGCCACGTCGGTGGCGACCAACAGTTGCAGCGAGCGTTTGCGGAAATGGTCCATCACGTTGTCGCGCATGCCTTGCGAAAGGTCACCGTGCAGTGCGGCGGCGTTATAGCCGTCTTGAATCAGGTTGTCGGCAATCTCTTGGGTCTCAAGTTTGGTGCGGCAGAAGATGATGCCGTAAATGGCGGGCGTGTAGTCGATGATGCGTTTCAGCACCGAGTAGCGGTCCTTGGCAGCCATCATGTAATAGATGTGGTCGACGTTGGCGGTGCCTGAATTGCGCTCGCCGACAGCCACTTGCACAGGGTCAGTCATGTAGTTCTTGAGGATGGCCTCCACCTCCTTGGGCATGGTGGCCGAGAATAGCATGGTGTTGCGTTCCTTGGGCATGTATTGGAGGATGTCGTCGACTTCCTCTTGGAAGCCCATATTAAGCATTTCGTCGGCCTCGTCGAGAATCATCGTCTTCACGTTGGTGAAGTCGACACGGTTGCGGCGGATCATGTCGCGCAAACGTCCTGGCGTGGCCACGATGATTTGGGGCTTCTTGGCCAAGTCCTTGAACTGCGCCTCGATGCTGGCGCCGCCGTAGACAGGCACAATCAAGATTTCAGGAAGGTACTTGGCGTAGTTGCGCAAGTCGCGGGTAATCTGCATACACAGCTCGCGCGTCGGACAGAGAATCAACGCTTGGACGCAGCGCTGCGAAGCGTCAATCTTGTTCAACAGGGGCAAGCCAAAGGCTGCCGTCTTGCCCGTTCCCGTCTGTGCAAGGCCTACAAAATCAGTGTCTTTCTCCAAAAGTACAGGAATGGTCTGCTCCTGTATCGGCATGGGATTCTCGAATCCCAGCTCCTTCACAGCCCTCAACAGAGCGGGATTCAATCCAAAATCGGTAAATTGTGACATGTAATTTGAATGTTTGATTGTAAATTTGGGCTGCAAAAGTAGTAATAATTAGCCAATTAAGCCGCATTAATCTTCATTTTGCCTCAAAAAAAGCCGTTATCATGCCGTTTTTGCGTAACTTTGCCTCCGCTATGAACCGAAAAACACTTTTAATAACGCTTTCTTTGCTCCTTGCGGCATCTTTGTTTTCATGCCGACGGCACTACCGCTACGACGTGGTTGTCAATGTCGACAGCGTGTTTTATGACTTGGGCAAGGAAAAGGTGGCTGCAAGGGCAAGATTGGCCGACAAAGCCTTCACCGCCATGAACCTTAACGGCGTGGTATTGTATGCCGAACAAGGGCAAATCGTCTACGAAAAGGCTTTCGGCTGGCGTGACCTCACCAAACGGCAGCAAGACTCGCTCCGTATCGACGACGCTTTCCAGCTTTCGTCCGACTCGAAGATGTTCACCGCCGAAGCCATCATGCTGTTGGAAGCCGAAGGCAAACTGGATTACGACGACAACGTGCGCAAGTTCATCCCCGAACTGCCTTACGAAGGCATCACGATTCGAATGTTGCTCAACCACCGCTCGGGACTGCCGCGCTACGACGCCATGGCCGATGCTTTTTGGCCCGACCGCAAGAAACCTTTCTCCAACGAGGCAATGATTGACATGCTTGCCCAACGCAAGCCAGAACCATACGGTGTACCTGACGCAGCCTATTTCTATAACAACATCAACTATGCCCTGCTGGCCTCGGTGGTCGAGCGGGCTTCGCGGCAACACTTTGAGGACTTTTCGCGCGAACGGATTTTTGAGCCCCTGGGCATGACCCATTCCTACATCTACTCAATGCGCGGCGAACCGACTGTTTCGCTTTACATGCCCACGCCCGTGCAGGGCCACGACCTTTACAAGAAAGGCCCCGTAAAAACGCAAAACGACTACCTCAACGGCGTGATGGGCGACAAAATCATGTATTCGACCGTAGAAGACCTGTGGATCTTCAATGAAGCTCTTGACCGTCACGTTTTGCTCCCTGACAGTCTGCAACGTATCGCCTTCGAGCCTGGCTCACCTACATGGAAAAACGATGAGAACTACGGCTTCGGCTGGCGCATGACAAAGCAGCATCCCGACGCTTATTTCCATTATGGCTGGTGGAAAGGCTACCGCAGCCTTGTCATCCGCGATGAGGCCCGCCGCCGTTTCGTGGCCGTGCTGTGCAACACCACCCAACTCATCCCCGACGCAGTTTGGGACTTCATGGACGACACCACCTGCGCTTTGCCCGAGGCATCAATATTTAATCCGAAAGACGAACCAAAGAATGAACTATGATTTCATACGTTGCTTTACTGGTTTGGTGATGACTTCATAAAAGATGGAAAATAAGAGCCGTGAAACGAAAAATGACTATTTTTGCGCCATAAAACAATAATCATGACGAATCTGAACTACATCAGTTTTACGAATAGAGGTGTTGAAATCAGCGTTTCGCTATTTGTTTTCAAAGAAGGCGACACTTACATTGCCTATTGTCCTTCACTTGATCTTTCGGGCTACGACATGACCGAGGAAAGTGCTCGTTCCGATTTCGACTATATGCTTGCCGATTATCTTAACGAACAGCTTCGTAAAGGAACCCTTCGCGCCGATCTTGCCCTTCATGGCTGGAAAATGGGAAAGGTTAAAGGTAATGAACCCGAACTGTCGGATATGCTTGGCATGAACGAACAGCTTCGCAAGCTTGTTATGAGGTCGTACAAGAAAACAAACGTAAACAAGACCTGCCTGATGCAATCATGAACACTTACAGGATTGGCAACATAAGCATTGCGGACTTTCGTCTTTTCCTCGCCGACAAAGGTTGCAAAGAGGTAGAATCAGGTAATTCGGGTCACGAAAAATGGTCGAAAGAAGGGTTGTTGCGTCCAGTTGTTTTTCAAACGCATATCGACCCAATTCCCGAATTCATCGTTAAGAATAATTTGCGCAATTTGGGTTTAACTGTCAAAGACCTTCGGGCGTGGTTGAAAAAACGTGACATGAAAAAGCGTTCTAATTAAATTGCATGACCCCCGAAAAAATCATATTAGGCATCGACCCGGGTACGATGGTGATGGGCTACGGCGTGATTCGTGAGCAAGGAAAGAATCTGGAGCTCCTCACGATGGGTGTCATTAACCTGAAGAAGTTGGAAAACCAAGCCCTCAAGCTGAAGAAAATCTTCGAGCGCGTCTTGGAAATCATCAACGAGTACCATCCCGATGAGCTAGCTATTGAGGCACCTTTCTTCGGGAAGAATGTGCAATCCATGTTGAAACTGGGGCGTGCCCAAGGTGTGGCCATGGCTGCTGCACTCTACCGCGACATTCCTATCTTCGAATACTCGCCCAAAACCATCAAACAAACCATCACGGGCAACGGTAACGCCTCGAAAGAGCAGGTGGCCAAAATGGTGCATTTCATCCTCAAGACCGACGAAGACCCGCAGTTTTTCGATGCCACCGATGCCGTGGCTGCCGCCGTATGCCACTCCATCAGCAAGGGCAAAGACGTCAACTACACCAAACACACTACCGAGAAAGCCAAGGCACACCGCCGCCCCGACTGGAGCAAGTTCATCGCCGAGAACCCTGACAGAGTGAAATTGTAGGCAAACTGGAATAGAATTTGTGAGAAGACATAAGTCATAAACATGAATATTCATCATTAAAAACAAAGTAAAATGATTATTACCATATTGTGTATCACCATCTTGGCATACGCCATTGCAGGTAAGGACATCAACGGTTTGCTTGACAAACTGAAGAACGTGGACTGGAAATCAAAGACCTCCAATATGCTGGGAAAGATTGGCACGTATGCCAAAAAGGCAGGCCGTGTCGCCACCAAACCGCTGCTCCAGCTCTATTACGTGCTGACCATGGGCGAAACGACCACACTTGAGAAAGCCCTTATTATGGGTGCCATTCTCTATACCATCTTGCCTTTCAGCTTGATTCCTTATAAGGCCCATAAAATCCTCGGTCTGCTCGACGAAGGCTTGGCCGTGCTTTATGTGGTGAAAAAGGTGCAGCATAAGATTACACCCGAAATTGAAGCCAAGGTGGAGGAAACCTTAAACACTTGGTTTGGCACGCAGGAAACCGCATCCGCCGCTGAACAATAACCTTTCGCAAGCCTTTCCCTTCCATGATTATCCTTGACAACGTCGTCGTCAGCGACGAGTTTCTGAACGCCCGTTTCTGCTGCAACCTGCCTCGCTGCAAAGGCTGGTGTTGCGTGGCTGGCGATGCAGGTGCGCCCTTGGAACCCGACGAAATCCAGCAGATAGAAGACAATCTCGAAGCCATCAAGCCTTACATGCGTCCTGAAGGCATCAAAGTTGTTGAAGAGAACGATGTCTACGACTACGACGAGACGGGCGAGCTGGTTACGCCGTTAGTGAATGGCGAGGAGTGCGCCTTTGTCTATTTCCACGACAACGGTACAGCCCTTTGTGCTATTGAGAGAGCCTATTTGGAAGGCAAGACCGACTTTTGGAAACCGATTTCGTGCCACCTCTACCCTATCCGCCTTGTTGAAAAAGACGGCTTCACCCATGTGCTTTACCACGAATGGAGCGTGTGTGTACCCGCCAAGCGAAAAGGAGAGCGCGAAGGCATCCCCTTGTGGAAATTCCTCAAAGGCCCAATGGAGCGGAAGTTCGGTGAGGAATGGTACAATCGTCTTGAGAAGATGATATTGCAGGGGTAAGGTCTAGTCTTTCACCACTTTCTTCATACATTTCCGCCCTTCCCCATCGGTGACGTTGACGAAGTAAACGCCCGTGGGCAGGTTGGCGATATCGATTTGCAGGGTTTCGCCCTGACCTTGCACTTTGGCCAAGGACTGGCCTAGGACGTTGAGAACTTCTGCGGATTTCAAGTTCTTGCCTGTGATGGTGACTATGCTGTTGGCGGGATTGGGGTGAAGTGAAAACAAAGACTGTAGCTCGGCAACACTTTCCGACTGTTCGCAGTAAACTATATTGTATGACCGAGATGATTCCCCATCGTCATATACCGCAAGAATATGGTAATCTAAAGGCCCACCACCTGAAATGGCATCAGTGTATTCCGTTTCTGTAAGCAGGCTAACATTGGCAAGAGTTTCTCCCCGATAGACCTGGTAGCCGACCAAGGTTTCTTCAGGTTTCAACTCTGGTTCGTTCCAATGGAGCGTCACTTCGTTTGAGGTGCAAACCGTTATCTCGCAATCCATTACTGGAGAATGGTGGGTGAACCAGTCTTGATCCAACCGATGCACATAAGTAGTGACAAGAATGTCTCCGTATGCACGATAGTAATCGATTCTCATCTCGTTACCATCGTATGGATGTTCCCACATGAGTTTTGTCCTCACGGAATAGAAGACACCTGGTTCCCTGTCCAGCCAGAAATCCCAGTCGCCGATTCCCAACAGGGTGGTATCCTCGACATAGTCGAAATGGGCTACGGTGCGGAAGCTTTGGCCATAATCACCGCTGTAGTCAATCCTGCGGTCGTATCCTATGTTATGTATGCAGTACAATTCCCCTTTGTCTGGGCCTACGGCAAATCCACCATAGGTCCCGTTGACCAGCAATTCCTCTGGATACGACAACGTGTCGGCTGTGAGGTGGAAGTCGGAGGTGTGGACAAACAAAGATGCAGGGCTGTTATCGTCGGAAACACGGGCGAAAAACTCGCCATGATTCCATGCCGCTTGGCCATAGCTCAAGGCAGGTATGGGATGCCTTGCTATGGTGTCGTCGAAGTGTCCGCCATAGTCGTGGCTTCCTATAAGATAGTAGTCTTCCAGTCCCGCTCCGAATTCGAGCTTGACGATTTCCGCAGGCTCGTTCCTGAACAGCCAGTAACTCTTACCGCAACCAACCTGATAGTCGTCAATGGCTGTCCAAGTCATGCCATAGTCTCTGCTGACGAGAAGGCTATGCATATAACTGTTGTCGGAATTGTATAGCGTTCCAGGTGTGCTACCAACCTGCAATACCCCAATAGGCAACGCTGACGAGTCGGCAATAGGATACACGAAATCGTATGTATAGATTACCTCAAAGCTTCTCCCATAGTCGGTAGAGTGGAGGAGCATGGCATTGTATCCAGTGGAACTGTCGTCATACCATAGTGGGTGGGCATAAATTTCTCCATAAGTTGCACCAACAACGAGGGATTGGGCAAAGGTAAATCCATAAAAGAGTACCCCAAAAAGTGATAGTGCCAGTTTTTTCATTTTACTATTTTACATGGGTAATTGTTAGTATAATCAGGGCATTCGTGTACCATGAGGAGTAAATATATTGAAGCAACGTTTTCATACTTTACATGTCCACCAACCAATCAACACATTGGTGTCGACAAAGATGTGGTTTCCGTTCATAACAACACCTTGCCTTTATATCGTTTCATCTCGGCAGCGGTCAGCAGGTCGAGGTTCTTCGACACCCAACTGCGGAGAGCCGTTTCATAGATGTCTTCTCTGGTGATGCCTGCACGCTGTAGCATAAGCTCAATAAGCTCAAGCTGCATTTTCCGTAGTTCCTTTTCTTGTTGCTGCTGTTCCTTTTTTGTCGTCATGGTTTGTTATGCTTTAATTGTTTTCAGCTGCAAAGATAGTCATTTTCGCTGACAATGCAACATTTTTCATCCCCCGTTCCAGCGGATATGCCATCCGCTGACCTCGGATTGGGAATTTGCCATCCCCGCTATGTTCCCAAAGCGCTTTCATGTTGGTTCGTTTTGCCTGCAAAGATAATGATTTTTGTTGACGGAATCGAAAGAACTTGGCTATAGTTTGAAAGTTATTGGCAAAGTAAGGTTTACCCTGATATTTTTGCCGTCGGCTTGCCCAGGCTTCCATTTTGGCATGGATTTCACTACACGGACGGCTTCTTCATCGCAACCGCTGCCGATACCAGAAAGCACCTTGACGTTAGTGATGCTGCCATCGGCCTCGACTATAAAATTGACAAACACCCTTCCTTGGATGCCTTGTTTAACTGCACTGCGAGGATATTTGATGTTCTCCCCGAGGAATCTGTACATCTCGTCTATACCACCGTAATATTCAGGCATCTTTTCAATGGCTTGAAAGTCTTTAACATCACGGTTCTTACCCATAATCATGGCGTTTTTGTTCTCATCTTCTGTGATGGCGTAATCATGGGTTTTGTCTTTAATGTAAAGTGTGTCATTGATGACCTGTGCATTGGGGTCTTCTTCGAACGATTTTAACGTGAAGTTGATGGGTAGGTTGACTGCTGCCATTACAGGCCTGTTGTGCTTCAGGGCGGGCTTCCACTTGGGCATGGATTTCACTACACGGAGTGCCTCCTCATCGCAACCGGCTCCAATAGCCTTAACAATCTGGGCGGATGACAGATGCCCGTCGGTATGCACAATGAAGCGCACATACACTTTCCCTTGGATACCTATCATCCTTGCCGATAGTGGATATTGAAGATTGCTTGAGAGATACTTTACCAAGCTTTCAGCTCCGCCCGCATATTCCGGCCATTGGTCGGGTATCATTTCGCATAGCTTATACAGGCTATCATCAGCGGCAGGGGACAAAGCTGTGTAGTTATCGTACGATAAACAATTGTCGACACCGTCTTGAGCCTTCAATGTCGAAAAGGAGAGAAATAGTATTGACAGAAGCAGCAATGTTTTTTTCATAGTCTTCCAGATCTTTATGAATGGATTGGCGATGCAAAAGTAGTGAAAACGCCTATTCATTCCTTTATAAACTTTCCGGAAGCGATTTCATGGCTACCCGAAACGACTTTGTAGACATATAGTCCCG
>JAEEGJ010024175.1_pt1 | contig 12631 bp, 6 predicted proteins | sample 8958761 | NCBI WGS metagenome assembly JAEEGJ01 (sample SAMN16246546, study PRJNA631951) | gut metagenome | biome: gut microbiome; feature: rumen; material: RS-attached | host: Bos | place: Iran: Karaj | collected 2018-10 | reverse complement strand
ATCCGGCGTGTCGGGATCGTCCGGCGTGTCCGGGGTATCCGGAGTGTCGGGATCGTCCGGCGTGTCCGGATCATCCGGCGTATCGGGATCGTCCGGGGTGTCCGGCGTAGCGTCGTCGTCCCGGAAAAGGTCGTCGCTTATGTCGGCACCGTCATCGCCGATCTCCCCTTCTTCTCCTGCATTTCCCGCAACCAGATCAAGGGTTACGTCGCGGAAGAGGAAGGTCAGGTCTCCGGTTGCGCCGCTGTTGCCGCATCCAAAGACAAAATGTACATTGGGGATCGTCGCATCTGCGGTAAAGGTCCGGGTATAGGTGACAAATCCGTCCTCGTCCGCCTGTGCGGGATCATAGGTCAGCTGATGCTTATCGCCGTCGAAGACATGCCAGCTTCCCGCATTCTCCTGGATGATATACTCGAAGGTCCGGTTGGAAGCGCCTTCCATCTTCACCTTCATGCTGAGCGTGTACTGCATTCCGGCTGTCAGTCCGAAGTCGGGCGAAATGATCTGAGGTGCATACCAGTTGCCGCCGCTCACGATGCCGGAAAGGCTCGTGGTGCCCTGCTCACTGCTCAGGGAAAGTCCGGTGCCGGCTCCGTTGTCTCCGACCCATACGGCGTCCGCCTTCAGAGGATGCTCCTCCACGGAAGAGGCCTGATGGGCACCTTTCATAAAGACATTGTCCAGCTGTACGACAGAACCCTTGGCAAAGGTGATGACCAGCGCTGCCTGCTGCGCATCCTCTTTTGTATCGAAGGACAGGTGGAGCTCTTTTACGCCGTCCGCCGCCTTGTAAGCAGCCTTCGCGCTTCCGAGCTCTTCGCCGAGGACGCCGTTCTCACAGGTATAGATGGACGCCTTGACATAGGTATCCTCCGCACTGTAGAGATCAAAGCTAACCTGGTAGGTATCCGCATTCAGTCTCAGATCCGGCTGGAAGATGCGGGGTGCCTTGCCCTCCGCGCCGCTGATCTGTGCTCTGCGCTCATAGTACTTGATGCCGCCTTCAAGCTGCTCGGGACCGGTGATGGATGCGACATCCTTGACCGAGACATCGCTGTCCGCAAGCTTTTCGGTGGTGTATCTGGGAACCAGAGCGGTCGTGCCTTCTGCCACGTTCCAGTAGCCAAGGTGCTCCCGGCCCTGATCAAAGCTGCCGTTGTAGATCAAATTGCCGTTGCCCAGAGGTGCGCGTGCTCCCTGGCTCTCACCGAGCACGGAAGGATCCACGATCTCCACACGGGTATTGGAAATATACACATGTCCGGAGGCCGATGCACCGAGATTGAACTCGATCCGGCAGTTGTCAAAATCCTCGCTCTGCGCAAAGGTGTAGGAATACGAAGCAGGGCTGTCGGTCAGCTTCACGGACTGGATGCCGTAGGTGCTCCATCCTGCCCATTCCTTGGAATCACAGTTCACATTTTTTCCGACCAGCGCACCATCGGCATATGCGTCGAAGGATACGCGATATACATAGCCGGCCTTCGCATTGTAATGGCCGATCAGCTGTACGGAATAGTCCTGTCCGCCGGGGGTGTTGACACCCACCTTTGCCCAGGTGCGTCCGTCCGCATCCGCGAAGCGCTCGAGGGTTGCATCGGTCGCATCGCTCTGGTAGGACAGATACCATTTCGAAGCATCGGAAGCGCTGTCGTTCATGCCGCCGCCTTCGCAGACAGCCAGAGCATCCGCAGCGATATCCGCGATCTGGTTGACACCCGCGTAATCCGCCCAATCGGCAGCAGCATCCCCGGAGGCGCTGCGATCCGCGGTAGCAGGATATCCTTCACTCTTCTGATAGACGCGGACATAGTCCACATACATGTTGATATCATCCCGGAAAGCAGCCTTGTTCGCTGCTCCGCCGAACTGACCGCTATCCACTGCCAGATTCAGCAGCATGTAGAACGGTGCATCAAAAGGTGCATCATAGCTCAGGGAATCGGAAGCTCCGCTGATGGCGCTCTCCCAGTTGCTGAGCGTGTAGATCGGCTCACGGTCATAGTACCAGGTCATTTTGCCCGGCTCCCAGTCGACCGCATAGGTATGGAAGTACGTAAAGTCGGAATTCAGATCCACATAGCCGCTTCCCTTGTACACATGGGAAGGAACGCCCCAGTGGAGGGTGGAGCAGGCATCCGTCAGACGGTTGCCACAGGTCTCCAGGATATCGATCTCACCGGATACCGGCCATCCGCCGTAGATGCTCGTGCTCTCGGGCAGCATCCAGAAAGCGGGCCATGCACCCTGCGTTGCGGGCAGGGAGATACGGCTCTCGATATAGCCGTAGGTCGTGGTAAACAGGGTCTCGCCGGGCTTCGTGGTACGGATCCGGGCGGAGGTGTAATTCTTGGCACCTTCGCCGGCGTATACATAGCCGGGCTCGTAGGAGGCGGTGATGCGAAGCAGTCCGTCCGCCTGTCCGTCTCCGGTCAGGTCCTCGTTGACCGAGATGTTCTTCCGGTTCTTTGTATAGGACTGAAGCTCGTTGTTGCCCCAGCCGTAGTTGCCGCAGTCGGTGGTACCGTCGCCGAGCTGATACGCCCAGTTGTTCAGGTTCAGTCCGGTTTCGGCGTCCACTTCCGCGCCATTGTAATTGCCGTCAAACTCGTCGTTCCAGACCAGCGTATAGCCGTCTTTCGCAAGGCCCGGATCCGCAAAATCGCCTGCGGTATTGTCTGCGGAAAAATCATACTCTTTTCCGATCTCGGCGGAGGGCTGTTCGGTCGCACCGATCTGGGCGGGATTGCCATCCGCATCCCGGATCACGAGATTCTCGATGGTGATCTGACCGGCTGTTGCCACCTGCTCGCCCGGCATCTGTCCGAAAGCGAAGAACAGGAAGGGCTTTGCCGCGTCGAAGGTCCCGCAGTCTACGGTCTTGCTGTAGTGCAGGGTCTCGCCTGCCTTCAGCGTTACCGTCTCCGCGATGAAGCCGGCCACATCATCCAGCTTCAGGAAGAAGGATTTGTCCACATCGGCCTTCGCATCAAACGATACCGTATAGGTGGTGTTATCCTTGAACCGAATGTTCTTGAGAATGTACTGGATGGCCCACTCGCTGTTGGCCCATCCCAGGTTGGACGCATTCAGGACCGCGCGGGTTCCCTGTGCGGTCATGGTCGCCGAAGCGCCCGACCAGTCGGTTCCGACATAGAGCTCGGTCTCGAGCTTTTCAAAATCGATGGCGCCTTCCGCGCTTTCCGTCTCTCCGCCCTGATCCGGCTCCTCCGGATCCTCCGGCACCTCGGGAGATACCGTCTCCCCAGGAATGGTCACCTGTGCCTCGGCAGGGGCCGAGAGCTCTCCGTCCATCTGGCCCTGAATGGAAACCTGATAGGTCTTCCCCGGCTCATAGCTGCCGGTCAGGGACGGATAATTGTGGTAACCGAGGAACTGATCCGCCTGCACGTCCTCGTAGGGATCCGTCGTATCCACCCCGCGGATGGTTACGGTGTACGCGGAATATACCCCGTCCGCGCCCCACACTACACCTATGGTATCCGCATCGGCGTGGTATTCCGCCATCTGTCCGAAGGGTACCTGCTCGGCGCCTGCTGCCGCTGCGTCCAGCGGAGCCGCCAGATTCACGGATGAGAAGACCATCAGCAAACCCAGCCAAAGCGCCATGATCCGTTTTGACACTTTTCCAAGTCTCATTTCCTTTCCTCCCCAAAAGAGATTTTCAGTTACGCTACCATTATCCCCGGGGTGCGGAAAAGTTTCGATGTATGGAATTTTATTTTGGTGTTCTTTTTTATACTTTGTTTAGAATCTGGATTTTCAGCGGGTCAGATCCTGAACCCATTTGTACTTGCGGAGGCGCAGCATCACCCAGGGGAGCTTTCCGACCTCATCCAGACAGGTGCAGGCATAGACGCACAGAACGGGCCAGTGGAAGACAAAGGCTCCGAGAAGTGCCAGCGGGATCGCGATGCCCCACATGCATACGGCGAGGCTGTACATGTCAAAGATCGTATCTCCGCCGCCGTCCAGGACACCGTTGATCGTCACGGTATTCACACATCTTCCGATCATGTAGACGGACATGATCACCATCATGCCGGTGAGATACGCATGGGCCTCATCGGTCAGCAGGACCATCCGATGGCTCAGCGGGATCAGCGCGAGAATGATACCCGTGGAGACAAAGCCGATGACCCAGGATATATTTTTCAGCTTGATGCCGTAGGCCTTGCCCATCGCAAGATGCCCGGCTCCGAGCTCATTGCCCACCATGATACCGGCGGCGGTACCCACGCCGTTGCAGGCGCAGCAGATGAGATCGCGGATCACCGCGGCCACGGAATTGGCAGCCGCCGCATCCGAGCCCATATGTCCCACGATCGCGGTATAGGACGTAAAGCCCACGCCCCACAGAAGCCCTCCTCCGAGCAGAGGGAAGCACTGCTTCAGAAAATCCTGCATAAGCAGCCGGTTGCGGGCAAACATCCGCTTCCATGCCGGCTTCAGATAGCCCTGTCCGGCGGAAAGGATCAGGCACAGAGCCAGCTCGATCACACGGGCGAGGGTCGTGGCGAGGGCCGCTCCGGCCGCTTCCATCCTGGGGACTCCGAGGAGTCCGAAGATAAAGACCGCATTCAGGCCGATATTGGCCACCACGGCAAAGGAGCTGATGAGTGCGCAGGGCGTGACATGATCCGATACCTTCATCATCGTCAGATAGCTCTGGGAGATCCCGGTCAGAAGGTAGGACCAGCCGGCGATCCGAAGATAGTTGCAGCCGATCCGGATCAGATCCGGGTCCCCGGTAAAAATCGTCATCAGTGCCCCGGGCAGAAACTGGCAGGCAACAAAAAAGAGCAGACTGATCAGAGCGCAGAACTTCAACATCAGGTTAAAGATCTCGCGCATCGTATCATGGTCGCCCTTGCCAAAGTATTGTGCGCCGAGGATGGCGCCCGCAGCCGTGACCGCGGAGAGAAACATGTTCTGGACAAACTGGATCTGAGTCGCCAGTGACACGGCCGTCATCTGATCCTGGGCGATCCGCCCGAGCATCAGCGCATCTCCGGCCGCCACAGAAGCCAGCATGAGGCTCTGGAACATGATGGGAAGTGCCAGCGCCCACAGGTGCCGGTAGAACACTTCCTTATCTATTTTTGTCTTCGTCATGGTCATTCTTCCCGGAAGGTCTTGATCCATTTGCCGCTCTTTAAACGGAAAATGCACCAGACGGATTTAACGATCTGATCGATCTTGAGGAAAAAGTAGATCCAGAAGGCGTCCAGATGCCACACGAGGCCGGCCAGCGCGCCGAGCGGTACCGAGAGGATCCACAGAAACAGAATGTCCGCCGCCATGAGGAACTTTGTATCGCCTCCGCCGCGCAGCACCCCTTTCGTGAGAATGCTGTTCATGGACTGGAAGACGATGATCAGCGCGATGGACTGCATGAGCTGCTGCGCGATCGCCGCTGTCTCCTCCGTGATATTGTAAAGTCCGATGATCGGGCCGCTGATGAGGAGGATGATCCCGCCTCCGATGAGTCCGATCACCATGGACAGTCCCAGGAAAGTCCAGGCCTCATCGATCGCCTTCTGCCGGTGTCCCTCGCCGAGGGTATTGCCGGTCATGATGCAGCTCGCCTGACAGATGCCCTGAATGAGCACCGTGCTGAGCTGCTGCGTCACAACCGTGATGGAATTGGCAGCGACAAAATTCTTGCCGATGCGTCCCATGACCATGGCGACCGCGGAATTGCCCAGCGCGAGGAGCGTATCGGAAACGAGGACGGGCAGACTGATGGTAATATAGGTGCCCAGCAGATCGGTGCAGGGGCTCAGAAAATCACGAACGCGATAGCCGATGTGCTTGTCGACCAGGAGAATGTACCCGCAGATCGTGCTAAATTCAAAGATCCTGGAAATAAGCGTTCCGATGCCCGCGCCCTCGATCCCGAAGGCGGGCAGGCCCAGCTTTCCGAAGATGAAAATATAATTGAAGAAGATGTTGATGAAGAACGCTCCGATCGAGGAGATCAAAGGGATATTGGCCTTGCCGACACTGCGCAGCACGATCGTGCTGGTCAGCGCAAGCCCCTGCAGCAGAAAGCAGGGGATCATCCACTTCAGATAGCGGATCCCCTCCGCCACGACGGCCGCATCCTTCGTGTAGAGCTTCATGATCCCCGTCGGAACGAAGATCGTCGGGATCGTAAAAAACACGATGGCAAGGATGGCGCAGAGGCGCAGCATCAGGGTCAGGGCCTTTTTCAGGGAGCCGATGTCCTTCATCCCCCAGAAGCGGGCCGTGAGTACGCTGGCCCCCATCCCCAGACCCATGCAGCAGATCTGAAAAATGCTGACAAACTGATTGGCCAGTGCCGTGGCGGAAAGGGTTGTCTCTCCGAGGGCACCGACCATCATGTTATCTGCCAGATTGACTCCGATGGATATTACGCTCTGCAGCGCGATCGGAACAGCCAGAGTGGCAGCCTTGATATAAAAACTTTTATCTCTGACAAACAGTTTCATGCTCAGTGGTTTTATTCTTCCTGCGCATCCGGAGCGGTTGCGGCGGCCGTATGCGATTCCCAGGTATGTGTCTCCTTATATTTTGCCTTATTCTCGTACATCGCCCGGTCTGCCTCACGGATAAAGCGTTCCAGAGGATAATCATCATCCGGCACATGTACGACATAGCCATAGCTGATGGACAGCGGGTACGGTTTGGACTTTGACTGATTGAAGGCATCGAGATCCCGCAGGATCGCGGCAATGACTTCCTCCGCCTTCTCGGCTGCATTCTGCGCGGCAAATGCCACCGCAAATTCGTCTCCGCCGAAACGCGTGAGGATGCTCGACTTGTCGGCCGCTGACCGAAGTGCCTGCGCCACCTTGGAGATCGCGAAATCCCCCTCGGCATGACCGAAGGTATCATTGGTATGCTTGAGCCAGTTCATGTCAACGGAGATCAGGCAGAGCTCCTCCCCGCGGCTTCTGGCTCCCGCGATATAGGCTCCCATATGATTGTAGAAGCCCTTGCGGTTGAAGAGCCGGGTAAGCTGATCCGTGCTGTAGAGATTCATCTGATCGATCCGATACTTGTGCATCTCGATCACGTTCCGCAGATTGATCACGAAGGAATATAGCATGGCGAATTCAAAGCCTTCCGGATCGAATGCGGAGACCGCGTATCCCACCGTACTTTCCTGTACATAGAGCGGCATCAGGCAAAAGAGCGTGCTCCGGCTCATGGCCTCCTCAAAATCCGGGATCAGCTCTTCTCTCGTGATCACATTGCCGGAGGTGAATTGCTGATTCACGCATTCGACCGGGATCCGAAGCTCATCGGTGTAATAGTGGTGCGGCGCCATCTGTCCGAGCGGACTCAGATTCGGCCAGATATCCATCTGCGGATTCAGGAAATCCACATTCAGCGCCAGCCAGAAATCCCCGCCGAAAAACCGGGTGATGTAATATACCAGCCAGTCCCAGATCATGGGCAGATTCTCGAAATGCCCCAGCTCGTAGAATTTGGTGTACATCTCCTCCACACGGCTGATCATGATCTTCTCGTGCTTGGCCACATGGAAAAGCTTCTGGCTGATCTGGTCGACTTTCTCCAGCGCCACTTCGTTGCGGTGGCATCCGCAGGACTGACCGGCCCGGAAGGTGCATCCCAGCATGTATTCCGGCTGGATCTCTTTCCCGTCAAAGCTGTTTTTGAGGATGGTCACCACCATCTCCGCCATCTTCTCATTGTCCACATAGGAGGTGCAGAGCCTCGGATAATGATATTTTTCCAGATCCACACCGTCAAATCCGGCGACGATGACATCCTCCGGCACGCGCAGTCCGGCCTCCTTCAGCTTCCTGCACACCTCCATCGCCATGAAATCGTTCGCGCAGATGATGGCATCGATCGGCTTGCCCGAGGCCAGAAACCGGTCCATTACATTGGCGGTGGGCTCTTCCCAGAAATCGCCCCAGTCGATCCGGTCTCCCTCCACGCGGATATTGTTCTCCCGCAGGACCTTCTTAAATACTTCCAGCCGCTGATCGGAGAAAATATTATTCTTCAGGCCGGCGATAAAATTGATATGCTTCGGCTTGTGTACCTCGACGACGTGGCGCACCACTTCCTCAAAGGAGTCCTTGAAATTGAACCGGATGTTGATGCACCCTTCGATCGGACGGACCAGGGAAATGCACGGCACTCCGGCCTTCAGAACATGCTCGGCGATCCGCTCGGCGATCCCGTCCCGCTTGAAGGAAAGGGAGCTGATGACCACCGCGTCAAATTTCTCCGGCTCCATCAGGCTGTAGATCTGCTCCTCCGCACGGTCAAAGACATTTTCAAAATAGAAATCCTCGAGAGAGGAAAAGATAAACATTTTGAAATTGTTGCGCACACAGACCTTATGGAAATCGGAAATGAACTCCGTCTCCTCGGAATTGTTGAACTTCGCCATGCATACTGCGATCACTTTATACGGTTTTCCGTCGGAATATTTCATAAATTCTCCCTCCGTCGCACAGCTCTTGTGTCATCATCCCTCATCCTGCCGTAATGTGTGCGTTTTTAGCCGACATGCATCAAATTGTAACGCCGAATCCGAGAATGGTAAATGCTTTCGCCTCATCTTTCAGCACGACTTCCAGAACATGCTCGGCGGATTCCTTCTCGTCAAACATGATCTGCGGATTGCAGTGGGCCCAGCCGACCTCAAGCGGATCGATGGTCTTGACGACGCGGCCGTCCACAAGGAAATCTGCCGCTCCGAACGCGGGATTGCCCGAATCCTTCATCACGAGGATCAGGTTCTTCGCGCGGATCTTCATCCGGAAGGAGTTCGCACAGGGCGATGCCTCCTTGGCCCAGACATTCTCGAAGACCTTCGTCACGCTCAGATCCATGTTCCGCTCCACCGCCTGCAGCTCACGGTCCTCCCCGTCGTATCCGGTCGCCTCGATCTCGCAGTATTTGGAATAATTGCTGCGGTCAAAGAATTCCAGATCCTCAAACTGACCGCCCAGCAGTGCTTCCTTCGCAAAATCGACATCCGTGTCGGAAGCAGGTGCCGCATCCGCCCGCCGGAAGAGCTCGATCAGACAGTCGGCCATCACTCGGTGTCCCTCGTTGGAGGGATGGAAGATATCGTAGAAATACTGGCGCTTGGTGATCACGGTGTCCTTCGCGTACTGGGGCACCACGGCCTGACGGTCGGAGACGATGGGCAGATCATAGTGCATGCCCACCGGGACCAGGCGCTCCTCCAGATTCCAGTCGTTCATGAATACCGCAAAATTCAGGATGATCGCCGGTGCTTTCGGGCTCTTCGCGATCATGCGGATCAGGCTCTCATAGCAGACGCCCTTCGTCTCATCGCCCTCGTCGTTGACGGCAAATTCCACGACCACGAGGTCGGGCTCCGTCGCGCCATAGGAGCGGACATCCTTGTCATAACGGACCAGGCCCAGCTCGGAGGGCGTACCGCCCACACCGGCCTTGACATAGGTGACATGCGAAGTATCGCCGCCCGTGAAGAGGTCGCAGAAGCCGCGGTAGGACAGATAGGTGTAGCAGTGGTCGTTGATCGGTTTCGCGCCTGCGCCCTGGGTGATGGAGCCGCCGATGTACGCGATCACGATGTCCTCACCGCGCCGCGCCTTCTCGATCACACGCTTCAGGCGGAAGGTATTGCCGACATTCAGGATGGAGCGATCCAGCGCTTTTTGATAGTTCGGCGAGGTAAAGTCCACGGGAGGATCCACCTCGATCGCCGGGGCATGGTATCCGTCATTTAAATAGAACTTCAGCGTCACCTTCGCAAAGGTTTCCTGCCCGGTGAAGGTAAAGAGGAAGGCGCCGATGATATCATCCTCTTCGGTCAGTCCGCACTCTGCGAGCGGGATCAGAACCTCCTCCCCGTTCAGGGGGCAGTCCACGGTGATATTGCTCCCGGTGTTGTATTTGTCGGTCTTGCCGTAGAACTGGATCGTGAAATCCAGCGACTCGTTCTTAAATTCCTCGTGGCCGGCCGTGAAGCTCACGCCGATGCTGTGCACGAGCCGGACCAGCGTATCCGCATGCTCGGTCATGTCCAGGATCTGCGGGTCGATCTTGTCGCAGATGCCGACGATCTGGCTGCGCATGCGCCCTTCCATGAAGTTGATGTCGCTGATCCGACCGTCCGGTTTGGGAGTTCCCGCAATATCCCGGTCGATCATCAGATAGATCTCTTCTCTTTTTTTTGTAGGATCCTTCGGTGCCTTCGGTCCGCGAATGTTCATTTCCTTTTCCTCATCTTTCCTTCCGATTTGGGTTACGGCGTAATTATACTATAACCCGCGCGAAAGCAACTCCCAAAACGGTGCTTATATCTGTCAAATCGTGCCATTTCCTCACTGCTGCAGACGATGGAAAACCTTGACCGCCGTATCGGTATCGGTCTTGCCCACATCGTCCTTGTGCCCGAGGATCGTCAGGATGCATTCGGCAAGGATGCGCGCCTCTTCCAGCGGATTGAACTTGCTGGCGGAGAACAGAAGGGAGTGCACCATCCCGAGCTTCAGGAAGTCGGAAAGTTCCTCGCTGCGCTCGTTCAACAGAAGGTGGGACAGGTCACGCGTACGGATGCTCCGCAGGCGCAGAACCTCCTCGGCGGACAGGGACTGTGTGGTCTCCAGATCGCCGAGCATCTCATCGATCAGACGAACCTCCTTCTGAATCCCATTTTGCTCGTTCGATGCCAGACCTTTTCCTCCTGATCTTTGGCGCCTGGAAGATACCGGAAATCATTTGCAACAGAGGCGAGCAACCAACCTGCCCACATGGTTTTATTATAAAAAGTATCTGACAATGACACAAGAATTTTCACAATTTGAACCATAAAAGAAAAATCGAGTAGGGGGAATTTAGTCCCCCTCTCACACCACCGTACATGCCGTTCGGCATACGGCGGTTCAACATAACTTCAAAGCATGACGCGCGCTGTAGTAATCGAGACAGCTTACAAGTCCTGCTTTTGCAAGCACTTCTTTAGACACCGCTCGACGCAGGCATGATTTAGTAGCCACGAACTGGTAATGGTCGCCCCATTGTGACGTCCGTTTTGCCCAGTGTGGGTCTATTCCCAACTTGAGCAATCCCCATTCCCTTTTCTTAGGTACTTTCCACTGCTTCCAGATTATAACTCGAAGCCTTGTCCGTAGATGTGCGTCAATTTCTGCCATTGCTGTTTTCATTGAGCCGAGTGCGTAATAGTTTATCCATCCTCTTGTCACTTGGTTGATTTTCGCAATCTTACTCGTGACTGTTCCAGGCATTTTCCTACAGGTCAGTTCTTTCAGCTTGCTCTTGAATTTCTTTACAGAATCCTGATGTGGTCTGCATTTCCATTCTCTCGCCTTGCCGTCCTTGTAGAAACCAAATCCAAGATATTTCAACTTCTGCGGTCTTGTGATGTGGGTCTTGGTCATATTTACCTTTAGACCCAATTTCCTCTGTATCCAGTCCGATACCGTCCGCATGACTCTCTTTGCGCTTGCTTCACTCTTGACTGCTATGACGCAATCATCGGCATATCTCGTGAAGCGTAGCCCTCTTGCTTCAAGCTCTTTGTCCAGCTCATTCAGCATGATATTTGACAAAAGCGGTGACAGGTTTCCGCCTTGCGGCGTACCGAGTTTTGTTTCCTCGTAGCCCTGTGGTGTCATGACTCCTGCTTTTAGGTATTTGCGGATAAGGGATTCCGTATCGCCATCATTGATAATGTCGTGTACAAGACTCATCAGTCTGTCCTGCGGTACATTATCAAAGAACTTTTCTAAGTCAATATCCACTATCCACTCATAACCCTCATTTAGGTAAACGAGTAACTGCCTGATAGCCATTTCGCAGCTTCTGTTCGGTCTGAAGCCGTAGCTCCATTCCGAGAAAATCGGCTCACACATCGGGCTTATCACCTGCACGATACCTTGCTGAATTACCCTGTCCATTACGGTCGGGATTCCGAGTTTCCTCACTCCTCCGTTTGGCTTAGGTATTTCTACCCTCCTGACTGGTTGGGGTTTGTACTCCCTGTGCCTGATTTGCTCCCTGATACCATTCCAATACTCTTTGATATAATCTCCGAGTTCCTCAACCGTCACATCGTCTACACCGCCTGCCCCTTTATTAGCGCAGACTCTCTTGTAGGCGGCGTTCATGTTGTCATTGGACAGTATCTTTTCCAACAGTTCTGACATTGCCTTGTGTGTTCTCTCCTTTCCGTCCCCCTGAATAAGCCCTAGGTTGCGCGATATTTGCTCATTTACGTTTCGCCTTTTTCGCTGTCAGGTATTTCATGGGGCATACATTTGATTACACGGTTACATTGTTCAGCCCTTTAGCAATACTTATTTCAGAGCATTGCCTACTACGGCTTCTGCTGACTTCTCACAGTTCGTTGTTACTACGGCTAATGAGACCGTCTGTGAGACCTCACGGGATAAGCCTGTCAGTCTTTCCTCGTCTACCTGCCTGATTTACGTCTACGGGTTACGGTTGCCTTTTGGACTTCCCTGCATTATGCCAGCTTATCCACCATAAACGCCTTAATATCAGGTTTCTGTTCGTCAGGCTACGATTTCGCTCTCCCTTCTTCTCGCCTACACCTCAC
>JAEEGJ010024169.1_pt1 | contig 12633 bp, 14 predicted proteins | sample 8958761 | NCBI WGS metagenome assembly JAEEGJ01 (sample SAMN16246546, study PRJNA631951) | gut metagenome | biome: gut microbiome; feature: rumen; material: RS-attached | host: Bos | place: Iran: Karaj | collected 2018-10 | reverse complement strand
TTCCTTTTCTTCGATGGCAAGGATCTTATCCACAAGATCCTTCATCGCGGTATCCCTGAATTTATGGTAATTGGTCGTATTCAGTTCAAGGTCCATGAAGTACTTTATGACGCATGCTGCGATACGTGCTCTTTCGACCTCCTCCTCGGAAGTGATTCCGGAGTATGCATCAAAGTTTGCCGTAAGATCTCCTTCTATCTCATCCATGAGTGCGATTATCTCATCATACCTCGAAGCATCATAGGTGTCATAGGAATCTCCGAGAAGTTCATCCATGCGTGCCGTGTAATCGGCATACTTTCCGGCATCAAGTCTTTCGTAAAGATTGCTTATATATACCTTATCATCGGTATCCTTCTGGATATCCATTCCATAAAGACGGATCTTGTCACCATCCGCAGCGGTATCGTTGTATGCCCTCATCCATACGATAAGATCGCACATCTGCTGTGTTCTGTAGATCCTGTAGCCAAGGTGATTAACCAGTTCCTTCGGATCACCCTCGCCGCCCTGGATATAATCATTTACCAGTGCACATCCGCCGAAATCACCCTCGAGAACAAGTGCCCTGACATTGGAATTATTCACAAGCACCTCGAGCACATCGCGCTTGAGTTCCTGGAATTCCCTGTTTCCGTGGGTAGCTTCGCCGAGTGCGACTATCCTGGTCCCCTCGGGAATCCTGATATTATCTATCGATGTGACGGCAGCTTCAAATCCGTCGATCCTGCCGGGCTTTACAAAGCTCTTTATACAGATTCCGATCACTGCCAGGACAATTGCTGCCACTATGATGATCGTTTTTGTTTTCTTATTCATATTTTTCATTATGCCGGTTCTCCTAACTTTTTTCTTTCGAACGTAAGAAAGTATATCATCCATGCACTGCCAAAACAATTGAGTAAACTTACCGTAACCTTACAGATTCGTAAGGTTACAAAAAACACCGCAGCCTGAAGCTGCGGTGTCTCTCAGATCAATATAATTTATATATTAATCTCCCCTTTTATCCTCTGAAATCTATCTGTGTTCCGAGTGATCTCTCGGCTTCGGTCATAACGTTGTTGGATGCATAATCATAAGAGTAGTTCGAAACCTTGTCGACAAGCTGATGCATCGAGAAAGCCTCGATCATGACATAATCCTTGTGCTCGTCTGTATCGATCCTCTCCGAGATTGCCTCGTCTTCGGCCTTTCTTTCCTCACGGCCTTCTTCGATACGCTCCTCACGTGCCTTCTTTTCGGCCGCTTTCTTTTCCTCGGCCTTCTGTTCCTTCTTTTCTTCCGCTTTCTTTTCGATGCGCTCTTTCTGAAGCTCGGTAGACTTTTCTATCGTTGCGAAATAACGCTCGGTGCCGCTTGCATCGACACTCATACCGAAATTCTTGACGGAAGCTCCGGTGCTTGTAAGGCTGTTCTTGGCTTCAAGCAGCTTCATCTGAGACATTGCGATGATGCCCTCGTACTTGTTGCGGTAATTCTCGTCGGTCGCCATCTTTTCGAGCTTTTCCTCGTCGATCAGGACAACCTGTTTTCTTGCATTACCGTATGCCGCTGCATTCTGCCGGACCTGTGCCTTCATATCATTGCTGACGACTATGAACTCCATATTGCCGAATTTGGACTTAAGAGTCTTGTAATAGTCAGCTGCGGTGTCGGAAAGCTTGACATCTCCGATGGTAAAACCGTAGTCGGTCTTTCTCGGAACAAGTGAACTTGTCACGTCAATGGGAGACCAGGCTTTGGTCTCGACTTTGGACGAAGATGTTTCCTTGGCGGTTTCTGCCGCCTTGGTGTTTTCCGGGGCGTAGGTCTTGGATGCATTAACGGCTTTGGAAGTCTGCTGATAAGCATTAATGCCGCTGATTGCGTTCATAAGATCCACCTCCTTGTGAATGTTCGAACTCCGTTTCCATGTAGAAAATCAGATATTAACAGATATCTTATTCTGTATATCGGATGCAAAAACATTAAACTTAACCCTATGAATTAAAAAACAGACGCTTTTTATTTATTGTTGAAAAATCCGACCCCAAGTTCCGAACAGAAAAGCGGATGGCATAAAAGCCATCCGCTTTGGGGTTAAGTTATTATGTTCAGCCCTGGAGTGCCTTGATGATATCGGGAAGCTTTGCATCGACTTCGTCGTTTGCGAGCTGGCAGGTACCTGCAGCCGCATGTCCGCCACCGCCGTACTCGAGGCAGAGGTTTCCGATGTTAACGGTTGAAGCCTTGTTGATGATGGATCTTCCGATCATTACCGCAGTGTTCTGCTTCTTGAAGCCCCATGCTACGTGAACGGATACTTCAACTTCGGGATGCATTGCATAGATCATGAATCTGTTGCCGGCATAGATGGTCTCTTCGTTTCTGAGATCGATGACTACTACCTTGCCGTCTATCTTTGCTATCCTGTCAAGCTGGGCCTTGAAGAGCTCCTGCTGCTCGAAATAGAGGTCTACTCTTTCCTTTACATCGGGAAGCTTGAGAACATCATCAATGTTGTGGTCAACACAGTATGTGATGAGTTCCATCATAAGGTCATAGTTGGAGATCCTGAAATCATGGAATCTTCCGAGACCGGTACGTGCATCCATAAGGAAGTTAAGGAGTACCCAGCCCTTGGGATCGAGGATCTCTTCCCTGGTGAAATCTGCGCTGTCGCCCTTATCAACGGCAGTCATGATCTCTTCGGATACTCTGGTGAAGGTCTTGGCACCGCCGTAATAGTTGTAAACAACTCTTGCTGCGGATTTAGCTTCGCCTTCGATGATGAACTTAGCCTTAAGCTCATCGGAATGAACTCTGAGAAGTTCGCTCTCATGATGGTCGAATGCGAGCTTTACTCTGGGATCAAAGGGGAGGTTCGTGGTGATGTCATCACCGGTAATGTCTACTTTGCCGTCCTGCACATCCTTGGGGTGAACGAATTTGATCTCATCGATCAGATCCATTTCCTTCAAAAGCATGGCACAGACAAGTCCGTCGAAATCACTTCTTGTAATAAGTCTTCTGCTCATTTTCCTAAACCTTCCTTGAAAAATTTTTAGAAAACGGTCAAAAGAGACCGCAGGCTCTACTTATTACATTTTATCATCAATTCGGACTTTATCAACCTGCAATCCCACAAAATCACTTAAAGTAACTTAACATCCCCGGAACATTCAAAGATCAATACGGGCTGTTCATCTTCTCTGCGGCCGCAACGGCTTCTTCAAGGCTCATATCGTGGAAAAGGCCCGCTCCGAATATCCTTCCGGACTTACCGTCATCGACAAACGCTCCTACCACTACTCCCGGAAGCGCCGACTCGGGTGCGTTGGGAGCATTGGGGCCTCCGAGGTCCGTTCTGCACCAGCCGGGATCGGTAAGATTGACGAGCACATCCGTGCCCTGAAGCTTGGATCCTATATCCACGGTAACCTTGTCGAGCGCCGCCTTACTTGCGGAATAACCTGCCTGCTCAGGCTCCAGTGCGATACCGCTCGTGGTGTTTACGATCCTTCCGAATCCCCTGTCGATCATCTTGGGGATGAAGTGATAGCAGATCATCATAGGTGAAATAGTGTTGATAAGGAAGCTCGTCATATAGTCCATGGCGGGTGTCTTCATATACTCCGTTCTGTACGCCACCTGCATTCCCGCATTGTTCATTATGATGTCAACATCGATGCCGAGTCTGTCGATCTTCTCGAGCATCTTCTGAACGGTCTCAAGCTCGGAAAGCTCCGCCTCAACCGCAACGCACTCTACACCGAACTTTTCGATCTCTTCTTTTACTTTGGCTGCGTGAGCCTCGCTCCTTCCCTGGATGATCAGGTTGCATCCGCGCTCTGCAAGAAAAAGGCTTACAAGCCTGCCTATGCCTCTTGTTCCGCCCGTAACCAGAGCCCACTTTCCTTTAACGTCTACCATATCAAAAACCTCCTTGGGGTCGTCTTTTCGTCGTTACTTATCCAATGTAACATACAAAATGAAAAAAAAGACGATATGCCAAAAAGCGGGAATAAATTTGCCAACTTATGATATAATCCGAACACAGAACGAAAAGGAGGATCTTTTATGGAACATGTAACATTCACACCGAGCGGTGTCTGCTCAAGACAGATCGATTTTGATATAGAAGACGGTAAGATCTACAACCTCGCTTATGTCGGAGGATGCAACGGAAACCTTAAGGCCATAGGCAAACTCGTAGAGGGCAAGGATGCAAAGGAGATCGCTGAGATACTCAGGGGCAACCTCTGCCAGACCAGGGGAACCTCATGCGCCGACCAGCTTGCAAAGGCGATCGATAAGCATCTGGCCGGTTGATCTCAAAAGAATTGAACACGGGGACGGTTCCTTCGTTCACCATGAACACACCGACTGTTCCGGTGTTCATTAAACCAAAAAACGTGTACCCACTTTCGTGAGTACACGTTTTCTTTTTGTCAAAGGAGGTTTTCTGAAAAGACACGGGAAAGCGCTGAGCCTTCACCGTATTCTTACGGGAAACGGAAGAACTGTCACCGTGTTCCCGCTAAGGCTTATGCCTCGGGAACCTTGGGAAGCTTTGCGATGGATGCTGCGATATCCTCATCGGTGGGGATCTGGTCGGTCATCTCACCGTCATTGAACTTCTGATATGCAACAAGGTCGAAGTAACCTGTTCCGGTAAGACCGAATACGATGGTCTTCTCTTCGCCGGTCTCCTTGCACTTGAGTGCCTCGTCGATGGCAACCCTGATAGCGTGTGAGCTTTCGGGAGCAGGAAGGATACCCTCTACTCTTGCGAACTGCTCTGCTGCTTCGAATACGGAAGTCTGCTCTACGCTGGTAGCCTCCATGTATCCGTCATGGTAAAGCTGTGAAAGGGTGGAGCTCATGCCGTGGAATCTCAGGCCGCCTGCATGGTTTGCGGAAGGAATGAAGCTGCTTCCGAGGGTGTACATCTTGGCAAGAGGACAGATCATGCCGGTATCGCAGAAATCGTATGCAAAGGTTCCTCTTGTGAAGCTGGGGCAGGATGCGGGCTCTACTGCGATGATGCGGTAGTCTGCCTCACCGCGGAGCTTCTCACCCATGAAAGGAGCGATGAGTCCGCCGAGATTGGATCCGCCGCCTGCACATCCGATTATGATGTCGGGCTTGATGCCGTACTTATCGAGTGCAGCCTTGGTCTCGAGACCGATAACAGACTGGTGAAGAAGAACCTGGTTAAGAACGCTTCCGAGAACGTATCTGTAGCCGGGATTCTTGGTAGCTACTTCAACCGCCTCTGAGATAGCGCATCCGAGGCTTCCGGTTGTTCCGGGATGCTCGGCAAGGATCTTCTTACCGACTTCGGTGGTCTCTGAAGGTGAAGGAACTACGGATGCTCCGTAGGTACGCATTACTTCGCGGCGGAAAGGCTTCTGCTCATAGGAAACCTTTACCATGTAAACCTTGCAGTCAAGGTCGAAGTATGAACAAGCCATTGAAAGAGCGGTTCCCCACTGACCTGCACCGGTCTCTGTGGTAACACCCTTGAGGCCCTGCTTCTTGGCATAGTATGCCTGAGCGATAGCGGAATTGAGCTTGTGGCTTCCGCTGGTATTGTTTCCTTCGAACTTGTAGTATATCTTCGCGGGAGTACCGAGCTTCTGCTCAAGGCAGTAAGCACGTACAAGGGGTGAAGGTCTGTACATCTTGTAGAAATTTCTGATCTCTTCGGGAATCTCGATGAAGGGAGTGGTCTCATCAAGCTCCTGAGCCACGAGCTCCTCACAGAAAATAGGTGAAAGTTCTTCAGCGGTGAGGGGCTTTCCGGTTCCGGGATTGAGAAGGGGAGCCGGCTTGTTCTTCATATCGGATCTGAGGTTATACCATGCTTTGGGCATTTCCTCTTCGGTCAGATAGATCTTGTAGGGAATTTTCTGGTCAGCCATATTTAGTCTCCTTTCGGTTTTTCGGGACAAATAAAAATACCTGTCCCACAGTAGTTACTGCTGGGACAGGTAGAAATGTTTACCTGCGGTGCCACCCGGCTTGGTGCTTTCACACCCACTTAGCGCATACAACCATATGCCGAATTTGTTAACGGAGATTCACCTCCGGCTTTCATACTCTGTTTTGCATTTCTGATCGCCCTCAGAAGCCCATTCGGTTAAAACACTTTTGCTGCGATCACACCATCCGCGGCTCTCTCTGAAAAGGAGGTCTTAACTTACTTACTCTTCTTCAACGGTTTATGGAAATATTACACAGTTACAAAGTAACTGTCAAGAGCCTTTATTTCTGCAATATGTGGTAAATCTGCTCCGGGTGAACCGGGGGACGATTCCTCCGTTCCGAATGCCATGGATATTCTCTTTATGATATAATGGTCCGGAAGGTTTTCCTTTTAATCATTCAATAGTATAGGAGGAAGAGCATGAAAGGCATAAAAGAAATGCTGCTGGATGAAAGTCCAAAGAATGTAAAAAAACTTGAAAAATTGCTTGAAAAAGCCCCGGGATCCGCTGCATACCTGGAAGCCGCAAAGGCAGAGGCAAGCGGCGCCGGAGCAATGGATTTTCCTAATCTCTACATGATGGTAACAGATTCGTTTTTATGCTATCACAGTGTAGGTATCGGAGCACAACTCCTGATACTTCCCTTATCTTCCATTGTTAATCTTTACAGGTCCAATAAAGTGGGAAATGAGTATGATTACACTAATTTCCGTTTGGCTGTGGAGACCGTAAGCGGCACCATATATCTTACTTCCTATCCCCGTACCGGAAAAGGAATGGAAATTTTTAACGACGTAATTACCGCCGTAAAAGGCAAAAAGGCAGCAAACGGAGGAAATTAATATGGTCATATATTACGGAGTCAAAAAGAAATTAAAGCTTGTCAGCGATCTGGGCCAGATGACATGCACTAACTGCGGTCACGAAGTCAGGGCCGCACTCGCAAAAGAAGGCGGATATGTCCACATATTCTTCATACCTGTATTTCCCGTTCTTACCGGCTACAAAATGGTCTACTGCCCCAACTGCGGAATAATGAGAAAGCTTTCCGGAGAAGAATTCAAAGAAATGAAGCAGAATAATCCTCCGATCAAATAATTTACAAGCATCAGAACAATGTAAGAAAGCAAAATATCTGCACAAAATGACTCCCGTGAATCCTCAGGATCCACGGGAGTTTTATAAGTTTTCAATCACCGGCGAACGGAGGAACCGTCCCCCTGTTCACTGTTCATGCGGTTTCCTTTTTGGAGATATTGGAAAGAATAAAACAAAGAACGGCTGCGGCGACGGGAAGAATGAACATAAAGAAATCGCAGGGGCAGTCAAAAGAAAAAGGACTGTATTTATTCGCGATGTCGATGACCATGTTGGAGATTGAAGGGATCAGGCATACTATACCTGCGATCATTGACATTTTGCAGGACTTAAGCCAGACCAGGACAATCGATGCTATGCTGCAGATCATCAGGATCCAGACATACACTGTCGTAGTCATTCTGAATGAGGTATCTGCTTTTCTTATCAATGCATCTATATAATTATTGCTGATCGTGAATCCGGGACCATAGAGCACGTTCTTTCCGAACAGGATGCATGCGATGGCTGCAAGCAGCAATGCGGTTATCAGAGCCTTAAAGATAATTGTTTTTTTCATAAGAAATCCTCCCATTCATATATAGTGTTGTTAATGCCCGCATATTCATACTTTTTATTTCTTCTTCCTGACTATTACAAACACACAGCCCGCCACCCAAAGCAGCATCCACGCCACCGCAAGTACAATGTGACCACTGTTTATCAAAGGAACAAATCCCGCCAAAAAAAGACCACAAGCAACTAAAATACCCAGCATAATCAGACTCCTCCCTGAAATCCATCACGAAACGAAAATGATATCATTTGATAATTCACACCTGATAAATTAATCGTAAATCACTGTTTAGCCGTCCCAGCCGGGAGCGGAAGAAATATTGATCTCAACGGAATCGGATGAACCACCGGTACTCGAAAGAATTCCCTGCTTGGGCAGTTTTGAATCCTCAGGGATCTGGAATACAAAAGTCACTCTGTTCTTGAATCCGGGTTTTACTCCTTCTGCAGCTTCAAATGAAACCTCCGAATAAGAGAATTCTTCATCCTTGCCGTTAAGTGTCAATTTTATCCCGGACGTAACGTATCCGGTATTCATATTCCAGTTAATGGGAATAGCATCGCCATAGATAAGAAAGCTGACAGCATAAGCCTTTGTCGTGTCAGTATCCTTTTCGGATACGCGGACTACATCCTCAAGACAATAGGTAATATCTCCCTGCTGAAAATTCACATCCGCACGATAGCCTTTTGTACCGCATCCGGTCAGAACAAAAAGCAATAAAAGAAAAGACAGAATTACCGTAAAGCATTTTACATTCCTCATAAGCTTCTCCTATATGCTACTGTTTACAGAACAGGGCATACCTTCAGGCAATATCGTCAAAAGATGCATGCCCATGAATTAAATCTATCAAAAACGCAATTAAAAAAAGTGGCCTGTATGACCACTTTTTATATCGGTTACGCCGGTTTATCGGTCCGTTACTGCGCCGCAGCATCAAACACCCTGTCAGCGTTTGCAAGAATAAGTGCGAGCTCACCCACTAAAATATCTCTCGGACGATTGACACCCGTGAGGATACCTGTTTCTTCCGCAAAGTTCATTGCAACACGCATACCGGGATAATACCCGTTGTCATCCTTAATGCTCGACCAGTCCGCAACCATAACAGGATCGTGTGCCTTTACCGCCACATATACCGCAATGTCCCTGTCTACCGTTTGATCTTCGGCCCAGTTCCAGGGTATGAAATACTCATCGCACTCTTCCGGGATTCCCGTAGCAAAACCGTACACATAATCACTTTCATACCCGTAAAGATCAGTCAGCACGACACGAAGATCTCTCACTGTGGCGATTTCTTCACTCCGATCAAACATATCCGTATCATATTTTTCCCTCATATAAGCCACGGCATCCGCTATCCGTTCCTCATCGGACATATAAGCAGGGATCGCATTATCGGTAAAAGGAGTATATGTAACGGTCCGATAGATCTTCACACCCGCAAAGACAGTTAGCCCCACTGCCAGCGCGGCGCAAAGAGTATATGCCGCCATGCGCAGGCCCTGAGCTTTGGGGTTTGCCTGAAGAAGCGATCTTTTCACCTGCGAAACATCCGAAAAGCGTTCTTTGGGAGCAAAGCCGGTGCATTTTACGATGATCTTTTCGAGGGGACGATATACCTTGATGTTTTTGTTATCCCTGGTACTGCCGGTCAGAAGCCAGCGCAAAAGAATACCAAGGGAATAAATATCTGTCCTGGCATCAGTCTGTGAAAATCCGTACTGCTCCGGTGGAGCATAGGCGAGCGTTCCGAAAAACATAGTGTCTGTATCGCTGCCGCTGCGGTATATGCGGGCAATATCAAAGTCGATCAGCACTATGCTCCCATCCGGGCGGACAATGATATTCTGAGGCTTGATATCACGGTGGATGATAGGCGCTTCGCGGTGGTGCAGATATCCGAGAATGTCACAGAGCCGGACACAGATCTGTACGATCTCCTGCTCGGAAAGGCTATTTTCCGTCGCATACCTGCTCAGGGAGATGCCCTCTATATACTCTCTCAGTATTACCGTTACCGCATCGCTTTCATATGTGGCTATATGCTTCGGAAGGTCGTCGCGGTCAAGGCACATCAAAATCCCGCTGTTATCGGATATGCCCCATTTTGATCTTTCATAACACTTTGCTATGCACTTTTTTCCTTCTTTATCCTGCACGAGAAAAGTACATATCCCGTCATGATCCGACAGGCATTCCATAATATCATATTCCGAGACAAACTCTTCCGGGTAGTTTGAATCATCATATGAATCCAATAAGGTTTGCAACAGATCATCCCTTTTCATTGCGCTTGCCTCCCATCAGCGGAAGATTGTTATCAAACAATAACCGTTGCACCTCCATCACCGATTTCCGGTTGTGCAGACAGTAAGCAATGACGGCATCCCTTTTGACACGAGGATGCAAAGCGGTAACTCCGGCTATCTTCAAAAGCTGCTGTGTTTCATCGGTATCCATCTCAAATCCGAATGCAAGCTGAAGCACCGTATCACGGGACGGATTGCGCATTCCGGAAAAAAGCCTGTGTCCGAAAGAGGAATCAAGATCACTCCGCTTTATTATGCTTTCCGGCTTCTCATGTCTTTCCTGACATAAAAATGTTATGTATTCCGAAAATGCCGGCATTTCACACTCATCCGTCATTTTATCCAGATAATCTCCGACAGAGGCGGATTTAAAAAGACGTGCCCACAACTCCTGTGTTGATATCCTTTCCGATTTTTCCTCCATTGGATTCACCTCGCTTAATCAAATCATTATCCGGTTCACTTACCGCAATGCACGCCATCCGCATAGCTAATATTTTATTATATCAATTAGAGAAAAGAAAAAGGTGGCCTGGCTGACCACCTTTTTAATTTACGGGTGAACAAGGGAACGGTTCCATCGTTCACTTCTGGAGTATCGTGTATATCTGCTCCATGAGCTTAATGTTGCCTTCAACGACAAGTGCGATGTTTTTCTTGGCACGGGAAAGGCCGTGGAACAGGTTCATGATCCTTGCGGTTTCGGCCTGGGTTTCGGACTCCTTATTCCTTAAGAATCCCTTCTCATCATAGTAAAAAGAATCATCAAGGAGCATCACAACCTTGTCGAATTCCTTTCCGGTGACGGATTCAGATTCGATGCGTGTCAGCGCTTCGCCGGGAAAACTCTCCATCCCGCTTATATCGATGCCCAGCCTGCGGTCCCAGATGAACATGTATCCTTCCTTTTCGTAGAAGCGGATAAGGTTCATCGCTTCATCCATGTCCGCACCATACACGACCGATACATTCGGATACTCCCTTTTGTACATCTTCGATGCGGAAAGGAAGGTGCGAAGGAATGTCGAAAGCTCGTTATTCATCCTGATCTTGTTGGTCAGCTTAAAGCCCGTGAAATCCTCACGCTTTTCAAAGACCACCGCACCGGTGCCGAGTCTTTCCTTTTCGGATACGCAGAGGGCATCGTCATAGGAAATGATGACAGGTGCATTCCACTTTACGGCGTATTCGCAGATCGTATCAAAAGCCCTCTCTCCCATGCCGTGGCCTTCATCTATAAATATGGCGGAATAATCCTTTTCCACAGGCGGGACGGTATTCTTTTCACAATAATAGAAATCTATCCTCTTAAGACGCTCATCAAGCTCGCGGAGTTCGCTTCTGTGCGATCCGAAATGAAAAAGACAGACCGGTGTCTTACGCGACATGCTCATTGCGATGTCGTACAGAAGGATCGTCTTTCCCGTTCCGGGAAGACCCGTGAAGCCCTGGAGCATGGCACCGGATGCAATGTTCTTAAGTATCTGCTTTTTAATGTCACGCTGCTGGAAGGTAAGGAAGTATTCCTGGCGCAGGAATCTTCCGGGATCGGTTATCGGTGAGATCAGATACCTGTCTTCCTTGAAAAGTTCCTCGATATCCCCGGTGTATATGCCGTCCTGACTGTCCAGGAGCACACCGAGCTCTTCGAATGTGCTTTCTATAAGCCTTCCGCTGTTTGAAAGCCTTACGAGCCTGTCGTGCCCGCTTATATAGGTGTAATAGTATACAGGCTTCCCCAGAGTTGAGAGATAGTATCTGTTCTGAATGAGCTGGCTTCGTATCGCTTCGTTCGATACGTTGCCGCTCTTGAGTTCGATGTTGACGATCTGGTCATCCGCGATGCGTATAAGATCGAATTCTTTTCCGAGCTTTTGCATCGTGTAAGAGTAATAGAATGTGAGCAGACAGGCATCGGAGCATACTGACTGCAGTCTTTCCGAAAAAAGTCTGAGCCCCTCCGTTTCCCATTCGCGGATCTTAATGTATCTTCCGCGCCCGGACATCTGCCTTTCAACCTTTGACATCAGCTCGGGATCATTTAACCTTGTAAGCGCATAGATGTTTATAGGTTTCATGATTACAGTATGAAACTAAAAGAAAGATAATTCAAACTCTTTTCATTTTCCGTAAAAGAGGAACGGTAAAACCGTTTAAAAAAATAGGTCCCGCGCATGTCCGCGGGACCTATCCCCCCATATTCAATGCCTGTGAAAGATATTATCTGTCAAGGCATTCGAACAACACATCGCCATCGATTCCGTCAAGCTCCGTATTGTCGCTCTCCCAGCCGAGCATTCCGCCCTCGGTCATATAGAATCTTCCGGTACCGTTATCGTAAATATCCTCGTCAGTATAATTTCCTTCATCATCGTATGTACGGTGATAATGAAGTGCATCGGTATATACAAGCTCGTCACCATACTCTCCGTAAGTAGCACCGGTGATAGCCCATACGGATTCATCGGAAGCACTGTTAGACCAGTTGACAACGATGGTGTAGCTGTCTTCGGACTCCTTGGTTATCTCGATAAGGCATCTTCCGAAATCGGGCTCGGTATATCTTCCGGTGAAATCAACAACGCCTTCTTCGCCGCTGTCATCAACGACATTGGGATTGGGATATGCTGAGAATGCATCATATGCAAAATCCTTAACATCCGAATCATAGATATAGCTGAATCTG
>JAEEGJ010024168.1_pt1 | contig 12633 bp, 9 predicted proteins | sample 8958761 | NCBI WGS metagenome assembly JAEEGJ01 (sample SAMN16246546, study PRJNA631951) | gut metagenome | biome: gut microbiome; feature: rumen; material: RS-attached | host: Bos | place: Iran: Karaj | collected 2018-10 | reverse complement strand
TAAGGCAGAAGCAGTAGCATATTCTCAGTAAAACTATTGCCGATGCCAAGCAAGTGCAGTGGTTCGGCATACATAAGGTTTGAGGCAAGCAACCACAGCGCCAAAACTAGCAGTTCACGTGTGCGTTTCATCCGTCGAATGACTTTTTCGGGGGCAAATATACAAAGTTTTTTGCATTGGACAAAATTTTTTGGCGATTTTTTCGTTTATACGATATGAAACCGAAGATTCAATTCCTAATCATACTCATCGGATGCCTGTTGTCGGCCCGACCCGTCATGGCATCGGTTGGCGATTGGCACAGTTATCGCTGTGTCGGCACATACGATCAGATCGCCCTCCTCGGCGACGACCTGTATGTCCTTACCGACGGCAACCTTTTTGTCACCGATACGACACTCACCGAATTCACCAGCCTCTCCCGCCTCTCTCTGCTCAGTGGCAACACCATCTCGAAGATAGCAATAGCACCCGACCATCAGCATCTTGCCTTGCTCTACAACGATGGTCTCATCGACATCATCGATGCCGATGGCAGCACCATCTCCATCATGGACCTGCAGACCAAGAGCCTAACTGCCAACAAGCAACCCCTTGGCGTGACTTTCCAGGGTGACGAGATGATTGTCGCTGCCGAATTCGGCTTCTATCGCGTCAGCCTGTCATCCTACAGCATCGTCGATTCCTACACCACGCCATCGTCCTGCAATATCGCCTTCTACTGGAAGGATGCCTGGTATCGTTCGGTGCGCGGTCACGGCCTGCAGCGCTGTCCTGCTTCGAGCAATGCCAAGCAGGAGTCCAACTGGTCCACCCTGCAATCCGATACCATCCTTGCCGCCCTGACCTTCTTCACGCCCGACAGCACCGAGCATTGCTGGGTGATTGCCAACGACAAGAACGTCAACGTGCTCGATGCCGACGGAAAGACGTTGCGCCGCTCTTCACGTGGCTGCTACCAGTCGCTCATCCAGGCAGGCCCTTACATCTTCATGCAAGGAAGCGGATTTACGTTGGCCAACCCGTTGACCTACGACATCAGCGTATGCCACGACGATTATCTCCAGCACAGCAACAGCATCTGTGCATTCTCCGATGACACGTTCTTCACTTCGGCTGCCTCGGTCGGTCTCTTCTCTTTCCAGCTCACAGCCTTCAACCGCTGGGCAGCCTTCGACTACAATCTTCTGGCCGACGGCTTGAAGATAGCCGAGGTGCTGGGCTCCACTGCATTCTACTCAGGTCTGCTGCCTTTCGATGGCAAGTTTGTGGCCACAAACTCGAAGCGCATGTGCCTCACCAGCTACTCGGCTATGGCCCGCACCATGGGCGACATCTCCATCTACGATCCCGCCGACGACACATGGACCACCCAGAGCTATCGCGACATCATCGCGCAGGGCAAGGAGCAGGGACTCGATGTCTTTCAGGGCATCTCGGCTTTCGCTGCCCACCCGAACATGACCAACAGCTACTTCGTCAGCACCTTGCAGCGCGGCCTTTTCCTCTTCATCGGGCACCACTTGGCGGAATGGTATCCCCAAAGTGCTCCCGAGGAATATCCCGACCAGGCCACTAACCGCATCACTGCTATCTATCCCGATGGTTCGGGTTATGTATGGGTAGGCTGCCCCTTTACCGACTATCCTCTGCGCAGCCTCTCGCTCGACGATGAGAAATGGAGATGCTACCCCATCACCGGCCTTCCCGCCGTCTCCAACATCCATCGCATCATTGGTGCACGTCACGACAGCTACGGGCTGAAGTGGCTCCTCTGCGATTATCCCTACCAGAGCAGCAAGGTGGCGATGTACTACGACCACGCGACTCCAGCCGATCTCTCCGACGACCAGAGCGCCTATTTCAGCATCCTTGTCGATCAGGACAACAACCAATACTCCAACATCAACTACTTCTTCGACATTGCCGAAGACCAGAACGGAGCCATCTGGTTGCTCACCAGCATTGGTCCGCTCGTCATCGACGACCCCTTCACCACCTTCGACTACGCGCAGAAGAATCCCGGCTACGGCAAGATTCGTCGCGTCAAGGTGCCTCGCAACGACGGCACCAACCTTGCCGATTATCTGATGGAGTCGGCATCGTGCACCTGCATCGCTGTCGATAACCTCAACCGCAAGTGGATAGGCACGCTCGGCAGCGGCCTCTTCCTGCTCAGCGACGATGGCATCACCGAAATCGAGCACTTCAACACCAGCAACTCCCCGCTCTTCTCCAACGACATCCTCGCCCTTTCGTTCGACCCCGAGACATCGGTGCTCTACATCTCGTGCGAAAGCGGAATACTCACCTATCAGACCGATGCCTGGCAAGGCGAAGCCGATTTCAGCAACCTCTATTGCTATCCCAATCCCGTGCGCCCAGAATATAGCGGCGATCTGCGCATCATGGGCCTCATGGCCGATTCGTACGTCAGCATCACCGACGTCTCGGGCAACCTCATCCTGCGCACCCGTAGCATCGGCTCGTCCATCACTTGGGACCTCCGCGACAGCGACGGCCAGCGCATCGATCCGGGCATCTATATGATACATGGAGTCGATTCAGAGGGTAAAAAGGGCAAAATATGCAAGTTTTTGGTGCTTTGAGCGAAAAATCTTTGCCTTTAGGCAATAATATTCGTAATAATACGTTATAGATTTATAAACACCACTGATTTGGGCTCTATGCAAGATAACACTATACAGCAGCCCACCGATGCCAGCATCATTCTGACCTATCGATGCCCGATGCGTTGTGTGATGTGCAACATCTGGAAGAACCCCACTCGCAAAGAGGAGGAAATCAAGGCTGCTGACCTAAAGACTTTACCGCAACTCAAGTTCATCAACTTGACGGGCGGCGAACCATTCATACGCGAGGACCTCCCCGACATTGTCGAGGAGTGTTATCGTCATACTAAGCGTATCGTCATCTCCACATCCGGATGGTTCGAGGACAAGGTGATTGATCTTGCCAAGCGCTTCCCCAACATCGGCATCCGCATCAGCATCGAGGGACTGAGCCAGAAAAACGACGAACTTCGCGGCCATCAGGGCGGTTTCGACCGTGGTCTTCGCACCCTGCTCACCCTCAAGGATATGGGACTGAAGGACATCGGCTTCGGCTGCACGGTCTCAAACAACAATTCGGCCGATATGCTGTCGCTCTACCAGCTTTCACTCAGCTTGGGCATGGAGTTCGCCACCGCTGCCTTCCACAACAGCTACTACTTCCACAAGGACGACAATCAGATCACCAACCGCGAAGAAGTGTGCAGCAACTTCGAGAAGCTTGTCAACTTGCAACTCAAGGAGAACAGCCCGAAGTCCTGGTTCCGCGCCTGGTTCAACATGGGACTGATCAACTACATCGAAGGAGGCCGTCGCATGCTCCCTTGTGAAGCAGGCTCTGCCAACTTCTTCATCGATCCCTGGGGAGAAGTCTATCCTTGCAATGGTCTGGAAGAGAAATACTGGAAGCAGTCGATGGGCAACATCCACAAGGCTGACTTCATGACCATCTGGCAAAGCGAAGAGGCTCAAGAGGTGCGCCGCAAGGTACGCTGCTGCGCCAAGAACTGCTGGATGGTGGGCACCGCCAGTCCGGTGATGCACAAGTACATCAAATATCCGCTCCAATGGGCATTGAAGAATAAGCTGCGTTCGCTCCAGGGCAAGCCTGCCTGTCTCGACAAGAAGTGGTGTGACGTCGGACAAGATCCCCGCCAGGGCGATCTAAACCCCAATCGCTCGTGAAGAAACAAAAGAATCGCATAGTAGTTACCGGCACGCGCGGCATCCCCAACATCATGGGTGGTGTCGAGACGCATTGCGAGGAACTCTTCCCCCGTCTGGTGGAAGAGGGCTATGACGTGACCGTCATACGACGTTCCAGTTATTGTCACGACCACCTTTCGCATTGGCAAGGTGTCAAACTCATCGACATCGATGCTCCCCGCAAGAAGTCGTTCGAAGCCATCATCCACACCTTCAAGGCCATCATCCGTGCCAAGAAGCTGAAGGCACAGATTGTACATATCCATGCCTGCGGCCCAGCACTGCTCACCCCTCTCGCCCGTATGCTCCACATGAAGGTAGTCTTCACCCATCACGGTCAGGACTACGACCGCGTCAAGTGGGGATGGATGGCCAAGCTGATGCTCCGTCTGGGCGAAGCCATGGGCTGCATCTTTGCCAACCGCGTCATCGTCATCAGCCAGGGCATACGCGACATGGTGAACCGCAAGTACAGCATCTCGCGCAAGATGCACCTCATTCACAATGGCGTGGCAACTCCCGAAGACATCAACGAACCCGGCTATTTCCGTCACCTTGGCATCGAGCATGGCAAGTACATCCTGGGCATGTGCCGTTTTGCACCCGAGAAGAACCTGCACCAGCTCATCCAGGCCTTCTCGAAGATCGATTCCCACGGCTACAAGCTCGTCATAGCCGGTGACTCCGACTTCGAGGACTCCTATTCCATCAAGCTTCGCAAACTGGCCAAGGAGAATGGCGTCATTCTCACAGGCTTCATCAAAGGTCGCCGTCTGCATGCACTCCTGAACCATTGCCGCTGCTACGTCCTCCCCTCTTCGCACGAAGGCCTGCCCATCGCCCTGCTCGAAGCCATGTCCTACGGCGCTCCCATCATCGTGAGCGACATCCCTGCCAATCTCGAGGTCGGTCTGCCCCGCAACAACTACTTCCATTGCAACGACGTGCTCGAACTCACTGCCAAGCTGCAGGAGACCGTCGATATGCCATACGAGAAATGCTCCTACGACATGGAGAAATACGACTGGGATGTCATCGCCAAGCAGGTCAGCCAGGTGTATCGAAGCCTATAACCATTAATAGTCAATATAGCATCTATAGTTACTATAGTCAATATAGTTACTATAAAAAGCTATTGCCACTATCAGACAGAAAAAACTACAATGCGTCCCCTCCCCCTTTTAGCGCTCCTTATCTTCCTCCTTCCCTTTGCCGCCATCGCAGGCGAATGGCAGGCGTTTACCTATACGGAGAACTACAGCCGCGCTTGTCGCTTGGGGGACAATCTCTACATACTCAAGGGAAATAGTCTCGTGCGTGCCAGTGTCTCAGGATGGGCTATCGAAAAGGAGTTGACACGCGAAGACGGTCTCTCTAGCACCAGGATTGTTGACATCTGCTACAGTGAGGAAGCCAATCGCATGGCCGTGGTCTATGCTGACGGCCTCATCGACGTCTTCCATCCCGACGGCTCCATCTGGACAATCCCCGATTTCTACAATGCGCCCATGCAGGGCACCGACAAGACCATCAATGGTATTCGACAGCAGGAAGGGCATCTGTTTATCTCTACTGCTTTCGGGTTCCTCGTCGTGAGCCTTTGGGAGGAAATCATTGAGCAGACGTTCAATCTTGGCTTGCCGGTCCGATGTGCATGGTCCTACAATGGTGATTGGTATTACAGCACCGACAATGCCTCCTTTTATTGCCCGCGCAGCGGCAATCCTTTTGCGCCTGGTGCCTGGCAGAAGGCCAGCGACCATGCCATCGACGACGCCATCGTCCTTTCGGGTGGTGGCGTGTCTCAATGCTGGCAGCTTGGGCACGACCTCAGTCTGCGCAAACTCATTCCATCGACACGTGCCTCGCAGCGATGCACAGCATCAAATACCATTCAAGGTCTTTGTCGAGCCGACCGTTTCATCATGGCAGTTTCGGCAGATAGTCTGATTCTCTACGACATCAATTACGGTCACTGTCCCTCCTACGGCAAAGCACCCAAGCCCAACCAACGATATTCGTGTGCTGCAAGAGGACATCTTTCCGGCAGCACGGGTTTATGCTCTCTTTCCAAGGGTAGCGATACCTTTGCATTCCTGCATCCTTCACGCGGCATCTTTGCCGACACATTGTCCTACCCCGATCCCTATACCGTCAAGGTCAACGTCCTCCATCGCGAAGGTCTTATCATCGAGAATCATCAGCAGAGCGCCGACATCAATCGCATCACTTACAGCCAAGGCGAAGTGGGAATGACTTGTATTATGCCTCTCATCACCAATTACGGCATCATGATGCGCACCCCAGGCTTTCTGACCACGATGGATGTCGAGAGCGAGACGTGGAATAATTATACGGCCGCTGTAGTATCGCCCTACATCGACAAAAAGCGTTTCTCGGGCTTGGCCGATATGGTGGCCGACCCGTTCCATCCCTCACGTTATTGGTTCTCTACTCTCGAAGATGGCATCATCGGCATCGACCACGGCAAATACTATCGCACCTACAATCACACGACCTCCGACCACAAGATCCAATGGTGTGAACCCAACGTCGCGCGTGTCACTGGCATGGCCTTCGCTGCCGACAGCAACCTCTGGTGCTTCAACGAGGGTGTCGATCGTGCACTGTGCGTATTGCGTGTCAAGGACAGCACGTGGTACAACTTCCAACTCCCGGGTCTTGAGAAGAGTTACGGATTCACCCATCTTTGTGCCACCTGGCGCGGCGGACATCATCAGATATGGGGTTACCAGCACCTCAAATACGAGGCCACCAACATCTTCGTCTTTGACTATGGCACCAACATCGCCTCCACTGCCGACGACCGTTTCACCTATTTCAAGGCGCTCACTCCCACCTCAGGCATCACCTTCACGCCCTACTATGGGCGAGGCGTCTATGAAGGCCCCAATGGAGCCATCTGGCTGCTCAACACGTCAGGCCTCTATATTGTCGATAATCCGACAGCCGTCTTCCGGAATCCTGGCGTCGTACGCACCATCATCGAGAATGTCGTTCCCAACAGTTTCGCCATCGACAACCAGGGTCGCGTGTGGATAGGCACCGAAGGAAATGGTCTCTATCTCTTCTCGGGCGATGGTCGCAGGCAGATTGCGCAGATCACTTCGTCGAACAGCATCCTCAAGACCGATGAGATTCTCTCCCTCGCCTTCGACGACAAGCATTCCGACCTCTGGATTGTCACTGCCGGTCAGATACTCCGCTATCATTACGATGCCGACGAGTTCGATGCCTCCGACCAACTTTCCACCACTGCCTATTGCTATCCCTCGTCAGTCACTCTTGGCAGTCGCTCCGTAGTCAATGTCTTTGGACTGAAAGACGAGACGGAAGTGTCGGTCGAGAACAGTCAAGGCCGCACCCTGATGAAGGATACGGCCTTGGGAGGACTCTTCTCAATCGATGCCTCAACTTTCCCCGTCGGTGTCTATACGGTCATCGGCACCGACGCCAATGGCACCCATGGCACGCTGCTGACATTCACGGTAGATGAGCCATAGGACAAGTACCATCAGCACGACACTAACACACACCGATACAGCCCCGAAATGCTCCAGCATCTTTGGGGCTTCTTTCATTTCAATCAGTGCCCAAAGGTTGTTGATGGCATGGGCAATGACACTGGGCCAGATGGAACCCGTCCAATAGACCAGATAGACGAAACCTGTTCCCAAGAGCCAGCGTGGTATGAACCCGTAGGCTTCGAGATGGATCAGCGAGAAGAGAAAACCTACCAGGACGGCTGCCCAATGCTTGTTATAGCCCTTGAAGCAGCGAAGCAGGGCACCGCGGAACATCCACTCCTCGCCCAATGCCGTACCGACACACATCAGCATGATGAGTTCGAACCATCCGCCGACACCTTTTAGCCCCAGCATCGTATCCACCGCCATCTGCTGCGCTTCGGCATTGTTCTTGGCCCACGTAGCCAAAGGCTCAGGCAGCGGCAGTGATTCGCAAGTCGTAGCCAATGCATCGAGCGCAGGCAGGCTGACAATCATCAGCACAACAATCAAGGCAATCACCTTCCACGAAGTCATCCGCGTATGCATCACCTCGCTCACGCGTTCCTTCTTATAAAGGATGGCCCACAGGATGGCTGGCAGCAGCATGATCAGCAAGGTCTGTCCCCATTGGATAAGATGCAGCATCAACGTGTCGCGCGTCAAAGCAGAGATGGGTATAATAGCCAGCACCATGATGAGTGTGCCGACAAAGGCGAACACCAGCAGCCAGAAGAAGTCAGTCCAGAACTTTCTTTTCATTTTTGAGTGGTCAAATTATCAATTATTCTTCATTTCGGGGGCAAAGATAAAGAAAATCGCACAAAATACAAAAAAAATCCCCATAAAATTTGGAGATTCGATGAAAAATCACTATCTTTGCACCCGCAAAACTGAAACAAACCACAGTTTCGCAGTCTTCGAGACATGCCCGGATGGCGGAATCGGTAGACGCGCTAGTTTCAGGGACTAGTGGCCGTACGGCTGTGTGGGTTCGAGTCCCACTTCGGGTACCTCCATTCAAGGAGCTCTAATCAATGATTAGGGCTCCTTTCTTTATCACGAATTAATTGAGTTCTCTCTCAATCTTTGCCCGATAATAATCCACGCCCTTGAAGCCGGTGTGGAAGTCCTTAACAGATCCATCCTTGCCAACGATGACATATGACGGGATGCCTGGAAAGCCCCATTTTTGTCTCAATGACGACGCCTGGGCATTATTAAGGCGGTAATGATGGCCCTTCATCGAGACTATCATTCCATCGTACACCCTCTGCGGAGACGATTCGTCGGCAATGAACAAGAATACGACATCCTTACCCTCAAATTCTTTCTCCATGGGCTCCATATCCTTGAAGGCTTGACGGCAGGGAACGCACCAAGTGTTCCAAAAATCAATGAAAACCACTTTGCCCTTGAAATCCTTTATCAAATCTACAAATAACGAATCGCCCGTGCTTTCGCTCGCTTGATGCACATAGTAGCCGCCACGAGCTTTTTCTTCCGTGATTTTTGCAGTGATTTCGGCATTCTTGGCTTTTACATAATCTGCATAAAACGGGAAACGCATCTTTTCAATTTCAGCGATGATGGAATCTGGTACGACAGCCTGTTCGGACAACGGTTGGCAATATTCCTGCAACTTGATGAAATCTTTGAAATAACTGTCGCCCTCGCCAAAAATTTCGTTTTTGAACGATTCCACATCCACAGCGCTTTTTTCAAGGTCATAGATAACGCGGCCATTCCAATAGGAGATATTATAACTGAATTTGTCAGCATAAAACATCATGACATTGTCAAGATCAAGCGTTTTGGGATAATCCAAGTAACTCTCGTCAATCACTGGCTTCTTGAATTCGGGGATTGAGTCATTGTAACTCTTGCCGTTGGCTGTGCGGTAGGCGTTTTCTATCCAGAAGCTTCCCATCGAAAGGTAATACGCCTCTTCTGATTTCATAAGGATTCTCAGATACTCTTTTGCACGTTTTGTAACTGGCATTGTGTCGATACGGGTATTGAAATCCTCAAAGAAATCCAAAACATAATCCTTGTACTCCTTCATCGTGAACCTCGATATTTTTTCCGCAGCGGACGGATAGTTGAGCAATTCCTGATTCAAACTGCGCGACACGCCCAACGACAAGGCATAGTTGATGTCAACATTCTCGCCCGAAAAAAAGGGAATCAAGCGGCCATTGGGCAGTTCCCACGGCTCGTTAATCTGCTGAAAATCGAAATCCACAACCACGGTTTTTCCAGCAGAGATTAAAATATCGCTGCTGATAATCGGATTTGCCCCCAAATACACCGTCTGATGTTTTGTCGTCATCGGCACCTGGATTTCGTAGGAGTTGTCGGAGTTGATTCGACCCGAATACGAGAGTTGTTCGCCCAAAAACGGATTGAAGATAAAGACCTTCACCTCAGCGCTCATCTTCTCGCCATACGTCCGTCGGTCAAAGCCATAAATCTTGCCTCTGACAATAGCCGACTCCATTGAAAAACCGTTCGTTTCAAGGCTTTCGCCATTGTCCTTGATGTTGAGAGCATAATTGCGGACAGCATCGGGGACACCCATGCTGCATGCGCCCTCTGTTGGATTTTCGATAGTTTCCTGCGCCGATGCAGTCAGTGAGAGGAGCATCAGCAAGGCAATAATGGTTTGTTTCATTTTTGTTGCGATAATTCGTGATATATTGAATCAAGGTCATCGATGATCATATCGGGACGCGCAGATTGGAGTAGTTCGCACGAATGGTTGCCCCAAGTAACTGCGCAAGTCTTGCAGCCTGCGCGATTGCCCATCTCGATATCGAAAGTAGTGTCGCCCACGACAAGCGTTTCCGTGGCCTCGATGTCCATTCTTTCGAGCAAAGCCAGAACCATATCGGGTGCCGGCTTCGGCGTCAGATGATCATCGACGGTCACCTCTGTCTCAAAATACTTGTCGATGCCATTGTTCTGAAGAATCAAGTCCAGGGAATGACGGTCGCGCGAAGTGACGATGGCCATACGGATGCCGCATTGAGAAAGATGTTCAAGCATCTCTAGCACGCCTGGAAACATGCGGATGTTCGGAATCTCATACTGCATAAAAAGTCCCGCATAAACTTCCACGGCCTGAAATGCTTCGTCATCAGTCATATTTCCCAACGCCTGGAAAGCTTTCCAAAGTGGTCGGCCGATGGTCGCCACCATCTCCTCCTCTGTCGGCACAGGTCGCCCTAATCGCACAAAGGATTCACGCAAAGTTTCCACAATCCCTTGCGCCGTATCGGCCAAGGTGCCATCGAAATCAAATAGTATATTCTTGATCATAATAATATATTGGGAGTTATCAGGAGTTAACGGGAGTTAGTGGGAGTTAACGGACGATACCTTCGTCTTGCAGAAATTGGAGCCCTAAGCAACATTTGTCCGTTAACTTCGCGCTTTAGCGCTAACTCCCGCTAACTACTGTTTACTCCATTTTATTTTCATAACTAATCAGCAAGCCGATGACGGAGGAATAGCTCTTCCGCCCTTCCTCAATGCGATTGGAACGAAGATAGAAGTCGAAAATCTTGTCCTGCATCTCGCCCAAGGTTTCGCTGTACAAACTCACCCAATGTATTCTCCGCTCCAACTCAAGCAGGTGTATCTCGGGGCGAATCTTAGCGTGGATCAGTTTGTACTCCTCCCTTCCCGCTTCCCGCAACGCACGGAGCACATGATGCAGGATGGAGAGATAGCCGCTGAAACGTATCTCGGGGACGTCACTCGACGTGCAGGCAAGATATCCGTAGAAGTTTGCCTCCCCTTCGCTGGTGATGCCCAGGAGGTGCGAAAGTTCATGCGCATAGGCCGCAGCATATTCGCAAGGCAGCAGGTCGCCATTGACGATGAATTCGCCGAAGAAAGGCCCCATCGTGCCCGTCACGCCCACCTTCGACGCAAGCGGTGTCAGCAGCATGGTCTTCTCCCGCGGTTGCTCGGAGAATGGCGCATGGATGCCCATCCCTTTCCCCATCTTGGCATATTGCTTCGCAACTTCCTGCCGCACCAGTGCTTCGTCGACCTTCTTAATCTCGACATACGACTCGTTGAGCTTCGTCACATAGTCGTCGGCAAAGCGCACCAAGACCGCAACGTCATAGTTCGCACGGGGTGTCGATGTGCGCTGGTAGAAGTCCGATTGACAATAGTTCAGACCCCACGCCCCATAGAACCACACGTAGAGCCACACCACCAGTTCCAGTTCCATCCAAAATACTTCACGCTTCCGCTGCTTGTGTTTCACAATGGCATATATCGGATAAAGCAGGAGGACAAGAATACCTACGATGTAGAAAACGCCACTGACGCTGTAAGAAACCTTCGCCGACAAGGCATGCAAAACCTTGCCGACAACGGGATAAATATGCTGCGCATACAGGTCGCCCCCTCCCGGAAGGAGTTGGAACGACACAACCAGAACAAACAATATCAGCAGAATCTTTCGTCTCATCTTAGTCTTGCATAACTTCGAGCGCAAAGATACACATTATTTCCGATTTATCCAAATCCATTGGAAGTTATTCGCAAAAATAAAACAAAAACCTATTCTCAACCTTCGCAAGCACGCTGTCGCGCGACAGAATGCTTTATCCAAGCGTGGCATACCCTTTCTTGGCCAAGATTGGTTATACTCCTGCAGAAGAATGACCATTCTTGGCCAAGATTGGTCATGCGCCAATCGGCGAAAGTACTCTGTCGGCCGTCAGAGTGCTTTTTCCTGTCGAAGCATACCCTTTCTTGGCCAGGATTGGTTATGCTCCCATCGGCGGAAGCACTCTGTCGCGCGTCAGCGTGCTCTATCCTATCGAAGCATACCCTTTCTTGGCCAAGATTGGTTATGCTCCCACAGAAGAATGACCATTTTTGGCCAAGATTGGTTATGCGCCAATCGGCGAAAACACTTTGTCGGCCGTCAGAGTGCTTTATCTTGTCGAAGCATACCCTTTCTTGGCCAAGATTGGTTATGCTCCCGCAGAAGAATGACCATTCTTGGCCAAGATTGGTCATACCTCGGTCTGACAAAGGAAAGTCGCCATTCAAGACGTTCTTTATTTGCAGTCTTAGCTTTTCAAAAAGAATATTATCGAACATTTTATGTGTCGAAAGCCTTATTTTTTGGCAAAAATGACGTTTTTTTGACAAAAACTCTTTATTTTTGCAAATTGAATAGATACGTTACATACAATAACAGCCAATTAACAAAATGGAATTCAAGGTACTGAATCAGAAGATTGCCATCCCTACTGCCAATGGTGTGCTCTTCCCTCACTTCGGACGTGCGCCCGAAT
>JAEEGJ010024167.1_pt1 | contig 12633 bp, 9 predicted proteins | sample 8958761 | NCBI WGS metagenome assembly JAEEGJ01 (sample SAMN16246546, study PRJNA631951) | gut metagenome | biome: gut microbiome; feature: rumen; material: RS-attached | host: Bos | place: Iran: Karaj | collected 2018-10 | reverse complement strand
TGCGGTATCCGTCAGGAAGTTGCGAAACAGAATCGCCGTGGCTCATCCACATTGGCGACGATGCAGGAATGCCTTTGAGTAGCGGGTGTTGGCTGTCGCCGATAATCAAATCCGATATGCCGTACTCTTTCACCTTTCCCGGCTTGACCGTTCCGCCCAGTTGCGACGCAATAAGTTGATGTCCGTAGCAGATACCCAGTTTCGGAACAGGAATGTTCAGAATTTCAGGATTGTATTCGGGTGCGTCGGCGGCATAAACGCTTGCCGGTCCGCCGCTGTAGATGATGCCTTTTGCGCCCGCCAGCTCTTCAACCGGCGCTGCAGGCGAGTGAATCTCTGTGAAAACGCCCAGCCGGCGTACACGGTTGGCAATCAGGTGAGCGTACTGCCCGCCAAAGTCAAGAACGATGATTTTCTCTTGCATATCAGTTTGAATTTTTGCGCAAAGATAGAACGTGAGTTCAAAAAAACACCGATTTTAACATTTTTAACATTTGACGATTCTAAAACCGTCTTTGTGTTTTTTTGAAACAGATGCCGGCACGTCGCAGTGTCAGCCTTTTTGTGTTGGTAATTGCTTATAGCCTAATCTCTTTCAGCAGCTCAACATACCCTTCAATTCCGTTTTCAATCTCGCTCACGGCGATGAACTCGTTGGCGGTGTGCGAGCGTGCCGAGTCGCCAGGGCCCATTTTCACGGTTGGGAAGGCGCCGCTGATGACAGCTTGGTCCGATGTGGTGGGCGAGAAGAACGTCTCAATGCCCAGCTTCCGTGCCGCAACCACAATGGGGTGCTGCTCGTCGATGGCCGATGCGTTCTTGTTGAGCGAGCGCGGCGTAGCCACCGACTTGATGTGCTGCTGAATAATGTCCCAAGTCTCGCGGTTGCTGTATTTCTCGGTTGTGCGCACGTCGACCACAAACTTGCACTGCGCGGGAATCACATTGTGCTGCGTGCCAGCCTGAATCTGCGTCACAGTCATTTTCACGTTGCCCAAAAGCGGACTTTTTTCGGGGAACTGATAGCTGTGCAGCCACTCAATATCCTTCATTGCAATGCTGATGGCGTTGATGCCGTCGGCGCGGGCGGCGTGGCCAGTCTTGCCTTCGGCTTCGCAGTCGAGCACCAGAAGCCCTTTCTCGGCAATAGCCATTTTCATGCCCGTCGGTTCGCCCACAATGCCAGCCGTCACCATTGTTTTTAGTTGTGGCAGAACAAGATACATTCCGTTTGGTCCCGAAATCTCTTCTTCGGCCGAAGCCACAAACAGGCGGTTATATGGCAGCCCCGTGTTGTCGGTTGCCAGAAACGCCGATAGCAGCGACACAAGGCTTGCGCCAGCGTCGTTGCTGCCAAGGCCGATAAGGTTGTCGTCCCGTTCAATTGGTGAGAATGGGTCCGATGCCCAGCCCTGCGCGGGTTTCACGGTGTCCAGGTGCGAGTTGAGCATAAGCGTTGGGCGGCCTTCCACAAAATCGGTGCAGCGCACAATCAGGTTGTTGCCCACCCGTTCGGGTTGGTAGTAGCGGTTGGCCAGTTCCTTTGCCACAATGTCTGCCACCCGTTTCTCGTCGCCGCTGAGCGATGGCGTGGCAATCATTCGCTTCAGAAGGCCAACGGCAGTGTCGGTTATTGAGTTCATATTTCCCATTTGGTGGTAAAAATACAACTTTGGCGGAAACAAAAAACAGCGAAGTTTTTGCGCTGAAGTTTTTCCATAAAATGGAAATCATAAAATGGAAATCATAAAATGGAAATCATAAAATGGAAATCATAAAATGGAAATCCATTTTTCAGTTTTCCGCCCTGCAACTTTACAAAAGTGCCGTTTTTCTTTCTTTATGTCGTTTTTTTCTTTTTTTTTGCGAACGCGGAAAATTGCAACTATCTAATTTATTAATAATGAGAAAGAAAAGATTATTTAAAACATTGCTCTTGTTTGGCTTGGCGGCCTTGTCGCTGACTGCAACGGCAGGCGACAAAGACAAATCGTATTACCCCACCAAAGGCTATCGCGGGGCATTTGACGTAGTGTGGGCGGATAATTTCAAGAGAGTGTATAGGGATGAATATGATAAATCACAATCTATGTCTCAAAAATCCTATCTTGTTCTTCAGTTTTCCACAACTCACGGCTACCAAATTGTACCGGAACTTTATGCAGGTGTTGGTGCAATGATTGATGGTGGTGGAATAATGTTTGGTAGTCATCCGGAAGACAATAACACTGATTTTGCTTATGTCACTTTTACACCATTTGTTACTGTTCGTTATGATATTCTTCGGAAACGAATCTCGCCATACTTAGAAGGACGAGTAGGATACAGATGTGCGGCAATACATGAAGAGTGTGACTATGACAAACTATATGCAACACCAATGATTGGTGTTCGTTTTGGAAACTTCAATCTTGCTGTATCATATGAATGTACTACGTTCGGTGGCGAGGTCAAAAAAAGTCAGACGTGGGATGACACTTATTATATGACAAAGCGTTTTTCTGCCATAGGCTTTCATGCCGGTTTTGATTTTGGTGCACGCAAGAAACAATAACTAAAACACATACGAAAATGAAAAAAACAATATATCTCTTATTGATGTCGGGTGTTTCAATAATGCTCAATTCTTGTATAGATGAAGTTGACCCAGATCCAGTTCCTACAACACCTATTATGCATATCCGCGATGGATTCATTACTCAAGACACTGCAATTAGTCTTAGTGTTGGTGGAAGCGATGCCAATGACGATGTCGCTATCGGTTATGATTATTATCTCAGTACTGATAATTCTAACTTTGAAAAGATTAGTCCTAATAATGTCAAACTTCAACCGTATACGCAATATTGGTGGTACGCTGTTCCCAATTCTTACTATGGTAAAGAACTTGTTGCCACAGGCGAACGGACTGAGACGCGTACATTTTACTGCATTCCGCCATTCGATATTGAGAGCGACAACGGCGAAGGCGATTGGGCAGCCATTATCCGTTTCAAAAATGTGGGCAATATTATGGGCGGCAAGGTTACAGCCAAGTCCGACTATGGTAGTTTTGAAGTGGAAATTCCAGCAGGGCAGGATAGTTGCTATATAAAATATGAGCGCTATTTTGAGAGTGGTTCGGAACCTGATAATAACGCATACGTACATTGGTGGGACGATGCCCATGGTGTTTATTATGAGCCTATTATATATACATTTAAGGTGGACCTTACACTTAGGGTAGGTGATAAAGACACTACTTACACCAAAAGCATTAAAGAGATAATCCTTGATAAAAATGATGCCGTACGCGACCACGAGTTCAATGTCTATCGTGTGGTGAAGATTGGCAACCGTCAGTGGCTCGTCGATGACTTGCGCACAAAAAGTTTCATTTACAAAGGCGATACAATCAAACTCGATGACGTAAAGATTTTCAATTTCGATAAAGAATCGCCTGTACCGTATAAAACAGTTAAGTTGTCTGAATCGGGCTCTACGGGAATTGTTTATTGTATTGGGGATTGGAGAAACAGGGATGTTGATTTCAAGGATAAGAATGGGAAAACTTGTTCATTGGGAATGCAAAGTTTAATACCGCTTTTGGCCCCCAAAGGATTCCATATCTCAAATAATGCGGATTGGGAAGATTTGGAAAAATACTATGGGGTTGAATCACCAGAAATTACAAAGTTGGAAAGTGGGTATTATCCACAAGGATATGTTTATGAAGATAATTATGACGATCTGCGTCAATATTATACTAAATATTTTCAGGGAGGTGATATGTATTTACGTCGGCAGCTTTCGTCAATGTACGATTGGGTTTATTATAATAATGAAGAAAACTCAGTTGGTATGCAAATGCCGTTTAACGCTAAACCATTTGCAGGTGAAGGCCACGGGTGCATATATTATACATTGATGGACGAAGAACACAAGTACAGTCTCGGTTTGTTCCGAATACTATCGACTGTTGATAAAGGCATTTTCAATTTTGGATGTTCTAATACATGGCAAGGTCTTTATCACTATGCATCACTTCGCTGCGTGAAAGATTAAAGCAAAAAACAATTCATAGGCAAATAGAAAAGGCGCAGTATGGCGCCTTTTTTTGTGGTGTTAGTTTGAAAGGCGAAACCGCCGTTTCGGAAATAGCGTTTTCGCAAAAAAAATCCCGTCCAAAAAAACTTTTTAGACGGGATAAATCTCTAATTATCAACTTCTAACTTCTAAATCCTAACTTTTAAATCACCAGCCTTGTCCCCCCGCCGTTTTTCAGGCCGTCGGTGTTTGTGATGACCACGCTCGCAACGCCGGCGCGGATGGCGTCGAAACCGTTGTCGAGTTTCGGAATCATTCCTTCGTTGATGATGCCAGATGCCTGATACTCTTTGAATTTGTCGAAGGTGAGCGTGCCGATGACCGAGTTGTCGTCGGTGGCGTCCATAAGCACGCCAGGCTTCTCGAAGCAATAGACGAGCGTCACGCCGCACGATTTGGCCAGGGCGCGCGCCAGTTCCGACGCGATGGTGTCGGCATTGGTGTTGAGCAGTTGGCCGCGGCCGTCGTGCGTGATGGGCGACACCACAGGCACCGCGCCTTGCTCGATGAGCGAGAAGAGCACTTCGGTCTGCACGCTGTCAACGTCACCCACAAAGCCGTAGTCGATGGTTTTCACGGGGCGCTTGTGCGACAGAATGATGTTCAGGTCGGCACCAGTGAAGCCGAGCGCGTTCACGCCGCGCCGCTGCAGTTGCGCCACAATGTTTTTGTTCACCAGACCTGCGTAAACCATTGTCACAACGTCGATTGTCTCTTTGTCGGTGATGCGTCGGCCGTCAACTTTCTTGATTTCGACGCCCAGGCGGTTCAGCAGTTTGTCGGCAGCCCGCCCGCCACCGTGCACAAGCAGTTTGTTGCCCTGCATTGCCGCAAAATCGTCGAGCAGAGTGTTGAGCGTTGTCGGGTCTTCGACAACCGCACCGCCAACTTTTACTATGGTGAGATTTTTCATTGTTTAATCGTTTAAAGTTTAGTCGCTTCGCTGTTTAGAAGGTTTAGTCGCTTCGCTGTTTAGAAGGTTTAGTCGCTTCGCTGTTTAGAAAGTTTAGAAAGTTTAGAAGTGTTTAGAAGTGATAGAATTAAGACTTCAGACTTCAGACAAGTCGTTCAGTCGCAATTCCTAATTCGTAACTCGTAATTCGTAACTCGTAATTCCTAAATCCTACCTGTTACAAGCATTTCTTGAATCTCTCAATAAAATCCTGTGCTTCGGCCATTGACAGGCTGAGCGGCGGCAGCAGACGGATGGTGTTTGCGCCCGCAACGCCCGTAAACACGTGCTGTTCCATAAGCAGCCGTTGGTTGCGGATTTCCTTTATCGGCTCTTCGAATTCGATGCCAATCATAAGGCCGCGACCGCGCACTTCCTTGATGCGGTCGATTTTCTTCAGTTCCGAGAGCAGATAATCGCCAACTTTTGCGGCGTTGTCAACCAGATTCTCTTCTTTGATGATGTCGAGCACGGCGCAAGCACCAGCGCAGGCCAGATGGTTGCCGCCGAAGGTTGTTCCGAGTTGGCCCACAACAGGCGTGAAGAACGGCGCGATGATGACGCCTGCCATTGGCAGTCCGTTGCAGATGCCTTTCGCAACTGTCACAATATCAGCCTTGATGCCTGCATATTGGTGGGCGAAGAATTTGCCGCTACGTCCGTAACCCGACTGAATCTCGTCCAAAATCAGCACCGTGTTGGTGTCGGTGCAAGCCTGACGCAGGTCGCGCATAAATTGGTCGTCGGGCACCTGAATGCCGCCAACGCCTTGAATGCCTTCAATTATCACCGATGAGTAGATGCCTTTCTGCAGTTCGGCACGCATTGCGGCGGTGTCGTTGAAATCGATGAAAGTAACTTCAAGTCCTTCATTTACAGGGGCAATGTACTTTGGAATGTCGGTCACGCGAACGGCAGCCGATGTACGGCCGTGGAACGAGTGGCGGAAGGCCAGCACCTTGTTGCGGTTGTTGTAGAACGATGCCAGTTTCAGCGCGTTCTCGTTGGCTTCGGCGCCTGAGTTTATCAGGAAAAGCGAGTAATCGTCGTAGCCCGAGATGGGGCCAAGTTTTTCGGCCAACTTCTGTTGCAACTTGTTAATCACCGAGTTAGAGTAGAACCCAAGCGTTGCCACCTGCTCGCTGATGGCCTTCACATACTTCGGGTGCGCGTGCCCGACCGAAATCACAGCGTGTCCGCCGTAAAGGTCGAGATATTCCTGCCCGTTGGCGTCCCAAACGTGGCAGCCTTTTCCTTTCACTATTTCAATGGGAAATAGTGAGTAAACTTCAAATAATTTCATCGTTTATAATGTTTTATGTTTCTGCTCGCAAATCGTACGCCTTTGCGGCGCGTTTTGTGTTTTCTGCCTTTCGGCGAAGACCGGCAAAGGTGCAAACCGTTAATTCACACCCAGTTGCAATTGTCCGCTGTTCCGCGAAAGCGAAATGCGAAGTTATAATTAAATGTGCAAAATTTGTCGCGGCAAGAAGAAAAAAAGCGACACGCCCCTCCCCGCCCCAATCATTTACGCATAACTGTGCATTCCGCCAAGGAGGAAATTCACGCCGAAATAGGTTATCAGCACCGATAAAAAGGCTACAATCAGGAAGATATGAGCGGCCATCGGTTTTTGCAGACGCGGGAATAGTGACGGGTGCAGCGGCATTGCGTAGATGAGCATTGTTATCAGCGCCCAGACTTCCTTGGGGTCCCAGCCCCAGTATCGGCCCCACGATTGGTTGGCCCAGATGGCGCCAATGAAGATGCCTGTTATGAGCAGGAACAGTGCTGGATAGAGCATCAGTTTGCTCACAACATACAGCATTTCAGTCTGTTCGGTGTTGCCGCGACGGCCAACCGCAACAGCCGCAATGCCGTTGAGCATTGTGAACGCAAGCAACGTATAGGCCAGCATCAGAACGCAGACGTGGATACTCAACAGCGGCGAGGTCAGAACCGGCATCAGATGTGTTATCTGCGGATTCGACTCGCCAAAACCGGCAACCATCAGCGTCAGGCCGGAAACAATGTAGCCGAAAGGCACCATCAGCGCAAAGCGACGTTGAAAGACCAGCGTGAGGGCCATTGCGCAAACCGACATAAACTGCATTGTCTCAAAGCCGTTCGACAACGGCAGATGACCGCTTACAAAGCCGCGTAACACAATGGTTGTCAGGTTGTAAGCAAGCAACAAACCCAACACAACATTGAGCACAATAGTAACCGGCCGGCCAACCGGCTTGCGGCGCATCAGTTTGAAAATGAAGAAGATAAAGATAATAATGCCGGCAGTGGTGAGGCCCATCGAGAGCATCTTTGTAATATTCAATGAGTTGTAAAGACGCTCGGCTCGTATTTTGCCAGCTGTGGGCAAAACAGAGGCGGCTGTTTTCTCCTGATAGCGTTTGATTTTGCCGATTGTGAGATTGAGGCTGTCGTAGCTGCGAGTGAACGCCAGCTCTCCAATGTAATCCATTGTTTTCTTGATAAATAGCCATTCGTCGTTGGGCATATCGAGTGGCAGATTGTCGGCCGGATTATACCAAACAATCTGATTATCATCGGCATACGGGAATAATTTCAACAATTGGCCGTTGAGCAGCATCATCACTATGTTCATCTTCTCGTCGGCCTCGCGGAACGATTTCGCTCCAGGCACGTCCTTGCCGCTGAAAATGTCGGTCATCACCTCATCGAGGCGGCGGTTGTTGGCGATGAAATCGTTGTACGACACATACTTACTGCCGCCACCAATGACATTCCGGGCTTCGCCTTTCAGTTTTATCATCGGCTCGTCAGCCCATCCGGAAGGATTGAGCAGCCAACCCATAAACACTTGTTCAGCGCTCATTCCCTTATAGTTAGCTTTGCCGTAGAGCTTGATTGTGAAATTGCGCGCCACTGTCTGCATTGGTCCGATACGGCCGTTGCTGTAGGCGTAGAGCTGCCCGAACTCCTCCGCCACATTGCGTGGCAAGGCTTTCGAGTTGTTTTGCGCCGAAAGTGTTTGCGCCTGCAACCCAATGCACAAAAGCAAAACCGCAGCGGCCAATTTGCTGCTAACCAGTTTTTTGAGCGTTGTGCGGAATCCGCAGTTTGGCATAATAAGAAGCAGAATCATCGCAATAAGCAACATTGCGTAACCGGTATAAGTAATACCAATGCCAACAGGGTCGTGTGATACCGACAGATAAGTGCCGCCGCCATCGGGGTCGTAGCCCGACTGATAGAAGCGGTAATTGCGAAAGCTCGCCACATTGTTCATCGACACATTGGCAGTCTGCGAGTCGGCTCCACTCTTGAAAATCAATGCGCTAACATAGTCCATCGGCGACTGAGTGCCAGGATAGTTCACTGTTTCGAAACCTTCGAGCTCAACACTGAACGGCATTTTGCAAATCTCGCCGTTGTTGTTGATAATGAACACATTAGTCTGCTCGCCTACGCGAATATGCGTGGTGCCTTGTTCGCCGAAAATGTGCGTAATGAGCGCCCCGACCAAAATCATCGCGAAAGCGGCGTGAAGAAGAAAACGCGACGGATTGCTGAAAAGACGTTTGCGAAGAATGTAGGCCATTCCACTCACTCCGATAATCGCCCAAATAATTGTAAACCAGACCGAACCATAGATGTTGACTGCGGCGAAACGAGTGCCGTAAAGTTTCTCGATTATTGTGGCCGCAGCCATAATGGCAATTATCGCCACATACGAGGTTATGACCGTGATTCTCAACGCTTTCATTCCGTTTAAATATTGATGATTTTGTTTGAAAGTGCGTAAATTGTGAGTCCCGACTGCGTTTTGATGCCGGTTTTCTGTGTGATGTTTTTCCGATGGCTGATAACCGTGTGGACGCTGATATTCAGCTTGTCGGCAATCTCTTTATTCATATTTCCCTGAGCCAGCAGACGCAACACATCCAATTCACGGTCAGATAGTTGCATCGATGAATCAGTGTCTTCGGTCGGTTCGTCGTTCAACTTTGAATTTATCGCCTCAACAATTTCGCTTGGAACATCGGTGATGGCAATCTGCAAATCGAACTGATTCAGATATTTAGGGTCGAAAAACGCGTAAACAAGCGCGCACCAGACCACATTGGGATTTTTTTGTTTCAGGTGCGCCAATTCCCGGCCATCCTGTTGCAGAAGTTGGGGATTGATGATTATCAACTGCAATTTGTTGGCGGTTATAAAACGCTGCATATCTGCAACATAATCGATTTTATACAAATCGAATTTGCCGGCTTTGAGCAGAATGTTGCTCAATCCGTTGACAATTATGGCCGAAGGCTCAAGAATGCCAACCCGGAATACTGTTTTATCTGACTGCCTCATAATTATTTAGCCTTGCTTAAAGAACGCTCAACTTTCATAACGAGCGGCATCAGTATCTGTTCCTCAATGACCGAATGGGCGTAGAGATTGCTTTCAACATCGCACAAACTCAATAGCAGACGGCGACGGATTTGTCTGTCCTCGCGCACCGATATATATTTGATTAACAAACTTTTCAGCTCGTCAAGCTTGTAGTTTATGTCGGTGTGGTGCTTGCGGTACTGCTTTGCCGAAAAACTCTTGTCAAACGAGTCGCTGTCAACGCCTATGTATTTGTTATACAACGCATTGATATAAGGAAAAGCAACTCGGTCCTCGTAGTCGAGGTGCTCGTTCACCTCAGCATAATACTCTTTGAAAAACTTCTCGACAATGCTGATTTCAGTCGAACTATTGACGTTGCGCAACTCGTTGATAATGTTGCGGATTTCGGGGTATTTCTCGTTGAGATAATAAGCGTGAGTATTGTGCAGGAATTTGATTATCAGCGGAATGTTCTCGACACCGAACTCAAGTTTCGATTCAACCACAAAGCCGTTGTAAATGTTTGAAACCGTGGTGAAAAGGTTTGTGTCGATATTGTGTTCGGTACAGAACTCGGCCACGGTTTTGTCCTGCAATATGTAGTCAACTTCAAAATATTCAAGCACATAGAGCAACGACGGACTGTTGTAAATCACATCAGCAAGTTTGCTAGCCGGTTTCAGATATTGACGACTTTCGTTATACATAACATTTTGCTTTTCAACGATTAAACATATTTTTGACAGTTGTGGGGAACGCTCCTCACAGCTGTCAAAAATAATTCATCGTCGGCGAATTTTAAAAGTTTTTCTGACTTTCAAATCGATTCAATAAACTTCACAATCGCATCGCGGTCGGCTTTGGGCAGGGCGCGGAAGTTCTCAACCGACCATCGGGCGTCGCTCTGGCTGCTTCCGTGCCACATTATGGCTTCCATAACGTTGCGCGCGCGGCAGTCGTGCAGACGGTCGTCGGCACCTGTGACGAGACGCGACAGGCCGCGGCCCCAAAGCGGTGTTGTGCGGCACCATCCCGTGCGTATGTCGTTAGCCATAAACAGACGGTGCTGAACCATATCGGTGTAAGGCCAAATTTTCTGGTGCGGATAGCGCGGCATATCGGCGTTGCCGAACATTCCGTTGGGGTCAACAATGTTGTCGTCGCCTGTGGTCCACGACGGACGGTGGCAGGCGGCGCAGCCAATCTGGCGGAACAAATCGTGGCCGCGGGCCACATCGGGGTCGTCAAGGTTGCGGGCGGCGGGCACGGCAAGTCCGCGGTGCCAAATCATAAAGTTGCGGTAGTCGTTGTCGCTCATTTCGGGCTTGGCAATGTTCTTCGACTCGCCGTCAACTGTCTCTTTTCCTGTCAGATAGCGATAAATATCGTACTCAACGCCCTTGTCGGTCTTTTCGGCGGGGAAGTAGTTGTAAAATTCGGCCTGAACGTCAGGGTCTTTCGACGCGGTGGCGGCATAGGCGGCCGTCATATAATGGTAGCGGCGGTCGGAACGCGTCACGTTGGTAATGTTCCAAATGGCGTTGGCGCCTGCGGCGTCGAGCAGCGGACCGCGCGACAGGGCGTAGGTGAACCGTTTGGCGTATTTCTCGCCCGTCAGGCCCGAATACTGGCTGGCCCAATCGGTGCCGTTCCAAATGGCGGGGTTCAGGCTTGCGCCGACGGCTGTCTCTTTGATATACTGCGCTTTAAGCGAATCGTCGGGAATGGCGTCGAGCAGCCCCGTGCCATAAACGCCGATTGTCGATTCGAGTCTGATACCGACATCGCTGATATCGATATTGACAATCTCGCCGCCGCGTTTGGCTTGTATTGGCACGTAGAACGCGCTGGCGGGAATCTTCACTTCGGGATAGATTAGTTCGTATTTCTCGCCGTCATCGAACTGGTTGCCCCACTCGTCGGTGTAGGTCAGCCAATCGATTGTGATTTGGTCTTCGTCAATCGGCGCTTTGAACGGCGCCACGGCCAATGTCTGCGGCATTCCTGTGACCGAAGTCAGATAGCCGTCGGTTGTAACATCATAGAGCACAAGCAGATAGCCGTTGCCCATATCGGTAGCCTTGTAGCGCGTCTGGCGCTTGCCGTGGCCGTACGACGGGTGGCAGTAAAGGCAGCCGTTGCGCACCATCAGCGGGCCCAAGCCCTTGAAAGCGCTGTTGGTGTCTTGTGTGAAATCGCGCTCAAAAAAGTACTCGCCCAATTTGAACGCTTGCGCGAAATTGCCTGTGTTGCAGGCAGGTGTGGGCTGTTCGTAGGCCGACGCGCCCGCGTTGAAAACCGTTCCCAAACGGCCGCCCGCATAGTACTCTTCGCTATCGACGGGCACAGGTGTCGGCTCGTCTTCGCCATTGTCGCGGCAGCCAATCAAAACTGTCGTTGCTGCCAATGCAAGTGTCAATAAATCAAGGTGTTTCATATTCAGATAAATTTAGGTTTCATTATGCGCGACAAGCACCAACGGTTTTCCCGTGGTGCCCATCGCATTCGACTTTAAAATCAATATAAATTCTTGGCTTTACATTTTTAGTGGATTGGTTAATCGGTGAACTGGTGAATTGTTGAACTGAAACTCAATCAATTAACCGATTCACCGATTATCCGATTCAACATTATTCAATCTTTCCCTTCAGTGCGTCAAGAGCCTCGTCCAAATCCTCGAGCGCCTTAATGGCCTCGCCTGCCGAAGCATCGGTGTAGTTGAGCACGAACGGACGTTTCATTTTGTTAACCTTGTCGAGAGCGGTCTCGAGAGCCGACATTACAGCGTTGGCCTCGCTTGCCGCAACGCTTTGCAGATAGGCCATCAGCGACTTCTCGGCTGGCACTGCGCCCGAAACGCTCAAACCGCCGTAAAGTGCGTGTTTACAACTCATTACGTTGTCGTAGAAGTCCTGAATCGAGTTTTGTGCGTTAGGCGATTCAATATAGTTCGCGTCCTCGCCTGTATGCGGTGCGCCGATTTTCGAGTGAGCCACCTCGTCGATAATGTCCTGGCAACCCTCAATTATTTGAATGGCAGCCAATTCGACGGTTTTCCAACGCGAGCCTGCGTTTCCTGCAGTGCGGAATTCCTCACCGAAGAAATCATCGGGTTCCATTTCGTTGTCTTCCAAAACTTTAGCCTTTGCAGCCGTTACATTTTCAGTTCCTGCCCAAGCAGCCTCAAGACGGCAGGCCGAAAGGAACAAATCGGCGGCCACAGCCTGGCA
>JAEEGJ010024164.1_pt1 | contig 12636 bp, 11 predicted proteins | sample 8958761 | NCBI WGS metagenome assembly JAEEGJ01 (sample SAMN16246546, study PRJNA631951) | gut metagenome | biome: gut microbiome; feature: rumen; material: RS-attached | host: Bos | place: Iran: Karaj | collected 2018-10 | reverse complement strand
TCATATTAATAATTTAAAGCTTATTTGTTTTTCTCTATTACTACTGCATTTCCATTTGCTGTATTTAAGTTCATCTTTGGGAAAATTCTATAACAAAAGTGATATACTTAAAGGATGAGCACTTGGCTCTTTTAATATTCAATTTACACCATTATACGGACGTAACCGCCATAGGTCTACTTTTCTTGCTCCCAGAACAAGCGGTTTGTTAAGTCTGTGAGTCTACAACTCTATTTATTTCCAAACAAAATGAAAGTGGGCGTAAAATCACGTCTTCTGCGTCATTTTATGCAGAACTATCTGGAGCTTCAGTCTTTCTTCCGGGTCGTTCAGATCACATCCGAGGATCTGATCGATCCGGTTCAGTCTGTCTATAAGGCTGGAGCGGTGCAGGTGGAGCGTTCTCGCGGTGGCAGAAATGGACTTGTTACAGTCCAGATATGTCCTGAGAGTATCGATGTATGAAACCTGAGAGGAAATATCGTGCTTCCATAGCCTGGTTAGCCCGTCAGTGTAGAAAAACCTGACAGGCACATTGCCGGTAGCGTGGCTCAGGAGCTGCTGAAGGATATAGTCTTCGTAAAAGAAGATCCTTTCTGTTCTACCGGACTTGAGCCCGTGTTCCAAGGCGGCGCCTGCCTGAAGATATGCATATGTACAGTCAAACAGGTCTTCGAACATATGTGAAATGCCACTGGTGATCCTCATTTTTTTCGTTATCGGGGTCAGGATAGCATTAAGGGCACTCCGGTAATCATCGGCAGGGGCGGAAATAATGGCACATACAAAAGTATCATGCTCAAATGATAAAGCCCCGGGAATCTGTTGCTCAATCAGCGAAGAAACATATCCTCTGGGCAGGGTTGCCGAGTCGTCATCTGACTGAAGCACAGCAAAGCATAGAGTGTCTTTGAAATTGTATCTGCTGATAATGCTGCGTTGCTCACTGGTAACAGGCTGGCCGTTTACGATATCCCTGACAGCCTGGCGCATTGCTGCATGCTCACCTGCCAGTTGCGGAATGCGCAGGAATGCCTGCCTTAGCATTTCTGAGAAATAAACACACAGTTCCGAATCAGATGGCCGGATCTGGCGGAAGCCTCCCAGAATGGTGATGCATCCCAGAAATTCGTTTTTATCAAAGATATTTACAGAAAGAGTACTGCTGTCGAGCAGATTCATCAGCAACGGTTCTCTTATATTGGTGGCGATCTCATGTAGGGAGAGGAAGGTGGCCATAAGATCAGGGTCAAATGTCGGACCGTCCAGATTCATACCAAGCTCATCCTTCAGATAATCCTTATCTGTATAGGCCAGATAGTTGAAGTCAGAGCCGATCAGGAGCAGCGGATTATTGAAGATGTCCTTGCTTAAGTCCAGCATTTCCTGCAATGAGGCACTGCCGCGGAGAACTTCGTTTAGCCTGCCTTCCCAGGCCTCATATCTGTTGAAAACATCCTGCACCAGATTGAAAACGCGGAATATGTTTTCATCTTCAGGCACTGAAAGGATGCTGCATCCTCTGTAAAAAAATGCTGTGGGAGTACGGCTGCCCAGACATATTAAAAGCACATTTTCTTCAATCGCAGGCTCTTCAGGCAAATGGTCTGCGCTGCATACATAAACATGTCCGCTTAAGAATTCCTTCTGTCCGTCCAGATAGAATTCAGGCCTTAACAGAACCAGTTCCCGTACGCTGTCGCCGTTAAAAGAAACTTCAATATAATTCTTCAGATTCTGATATATGATGTCTGCATTCAGTCTCATATTCCGCTCCTCACTGCTTTTTCATTTTGCTTGCGGCCTGCTGTCAATCTAAGGCCATAGGCCGAAGAATCATTTATATAATATTATCTGTATTGCCTGAAAGTCAATGTGTGCCCGTGATATATAAGGGTAATTTGGTGTCAAAATACAAAAATTCAGGTCAATTTATAAATATTGACCGTTATTTTTGACGGTTTACTGACAGAATAAACATATACTTTGGAGAATTAAAAAAAGCCGGGCCTTAGCGTACAATCAAAATGAATTAAAAATATAGATTTGATAAAGGAGGATAACATGCTCAGGGAAAAACTTGGAACTACAAAGTGCTTCAAGACAGCCTGGGGCAGGCTCGTCACTGAAGAAGAGGCATTTACACAGGTAAACCGCCAGATAGCAGCAATGTGTGCAAACCTTTTCCAGGTAATGAGGATATTTGAGCCAAGCTGGGAGAAGCGTACCGAAGCAATATGTGAAATAGCAAACATGATGAACATGGCTGTTGCCGGAACCCCGGAAGAGCAGAAGGCATATGTGGATATGGCTCTTTATGAGGCGTTCAATATTCCGGAGCTGTGCGAGAAGTCCAGCTGGCTGGGCGGCATCACAGGTGACTCAGGCGACGAATGGGAGAACATGGCAGGCCGTGTTATCCAGTTTACAAGGGACCGCGTGGAAAAGGAGCTGGATACATGTCCATGGGATATTGTTGGCAGCGAGCTGTGCAATATGACGACCAGCATGTTCACAGCCAATTTTGATCTGGCTTCATCTAATGGAACAGAAAATGAAGTTGCCCTCAATATGTGCCAGGCCAGAGGCTGCGGAAACAAGCACTGCAGAGTAGTTGCAGAGCGACGCGATAAGTTCGGACTTCCAAAGCAGGAATGGCTGGAGCATATGCAGCAGCCGGTTAATCCAATCCATGACACCCCGAGAGAGCGTATGGTGAAGGAAGGCCAGTGCCTGCGTAATGGCCAGTATACCCAGGCTTTCGGCGAGGAGACCTCACTGGAGGAAGCTTACCACTGGGTTGCACAGATGGGCTGGGTATGGTCAGTACAGTTCCCGATGATGGCCATCAGGGATATGGCTCCTGATGAAGATGAATTCATGCGTGTTTTCAGAATCATATTTGCTACAGCCGGAAAAAACCAGTTCATAGATCCGTTCGCAAAGGAAGGTCTCAGGCAGTATCTGGGCGTTCCTCACAGCATCGATGATAATGATGGCAGGATCCTCGGATCATACATCATGTATATGCTGGACGTTCAGCAGGTTCCTTACCAGATGGAGAGATGGACAGAGGACGAGACCTGGATTCGTCTTAAGACAGAAGACTTTACTGCACGTTATGAGATGGCTCCGCTGGACGAACTGGTAGATGCATATGAGGCTCAGTGGAACGGCGCTGCTAAGACACTGGTATCTCCGGAATGGTCATGCGTGATAGAAGGCCGTGATGATGAGGATATGATCATCAAGGTAATCCGCAAAGAAGACCTAAGAATGGTTTAAAGGAGGGAAGGACAATGTTATTCAAAGATGATAAAACAGCACGTCTGGACGCAGAAACCATCCGCAAGGGAGTTGGCTGGTACAGGTGGACTCATGACCTGGTTGAAGTAACAGGAAAGGATGCCCTTGAGGTACTTAATAATATATTTGTCAGCAACATTGGAAAGGTTGCTGCAGGCAGGACCAAATATACTGCCATGCTTAATGAAGACGGTGAGATTATCGACGATGTGATCGTTATGCATATGAGCGAAGATATCTACTGGGTGTCAACCCTTTACGGACCGCGCCTGATCCCGTGGATCGAGGCTCATGCAGAAGGAAAAGACATACAGACAAAGATCATCACATATGACTGGGATATGTATGCAGTGCAGGGTCCGGATTCACCGAAGGCTATGGAACTCCTTCTGGAGCAGCCTGTCAGCGAAATGAAGAGATTTGCAGTTGCAGAAAACGCCATTGCAGGAATCCCTGTATATATTCATCGTTCAGGATTTACCGGTGAAAATGGTTTTGAAGTATACTGCGCAGCTGATAAGACTACAGAAATCCGTGGACTGATTGCTAAGGCAGTGGAGGCAGCCGGCGGCCGTGAGATATATACCCTGGAGGTATATGTACGTTCGATTCCTATGGAAAAAGGTTTTGCCCTTAAGCAGGATTTCAAACATCTCAATCCATTCGAGTGCGGCATGGGCTGGTCGGTAGATCTGGACAAGGACTTCATCGGAAAGGAAGCAACACTGCAGATCAAAGAGAATCCACGCTGGCGCATGGCAGGACTTGAGTTTGAATGGGAGTCCACAGAGGACATCTCCATATGGGAGAGGGTTTATCTGTATGGCGTGGAGGTCGGCAGATGTGCTCAGGCTATCTATGGATATACAGTTGATAAGAATATAGGCTTTGCAACACTGCGAGCCGATGTTCCGGACGGGGCAAAGGTTACAGTAGGACCGAACGGCTCTCCTGCAACGGTTGTAAGCAAGGTATTCTGTTAGGAGGCAGATATGGGAAGATTAGATGGAAAAGTATGTGTGATCACAGGTGCGTCTGCCGGAATCGGACGCGCAACAGTGTTACTGTTCGCACAGGAAGGCGCAAAGGTAATGGCAGCTGCAAGACGTAAGGAGCAGCTGGAAGAACTGGTAAAGGAGTGCGAAGGACTTCCGGGAGAAGTTGATTACTGCGTAACAGACGTAGGTGATGCAGCATCGGATGCGAACCTGATAAAGGCAGCTGTGGAGAGATTTGGCAGGCTGGATATTGCGGTAAACAATGCAGGTGTTATGGATGACAATACCGCCATTGCAGATATGTCTGATGAAATGCTGCAGAAGGTATTCCAAATCAATACCTTTGGCCTGATGTACTGCTTGCGCGAGGAATGCAAACAGTTCCTTGCCCAGGGAGACGGAGGCGTGATCGTTAATATCTGTTCTGTTGGCGCAACCCATCAGACAGCAGGAGCAGCATACTGCGCAAGCAAGGGCGCAGTTCTGTCAGTCACAAAGAACACAGCCTATATGTACAAGGATGCTGAGATACGCTGCAATGCACTTTCACCTGGCGGAGTGGTAACGGACATTCCTCTGGTAATGCCGCCTGCAGATGAGTTCGGTTTCTCCAGGACATCTGAGCTGCTGAACTTCTCGGGTGAGCTGGCAATGCCGGAAGACCTGGCAGATGCCATCCTGTTCCTTGCAAGTGACCAGTCACGTTATATAAACGGAGTAGAGCTTAAATGCGACGGCGGCTGGACAAGCTTCTGATAAAGCAAAAGGCCGTCTGAAAACATTAGATAAAAAAAATAATCATTATAAAGGAGGAAATATCATGTCATTTTCACTTGATTCAAAAGTAAAGGAAATCTTAAAGGATCCACGCGCTTGCGCAGTACTGGACAAATATGCTGAGGGTGCTTCCAAAAACCCGCAGATGAAACTGGTAGGCGGACTTACTCTCCGCAAACTTGCAAGTTTCCCACAGTCAGCATATCTGCAGCCGCATCTTGAGGAACTGGACAAAGAACTTCAGGCAATAGAGTAAACTTCCTCAAGGGTTTCAGTTATCTGAATATGACTGAAAGTTCCAAAGGGGCAACGCAAATTGCCTGGCATAGCATTTAATTGAGCTATGGCACAAAATTAGCCTTATTATTGGATTTTTGCAAATATAATAGACCTATGGCACACTTTTGGATGGAATTTGTGCCATAGGTCTACTTTTCTTGCTTCCAAAACAAGAAACCTATTTGGTTCCGTCCTGGATGGACAGAATACATTTGTGAGGCTGCCTGATATGTTGGAAATATCATACAATCCTCATATTTCCCTGCAGTGTTCCGAATATTCCCGTTCGGATAATACTCCGCGCCTTTGATCAAACCTTTGATATCAAAGATCCCTTCCTGGAAGATCTTTCCGTTTGGATAATAGGAGGTTCCTTCCCCGCACGGCTTGTCATTTAAAGTGTACCCTTCATACACCAGTTTGCCTTTATCCGAAAACAGTTGCCAGGATGTACGTCAGGTACAAATGTTGTTAGGCCATACAACGCCGGAAATGACCAATCGGTATATCCACAACAACCGTGGTCTCGAGGTCCTTCGTGCAGCAAGAAGTACAGTAATGGCCAATCTGGTACAGTAAGTACAGTAAATTTCAATTCTGAAAAAAGTCCAAAAAAATCCCGCAAACCCTTGATATATAAGGATTTGCGAGATTCCTCTCACCGAGGCGACAACCAGATTTGAACTGGTGATCAGGGTGTTGCAGACCCACGCCTTACCACTTGGCTATGTCGCCTTACATATTGATGCACGTTTTCGTGCTTGAATATTATAACAACTGCCTTTTTCTGCGTCAAGAAAAGATTATGGATTTGGTGCTTTCTTTATGACGCCTTAAAAACCGAACTGACAAGCATCCCCAGCAGATTATTGTCATAGATCAGCTTCAGCACCGGACTCTCATTGATCACCTTCAGCACGCTTTCTCCAAAAGCAGTTCCGGAAATAGCTGTGATCAGGAAGCAGAGGCACCAGAGGATCAGCAGTCCTTCAACCAGGCAGAGGATGCCTCCAAGCAGCCGGTTGATCCCGCCAATAATAGGGATCTTTCCGATCACTCCTACTATCTTAAGTATGATCCGCAGTACTGCATAGATCACGATCAGAAGAATAATATAAGAGATTGCCTGCAGTATAATATTGCTGAGCCGTTTGCTGATATACTCTTTAAACGTGCTTACGTCCAGCAGCTTGTACTGTGACGTTTCATTTTTTTTGCTGATATCTTTCTTTAAAAACTTTGGAAGAGGCAGTTTTTCGATCACAGTTTCCTGCATCTCCTTTGTCTTATTCACAATCGCTTCTGACTGCTTATCGATCTTTTTATCCATGTAGGAATCAATGGATTTCTCGATGCCGGTGCCGATGAAGGTCGTGCCCAGCCACTTGGAAAGATGTGGTGCCAGAAGGCCTGCTGCCACGATCGTTACAATCAATGCAAGGGTTGTCAGGACGATCTTTAAAAATCCTCTCCGTAATCCGTAGAAGAAGAAAAGAACCAGTATTATGATAACGACTACTGTAGCGATCCATGCCGCCGTGCTCATTGTTTTTTCCTTTCCGTCCTTATTTCAGTCTGATAAACTCTGTATCCACGGAAGAACCATATACCAGATCCCGTTCATTGCCGCAGGTACAGATTGCCATGATCCGTTCGTCCAGCGTAAGCGAGCACTTCTGCACGCCGGTATAGCTGAACATTTCCAGATCATTGGCAGAATAAACCACAACTCCACCGCCGGTAAAGGTGGCTTTATTAAATGCAAAGTCAAAACCGCGGTTCAATATTTCCTTACCCCGCAGGTTATAGATCTTCAGCACATAACTATGTTCGCTCATTTCATCTTCTGCGATCATGCCGATGTGCTTTTCATCAAAAAACAGATTCTGGATCTGGACATCCAGACTCAGATTCTCCGCCACGATAGAAGGTGTCCCCTGGAAGTTATAAATTGTAAAAGCGTTATCCCCTACCACGCAGACTTTTCCACCGGACATAAATTTCGCGGTCGTCAAAAGGGTTCCCTGGTACTGATTGAATCCGCCAACCACCATATCTTCTCCGCCATTCCCATGAGAGAAATCATAGAAGACGGCTTTGGATTCCAGCGTTCCTTCGCTGACATAAACATAGAGTGCAACCAGCTTGGAGCCGTCATTGGATAGCGCGATATCGGTCAAATATCCGCTGGAGGAAAAGACGCTCTTTGCTGTGACCAGTTCGTTTCCGTCCTTGTCCACAACCTCTATGAAATTAGAATCACTTTCGCTGGTGGCTGCCGCAATGACACCTTGCTCGGACACTTCCAGATCTGTGATCGGATGACCTAGTGTGACCCGGTTGCATAGGCCGCTCACATCATACAGATAGACATCCTTTCCTTTCATATCGGCAGCTGCAAAATAGGAGCCGCAGGATGCCGTGACCGGCTGTGTCATCTCAAAGCTTTCTGCCCAAAGGATCCCTTTTTTATCAAAATAGGTCACGCCTTCACAGGAGCAGCGCATGAATCCCCGGTTGTATGGGACAATAATCGTCTGCTCATCCGCATTTGCCAGATCCAGCGAGGTAACAACGCTGAAATTGTCAAACGTCCGGAAATAGAAGTAGGCAAATGCGCCGGCACCCAAAAGAATGACAGCCACAATCGTCAGGATGATCGTCAGCCTCTTCCTTCTCCGTTTCCGATTGATAGAATATTGTCCTGCACTTGGCGGAATGTGTTTTCTGTGTTTCTTTTCAGGCATTATTTGATTTCGCCGTTAATCTGATCCAGTGCCTGCATGATGGTTTCGGCCTTGCCCTCCTGCATTAAGCCGATCATTTTATCGATCCGCTCTTCACTCATATTCTTCTTGCCCAGGAAGACACCATAAGAATTGGAGATCTCTTCGCCCAGGCTGACAACTTCTGCCTTTTGTGCATTCAGGCCATTCTCCATCTCTGACAATTCTGCTTCCATCTGCTCGATGACAGGAATGTTTTCTTTTTCAATCTCATCTTTGATGGAAAGGGATGTTTCCTCATCAAAGACTTTCAGTGCTTCATCACGCTCTGTAATCTTGCTTTCCAGAGAACTCTGGAATTCACTGATCTGGGCGTCATATTCCTCCAGGCCGTAAAGAGATTCATCTTTATCGGTCTTGATGCCGTGCTGGATCTTTTTGATCTCTTTGTTGTTCTTTTCAATCTGATCCATATTTAGCCGGCCTTGTTCAATTGCCGCTCCTCTGCCTTTTCCTCTGGTCGTTGCAAAGATTACAAAGTAAATAGCAGCAAAGAAAATAACGATTGCCATGTAAACCAGGATCTTTAAGATCAACTGGTCTGATTTGATCAGCAGGCAGATGATGTTCGGGATCAGGCCCAGGGTCACAATAACCGTAATGATAAAGAAGATGAAATTCTTTCCGGTCTTCGGCGCAAACAGGGAATAATATAATTCCGTGTTACAGAATGCCGGCACTTTGTTTGCCCGGAATAATTCTGCATTGGCTTTCTTAAAACCTTCGTTCTGTGCGACCAGATCAGCCGTTTCATTTTTCATTCTTTCGCTGACAGCGCTGGCCTTTGCGTCTTTTCTTCTTTTTTCAGCTTCCTTCAGTTCTTTTGCTACTGCATCGACCTGCTCATCATGCTGTTTTTTCAGCTCTGCTCTGCGTTCCTTGGTCGCGGTAGCAATCTTGTCCGTCATGTACTTTTTCTGGTTTTCCAGATCTTTCTGTTTTGCTTTCAGCTCAGCCTCTGCTGCGTTAAAAGCTTCCTGTTTTCCGCTTTCTTCCCGGAGTTTTTCTTTGACCTTTTCCAGGTTTTCAATTCCGCCTTCTAAAAACGTATTATCCATAACTTCCTCCTTTATATTTCTGAGAAGACTTTTCCAATACTATCATTTATGATCAGGTCCGCGATCCTATCCCTTGGTGTTGAGCTTTTGTTGATCAGGACCAGTTTATTACCTCTGTAATAATCGATCAGGCCGGCTGCCGGATAAACGACCAGGCTTGTGCCGCCGATGATCAGAACGTCTGCACGGGAGATAGCTGTTACGGCGCCCTCGATCACTTCCTGATCCAGGCCTTCCTCATACAGCACTACGTCCGGCTTGATCATGCCTTCGCAGGCATCGCAGTGCGGAACGCCCTCTGCTGCTGCCATATATTCCGGCCCGAAGAACTTTCCGCATTTCATACAGTAATTCCGGTGCACGCTTCCATGCAGTTCATAAACCACTTTGCTGCCGGCAGCCTGATGCAGTCCGTCGATATTCTGCGTCACAACGGCTTTCAGCTTTCCTTTTTCTTCCAGTTCCGCCAACTTTAAATGTGCAGCATTTGGCTTTGCGTCCAGAAGAAGCATCTTGTTTTTATAAAACCGGTAAAACTCTTCCGGATTCCTCATGAAAAAGGTATGGCTCAGGATCGTTTCCGGCGGATAATCATATTCCTGATTATATAGTCCGTCCACGCTCCTGAAATCCGGGATGTTGCTTTCGGTGGAAACACCGGCACCGCCGAAGAATACGATGTTGTCGCTCTGATCCACCCATTCTTTCAGTTTCAGAATCTTTTCATCCATACACACTTCTTCTCCTTTTGTCCCCTTGAACTGCTTTTGCCGCCTGTGTTACAATGCACACATGTTTCGGTTATGGGGAAAACTCTATCGCAATAATAAAATGCTTCGTGATCACGTGTATGTCTGTGATGACGCTTCGATCAACCGCACCCGTAAAGTCATGGACGGGCTTGCGGAGATCTGCCATACATTTGATCTGAGTGTTCCCATCTGGCTGGAAGGCAATATCTCGGACTTCAAACGAGTATCCAAAACACGCTTCCGCGCCGATTCTTTTATCGAAGAAATTCCGTTCGATTTTCTGGAGATCCAGGTCATCGAAGAGGATTAATCTTTATACTTGCTCAATAATTCCTTGATGTTTTTCTTATAGCTTTCCACGCCCGGCTGGTTGAACGGATTAACGCCTTCCAGATAAGCGCTTACGCCGCAGGCAAACTCAAAGAAGTAAAACAGCTCTCCCAAAGAATGCTCACTGCGGTCCGGAATGGAAAAGAGGATCTGCGGAACCTCGCCCTCAATATGGGCGTTTGCCGTTCCTACTAACGCAGTCTGATTCAGCAGGCTGACTGGCTTTCCTTCCAGATATTTAAATCCATCGAAATCTTCTTCAAATGCTGCGATCGGAAGATCCCGCGGTGTATTTTCTATGTTAATGATCGTTTCAAAAATGTTCCGCTCTCCGTCCTGGATCATCTGCCCCATGGAGTGAAGATCGGAGGTAAAGTTCAGCGATGCCGGGAAGATGCCGTAGCCGTCTTTTCCCTCGCTCTCGCCAAATAACTGCTTGAGCCATTCCGCAAACATCCGAAGGTCCGGATCATAATTGACAAAGATTTCTATCTCTTTGTCCCACTCATACAGCTCCTGTCTGAGTGCAGCGTACATGACGGCATCTGTTACCTCTTCCGGATCCTGCAGAAGGAGCGTACGCATTTCCTGCGCTCCTTCCATCAGCTTTTCAATATCACAGCCGGCTGCCGCGATCGGCAAAAGACCCACAGCGGTCAGGACAGAATATCTGCCGCCTATGTCATCCGGCACGACAAAAGTCTCATACCCTTCTTTATCTGCCAGTTCTTTTAATGCGCCTTTTTCTTTATCGGTTGTCGCATAGATCCGTTTTGCCGCTTCTTCTTTTCCGTATTTGTCTTCCAGGGCTTTGCGGAAAATACGGAAGGAAATGGAAGTCTCCATGGTCGTTCCGGATTTGGAGATCACATTGACGGAAAAATCTTTTCCCTCAATCATATCCAGTACATCCTGAATGTAGGTCGGGTTCAGATTGTTCCCGGCAAAGAAGATCTGCAGATCATTATTCTTCTCTGCTTTCAGGTTGTACATGCCACCTTTTAAGAAATCCAGGGCTGCTGCCGCGCCAAGATAAGAGCCGCCGATGCCGCATACGATCAGCACCTGGCTGTCTTTTCTGATCTTTTCCGCTGCTTTCAGTATCCGGGCAAATTCATCGCGGTCATATTTCTCTAGCAGATCGATCCAGCCAGTAAACTCTGCTCCCGGTCCCCGATGCTGCAGAAGCACATCTTTTGCGAAAAAGGCTTCTTCGATAAATTGGTCTAATTCATAATCCGGAAGGTCTGCGGTTCCGGCAATCTGCATTTTCAGATCTGTCATAAGCTTGAACTCTCCAGGTATTCTCTCTGTTTTGGTGTTAATACATCTATCTTTTTGCCTAAAAAGGCCAGTTTCCGTTCTGCTACTTCCTGATCCACTTCCTGCGGCACCACGATCAGCTTCTCTGTGATCTGGTCTTTATGCTCGAGCAGATATTTTGCAGACAATGCCTGAATGGCAAAACTCATATCCATGATCTCTGCCGGGTGCCCGTCTCCTGCTGCCAGGTTGACCAGCCTTCCTTCTGCCAGAACATACAGCCATCTGCCATCCGGCTGTTTATATCCCATAATGTTTTTACGCATTTCCATTGTTTCTACAGCATGCGCTCTTAACCAGGCCACATCCACTTCTACGTCAAAATGTCCGGCATTGGAAAGGATCGCTCCGTCTTTCATGACAGCAAAATCTTTTTCCGTAATGACATCGGAACAGCCAGTCACCGTGATGAAGAAATCACCGATCTTTGCGGCCTCATTCATCGGCATCACTTCAAAACCGTCCATAACAGCCTCAATCGCTCTGACCGGGTTGACCTCTGTAATGATGACTTTTCCGCCCAGGCCTTTTGCACGCATTGCACAGCCTTTGCCACACCAGCCGTAGCCGGCGATAACAATATTCTTTCCGGCGATGATCAGGTTGGTCGTCCGGTTGATGCCGTCAAAGACAGACTGTCCGGTGCCGTACCGGTTATCAAAGAAATGCTTGCAGTCCGCCTCGTTGACCATGACCATTGGGAACAGGAGCTGATCCTGTGCTGCCATGGCTTTCAGCCGGATGATGCCGGTTGTTGTCTCTTCACATCCGCCGATCACATACTGGATCTTATCTTTCATTTCCGTGTGCAGCATATGGACCAGGTCTCCGCCATCATCAATAATGATCTGGCAGTTGTGCTCTAACACGGCACGGATGTTTGCAAAGTATTCTTCATCGGTGCAGTTGTACCAGGCAAAAACTTCCACCCCTTCTTCCACCAAAGCGGCTGCCACATCATCCTGTGTGGAAAGCGGATTACTGCCGGTCGCATAGCCTTCTGCACCGCCTGCTTTCAGCACCAGGC
>JAEEGJ010024163.1_pt1 | contig 12636 bp, 11 predicted proteins | sample 8958761 | NCBI WGS metagenome assembly JAEEGJ01 (sample SAMN16246546, study PRJNA631951) | gut metagenome | biome: gut microbiome; feature: rumen; material: RS-attached | host: Bos | place: Iran: Karaj | collected 2018-10 | reverse complement strand
ATCCATCAATGGAGGAAATCGTAAGGGGCATTGTTGATTCTAATTTGCTATTTTTACGAGTGATACGAGATGCGAAATCACTTAACTTACATTTTGTCCACTCGCCAGAAAAACCGCTAAATCTTATCGATGGTACGGTTTTCCCTTCCTTTGGAAACATCATTTGAATACATGCTGATTTCATCTGTTTGATAAATGCGAAACCATCAGTAAAAGCATTAAGTCCTATTATAGAATAATGATCGCCTTCAAGTTTTGCCACTAAATCGGTAAGTTCTTCCTGAGCTTTTCGCAATTCTTTATTAAGCAAAAGGTATGAAAGAGGATATTTTTCAGAAATAAATGTTACATTATTTTCCAATGACAATAATGAGGATAATAAAGTTGAATTTATACCCTCAACTATCGGCGAGATCCATTTCAGATGAAGTAGTTCACAAATATCACTATTTGTAAGATTCTTAATACAAGTAATTGTTTTCTCTAACAGGGATTGTTTCGCTTGTTTTATTTTTTTGTTATTTTCAGATAACTCATCCCATAAAGAAATAATACGCTTGAGTTTAGACTTTGTTTCTGGCCCAACATTGGATTTGACCTTTGAATCTGATATAATTCTCTTTTTGTCAAAAACATAATCTTTCTCACCGTCGCAATATTCTTCTTTTTCTTCTTCTGTAAATTCCTCCCTAATATCATCAAGTTGAGCATTAATCAATTCCGATCTTGTCTGAAAAGATAAAATAGCATCTAATTCTACTTGAAATTTAACTTTCTGAACTAGTTCAAAAGGAAAGATTCTACCTTTTAACCCATCTGGTACTTCAATCTCTTCATCGTTCTTCTTGACCACTTTATATGCTGTTTCTACCACTTTAGTGGAATCGATTCCTTCTTGTTGAATTGTTTCAACATCTCCAACTATAGACTGCCAATTATCTGCAAGTGCTTGGTAGGCTGCATATTTATCTACCAAAGGAATAGTTTCTAAACGTTGAAAAATTTCCGTGGCAATTTCGTCCTGTACTTGAAGTTCACGCACTGACATTACATTGTCAATTAATTTATCATGCAATAACTCTTCAAATCCATTAAATGCAGAATATAATTTAGCCTTGAATGCAATAACATCTGAATTATTGTTAATAGTTCCACGAATGTCTTCGGACTTCAATGATGAATAGGGACTGTCATTCTCGTTCTTAAACAATTCGTTTTTGAGAGATGGTAACGCATTCCAAAATCTATTAAGCTGATTTATTTCCTCATTTGGTATACCACCATACATGGTTGCATAGATGTCGTAAGGTTCTTCACCTTCCGAAGAATTAACATATCTGGGGATGATGAGATTATAGTCGTTTTGTCGTATTTCCTCACGACTTACAACTTTAGAATATCCTTTGATACTCTTACGATCTTTTATTGTATCTGATATTTTCTTTATGTCACAAGCACGCAGTTTATTATTTTTACCACATTTAACAAAACCTTTGCTAGCATCAATTATGACAATGTCATCATTGTCTTTATGTTGTTTAAGAACCATGATGATTGTAGGAAGACTTGCCCCGAAAAATATGTTTGAAGGCAAACCAATAATAGCATCTATGTTATTCTTTTCTATAAGATTTTTTCGTATATGTTCCTCTTCATTTCTAAAAAGAACACCATGAGGTAAAACAATGGTGAGAATGCCATCTGGTTTGAGATGGTGAAGTTCATGAAGAAGAAAAGCATAATCTGCTTTGTTTTTAGGTGCTAATCCATAATCCTTAAAACGTGGATCATTTTCTTTATCAGTTGGATCCCACTCTTGTGAATATGGAGGATTACTTACTACTGCATCAACATAAAGTGGCTGGCCTATTTCGTTTCCAGCTTTATAAACAGGCCAGTCTTCGTCAAGGGAGTCTGCACAACGAGTATTGATGTTGCTGGGCTGAATGCCTCGCATGACAAGATTCATGCGTGTCAAGTTGTAGGTATTTTCTTTCAACTCCTGTGCATAGTATTTAACGCGGTTCTTATCAGAGATATTGCGACCTACAGATTTACCAATGGTGATAAGGAGAGAACCAGAACCTGATGTGGGGTCATATATCTCAATCTGACGCTTGTCCTTATGATGTTCTGCAACAATCTCTGACATGAGTATGGCCACTTCGTGCGGAGTATAGAACTCTCCGGCTTTCTTTCCAGCATTCGCGGCAAAATTACTGATAAGGTATTCGTACACATAGCCAAGAACATCATAATCCTGCGAACCATCTGTAGGAATGTCCTTAATAAGTTTAACGAGATCTTTCAAAGCACGAGTCTGGCTTGCTGGATTTTCGCCTAGTTTGCTAAGTCCAGCCTGTAAAGTCTTAAAGATACCATCATAGACGGGTTTGTAGTTCTGACTAACAAGACGGTCAAATGAGTTAAGCGCAACAGATAGATCTGATACCGTAAAATTACTCTCTGGCAAAAGCCATGTCGAGAAGAGATTCTTGTATTCAATGAAATAGCCTATGTTGTTTTTACAATAATCAATAATGATTTTAGAATTTTCATCATCATAGTTCTCCACAAGGCTCATTAATGCCTGTTGTTTCTCTTCATCTGAAGCATTCTTCATGTCCTTTAGGATGTAATTCACTTCATTATCCGAAAGGAACTTGTAGAACACTAGACCAAGTATATAGTCTTTGTACTCGTTAGCATCAATCTTTGAACGCATCTTGTTTGCTGATGCCCAAATTTTGTTTGCAAGCTGCTGTTTGTTCATATCGTAACTATAGTTTTTATCAATTTACGGATGCAAAAATAGATTCCTATTGTGAAGTCTATCTACACAGTAATATATTTTTTTAAGTTCTCTTCAATATTATCCTTAATTTCCTGTCTTAACCACTCTGGAGAAAGCACTTCCACATGTGGGCAAAAAGAAAATATAATTGATTTCAGCTCCTTGTTAGGTCGAACATCTATCTGGATAATATGTTCCTCATTACTCACAATCGTTTGACTTTGGTGGATAGGCTTAGAAACTATATAAGGATATCTGTCTTCATCGAACTTTAATTGTACGTGTTCTATGTTTCCAGGAGGATCTGGAGTCGAAACTCCAACGATGTCGTCAAATCTTGTAGAAAAATCCTCAATTGTATTGGGGATAAACTCAACATCTGACAATGAAAGTTTTACAATCCTGTCCAATGGCCTATTTGCAATACGGGGAGAACCGTTGCTGGATTCCTCTAAGCCAAACAAGAACCATCTATTGTTGTACTCTCTCACATGATATGGGTGGATTATAGAAGATGTTTCTTTTCCTCCATAAGTCCTATACTGTAGCTGTAAGGTCTTCCTGTTTATCGCTGCATCTATGACAGCAGATAAGAACTCAAGCCCCTTCAACTTTTCATTCTGTTCAAATACAACAATGTTTTCACGGTTAGTCTTGATGCCAAATCTATATTCGAGTTTGGAAATGATTTCTTCAAGCCATACGTTTCCGGGAATACCTCGATAACGACTAAGCGTATCAATGGTAGAGCGTAGCTCTGTCACCTCTTGTACACTCAGTTCATTATTAAAGATGGAAAAATGAGGATCTTCATAAGTGTAATAACATCTTCTACCTTCAATAGGACGAGCAACGATTGGGGCATTATAAGCCACTCTGTCACGCAGGTATGTAATATCGGCACGGATTTGTCTAAGACTAACCGTCTTGCCATACATATCAAATAAGGCATCATTCACCTTGTCAACAAGGTCTTCTATCTCATAGCGATGATGACGATCACTGAAACAGCGGTCAAGTATTTGGTATCGTAGTAGCGCGTTCTTATTGATAGGCATAATCGATGATGGTTAGAAGGGTTAATCTTGATTTTTTAGAATCGTAGAATCATCCATACGAACTAGATCACCAATATCGCACTTCAATGCCTTGGCAATCTCAATTAAGCTCTCCAAGGTGGGCTGAGAGGTATTTGTTACCCACCTGGATATAGTGGCAGTGTCCTTGTTAAGCATCTCGCTCAGGTCTTTATTAGAAACCATGCGCTCTGCCATCACTACCTTAATTCGATTCAACGGTTTGGAGTCCATATACTATAATTTATAATGTTATTGGTTGCAAAAATACGATTATTTCTTGAAAAAACCGCTGATTTCTGCACGAATTTCTCATTTTTCGTGCAAAATAATTGATTTTGGAGTCAATTTTCATTATTTCTTAGTATATTTGCATGTTGGAAAGACAAAAAGCTACATGGTAATAAGAAATGTTGGCGAAAGTTGTTTATTTCTTGAAACTATGAAGATAGGCTGCACAATAGGTCTCTACTTTTGCGCCTAAGATTTAATTACTCACATTAAAAACAAATGAAGTATGGCAACATTAAGAACCTATAGATGCAAATGCGGGTATGAAGTGCAAACTGAACCCACTGGTCATTATGGACTTTTCGCTGGAGAGTTTTACAACTTCCGCTGTGCAAATTGCAAAGAAATAATTTCCATTTCAGCTGATGACCTTGCGGCTCAAAGCTATCTCCCTACATGTCCAAAGTGTGGGGCTCAGAACGAAAAAATACACAACTGGAATCCTATTGAGGGACATTGCCCAAAATGTGGGAAGAAAATGCAAGCAGTTCCAGGAATGATAATAATGGCAGATTAAAATTTCACGAATATGAAAAAAACAGTTTTCTTTCTTTTGTTGATTTCAACAATCGGCGTAAGCGCACAGACCGCAAAAACAACCACCAATACCAGGTCTGTGAAGCATGAGCAGAAGGTTGACTCCCTTCTGTCCAAAATCGACACGCTTCTTATGATTAACAATCAACTGTTGGATCACTTGGATATAAACTCTTCTCTAAAGGGACGTTACAAATTATACCAAACTGATAACATTTATACTTTCCTTCAGCTGGACACAAAAACCGGCATGATAGAACAGGTTCAGTGGTCGTTAGATTCGGACAACGAAGGAAGTGTAACCATTAACTCAGATGATTTGACCTATGGATTGGGCTATGGTTCCGGGTCTTTTGAGTTATACCCAACAAAAAATATGTATCAGTTCATACTCATTGACAAAACAAGCGGCAAGAAATGGCATGTGCAATGGGGAATGGAAAGTAGTAAACGTTGGATAAGAAGAATTTACTAATCAATGAAAACCTATCTTGAAATAAAGGTTCCTATATACTACAGTGCTCCTTGGTTTTCTGAACTCAGGAAGGCATTGAAAGATATGCCTGTGCTATGGCAGAAAGGTTTTTATCATATAACCTTAGCCTTCATTGATGACACCCAGCACCTTTCTGATGTAGAAACCATCATGCATAAGTATCTGGATCATGCCCATCCTGTCAATATCACCTTTGATAAGTTGGACGTTTTTACTGCTGGCAATGGTATGCAGATTGTGCATCTTGGTACAAACACCGTTCCAGAAGGATTTCAAACCTTGGTTGATGACATCAGACGTGACATTAGTTGCACACACTCCAGCATACAGTCTGATTTCAAACTACATGTAACATTAGGGCGCATTACCGAGCCTAAGGCTGACATTGATGATGTTGGATTCCTTATTGATGAAATTGACTTCATGCCCTTTGCTCTTACACTCAATGAAGTTGAATACAGGGTATTTAGAGGAAGAAGTATATATAAAACGACTCTAAACTAAGCGAATTATGATTGTCCAGTTAGTCTCTTATAAGTCAACATTACGAGCAGACAGCAGATTGCACCACACTGCGGAGATTATAAACTCCTCAAAAGCTGACCTGATTCTGTTCGCTGGCCATACTTTGGCTTCTCACTGGGATATAGATGAGTTGAACACACTTATTGACAATGATAAAACAACAGCAGTTATTGAGGTCAAGGATAATGCAATAAGTGTATTGAATCCTGTGTGTAATTCATTGTTCCTGCTACATAACGGAGTAGCTAAAGACATGTTTACACATCAACTATTTAGTGATTCTAAAAACATTTCCACATATCGCGAGTTAGGAGAGCATCTGATGCTTGAATTGGAAACAAGGCGTTATTTTTCCGCTGCTAATCGAAATGTGTCTATTATTCAATGTGGAGAAAACAATATCCTTAGAAATATACAATCAGAAGGAAACAGAGCTGTATTCCGTTTCGAGGACGATGCCATTATGAACCAACGTTTTGCTGATTTCCTGAATAATACAGATATCATCCTCAATCCAATGCATTCTCCCATGGGGAACCAAGGTAAAATGCGCAAACGTAGAGAGTTCTTTAGTGATAATAATAGAGCGTACTTTTCAACTGCTAACTTTGAAGATGAAGAATCCATCTACAACAAGTCAGTTCAATACGCTTGTATCAATGGTAAAGAGCAAGAGCCTATGAATGTAGAAGTAGGCAAAAGAGACTCTTATATAGTTCGGACATTCGTTATTTAACTCAAAATATTAGCTATGAGTAAGAATAGAACAGAACAGCCCAATATAGCATCAGGAAAAATTGATGTACTTGAAAAAGACGAAATCTTTGTCTTTGGTAGCAATTTGGCTGGTCAACATAAAGGAGGTGCAGCAAAAGCTGCGCACTTGAAATTCGGAGCTGAATGGGGAGTAGGTGTAGGACTGACAGGTCAAGCATACGCTATTCCTACCATGCAGGGAGGTGTCGAAACTATAAAACCATACGTCGATGAGTTTATTGAGTTTGCGAGAGCTCACTCGGATCTAAAATTTCTGGTCACACGAATTGGTTGCGGTATAGCTGGGTTTAAGGATGAGGAGATTGCACCTTTGTTCAAGAAAGCTATGTCCGTCTATAACATATTTCTCCCAAAGGAATTTTATGACATCATCGTTGCACCATACTTGGCTCATTGCTTCTATTACGGGAAAAATGTACCAGAAGACTGTGGCGCACATGTAGGACACATGTATGAAGAACATTGGGTGAGGTTCCATTTCGATGATTCAGACTATCTTTTGAATGAAACAATTTTCTATATTAAGGAGGGACTTGGGGACTTCCATGCAGATGATGGTGTACCCATTTCCATGAAAGCGATCCTTTATAACCGCTTTTGTCATTGGGGATGGGCAGAGACTCCAGACACATTCCGAAGCTGGTATGACAGTATTGATTACACCAATGTCGGGAGTAATAAAAAAGATAAAGCCAGGATGTCTAAGGTGGAATACAATCCCTTACTGATTGGGGCTATCATTGGTGATATTGCAGGAAGCATCTATGAGTTCAATCCACATAAAATGAAGGACATAAACCTTCAGAATAAGGATATGGAGTATACTGATGATACCATTATGACCATTGCTGTTGCTGACTGGATCTTGAACGACAAGAAACTGACAAAGAAAGGTCTGGTAGCCAGAATGCAACAATGGGGGCGTAAATACCCGAACCCAATGGGAGCGTATGGTGGTATGTTCTCACAATGGTTGTCCTCTAATAATCCCAAGCCATACAATTCCTGGGGTAATGGGGCTGCCATGCGAGTTGCCGCCGTTGGATTTGCCTTTTCGTCTTTAGAAGAGACATTAAAGGTCGCCAAAAAGAGTGCAGAAGTGACCCATAACCATCCTGAAGGTATTAAAGGAGCACAGGCTACAGCAGCTGCCATCTTCATGGCAAGGACTGGAAGCACCAAAGAAGAAATTCGTCGTTATATAAGTGAAAACTTTGGGTATGATATGAACAGGACTTGTGATGATATCCGTCCGACTTACAGCTTTGACGGTAGTTGTCAGGGAACAGTTCCTGAATCAATCATTGCTTTCCTTGATAGCAAGGATTATGAAGATGCCATAAGACTCTGTATCTCGCTTGGTGGCGATGCAGACACCATGGGAGCCATCACTGGAGCAATAGCAGGTGCATATTACCACCAAATGCCTTATGACCTTTATGAATTTGCCATGAACAAGTTACCTGACGATATCAAGGGCATCATAAAACTGTTCGATTCAGAACATGCCAGAAATGTGTCATACACATGGAGAAATCCTAATTACAACACTGAAGAACTTATCAGGAAAGTAAAATCTGGAGATATTTTTATCTAAAACATATAGAAGCAGACATAGAGGGACACTAATGAAAACATGCGTTCTCATAGGACTCAGCAGACACCGCATAGGCGTTGACGGCACAGGAGTAACAACTCTTGTGGCTTTCCATGGTTGTCCACTCAACTGCAAATATTGCCTTAATCCACAAGCCTTGTCACCAGAAGGGGTCTGGAAGCGTTTCTCACCTGAAGAATTGTTTAGAGCAGTGAGTAAGGATGACCTTTATTTCAGAGCTACTGGCGGTGGAGTGACATTTGGCGGTGGGGAACCTCTCATATCATGCAAAGAAATACTTTTGTTTCGTAATATCTGCATGAACCATGGCAAGAAATGGAATATCAACATCGAGTCCTCGCTAAACGTTCCTCACGTATTTGTCGAGGTGATAGAGAAGGCTGTTGACCATTGGATTATTGACATCAAAGATATGAATCCAACAATCTACAAAGCATATACAGGAAAAGAGAACGATTCTGTGATAAGGAACCTTCAATACCTGATAGATAAAAACGCCAAGGTAACTGTAAGAGTTCCGATAATACCCGGATTCAATACAGAGTCTGATGTGGAGAAAAGTGTATTGACCCTACAACAAATGGGCATAAAAGATATAGAACGATTTACTTACACCATAAGAGAGCATTAGTTATGGAAAAAGGAAAAAGAATATGTCAGGCATTAAAAGAATTACGTAAGCGTATTGCTGATGCCAACAACATTCCATTCGAAATGGAAGAGTGTACACACCAAGGGGATTGCCCTGGCACATGCCCCAAATGCGAATCAGAGCTACGTTACCTCATGGATTCAATTGACAAGCGAGAACAGGAAGGAAAGCCTGTTGTGTTGGATGGTATTATGAGTGAAGAAGAACTGCGTAAAGCATTCTCAATCATACCAACAGAAGAAAATATTCCTGAGAATCCAGAGGAAATGGAAACGATGGGTATGCCAGCACCACCTGAGCGACTGACATTGATGGGAGAACCTGAACCGCCTCTTGAAGGAGATACTATGCCATATCCAAACTTCCGTTTTGCCTCTGATATCTCCAGAGCACTGATGCTGAAAAATGACAGCAATTTTGTTTTTTCCCCAGCAGGACTTTGTTCCATCCTTGAAATCCTTCAACAAGGAATGGACATACGCAGTAATATCTATGACCAGATTGATAGTTTAATATCGGGATTTAACAGTGAAGTAAAGTCAGATGATGATGATGACTTTAATTTAGCACATGCCATAAGCATTTGGTATGATAAAAAAATAGGAGCGGTAAAAGAAGATTTTCTCGAATACGTACAAGATGTTTATGAGGCAGAAGCTCATAACGCAGACTTTTCACAAATCACAAAGACAAAGCTTTGGATTGACAAGTGGGTGGCAGATAAAACACGCCACATGATTGAAACCCTTGACACAGGAATTGAAAGGGACTCGTTAATGGTTGTGCTGGATGCCATATATATGAAAGCCAAGTGGGAAGAACCTTTTGATTCCAGCCTAACCGATACCAATATGTTCCATAATTATGATGGCTCGGAATCGGAAGTTGATATGATGTATCAAGACATAGCAGATGCAGAATATGCCGAGACCAATGATTATCAGGTGATTACACTGCCATATAAATCATATAAATACAGTATGGTCTTGGTTCTTCCAAAGGAGGGAATTGACATCAACGACGTTATGAGCAATCTTGATTGGTTGGATGAATCCATAGATACAAAAGATGTGGAATTGTATATGCCACGCTTTAAGTTTGACAACACACTGTCATTTAAGGAAATTCTGACAGTTTTGGGTCTTGGAGATTTGTTTGACAAAGAGGATTGTTTACCTAAGATAACCGATTTGCCAGCTCATATCAGTGAAATCAAGCAACAGTGCGTCATAGCTGTAGAAGAAGAAGGTACTGAAGCTGCAGCTGTTACTATGGCTGTTTGTGTAGCGGGCTGTCCGCCACCAGATGACATTCCCGAAACGATTACAATGAGGATTGACCGACCTTTTGGTTTCGCAATCAGAGGAGATTACAGCCAATTGTTGTTTATGGGAATCGTAAAAGACATGAGTAAGAACCAATCATAGTATTACCTGTGCAAGCCACTTCTTTCTCTATGTTCTAATAGAGTGTCACTCATTGCATAAGACAGAACAATGCCACCGCCAAGTGCTTTTACAGCTGCTTTGGCGGTGGTTCCTGTATCTACTACATTGTCCAAAAGGTACGGTACTTTCTCTTTTGGCAATGTGCGGACTTGATGGAAGCCCAGTTCTTCAGCAGAAAGAGGCTGGCCATCTTTCTTTGCCTGATAGTTCGATACTCTGCTTATACCTTTGAGTACATTGGCAACAGGGATGTTCCCATTTGACTGTTCTGATATGGCTCTGGCAAGATAGAGGGTTTGAACTGCATAGCCATGATGCTCGGGAATTGGTACGATGACCGCATTCTCGGGCAACATCTTTGCTAACTGACGAGCGCAATAGTCAATGGCTTGCGGATCATTCTCCTTCAGCTTATGGCAAAGCCAGTTGTTAATACCGTCATAATAATGACCATGAGAAATAAACCGTAAGCCATCGACTTCCATGTCTATGGTTCTATCTTCCATCACCTGATGTATAAAAGTGCCAGTTCCGCATAACGGCGACGTTCTATGGAAGGGATTTTCTTACCTTTCCAATGGCAGAACTGCACATAATCTTCCTTGAAATCTCGAATACCTGCTTCGATTTTCTTCAGCAGATTGCTTTTGGGCCACTTGCCTTTACAACCAAGGACTTTACCAGGTCCTACGTTGTAGGCAAGAGCTGCAAGCAGAAGTGAGTCTTTTTCATACTTGCTGAACATCGCACACAAGGACTGGAGGTCTCTTCTGAGCAATGCGTCAGCCTCTTTGAGAGACATATTCGATGAATAAGTCTCGCCAGGTCTCAGTTTATGTCCATAACCCACGTATGGATAATCCTTCTTGCGGTGCATACCTTCATAATACTTGATGCAGCATACGGCTCGCTCAAAAGGTGGCAAGTCGTAAATGCTGCTCATAGTCTCTAACTGTCTTGTTTCTGAGGGTTCACGTGCCTGAGCATTTGCGTTCAGACACATAACGGCCAGAAAAGCCAATACTAATGTTCTTTCTTTCATTTCTATTTAGTCGTCCACTTTAATGCCAGTGGCATGAAAGGGACTATTTTAGCGTACTTTAAATTTATTTATCTCATCGATCATATTCTTCACATCGAGGTTTACGGAAACGAAATTCTGATACAGAATACGTTCCTTGGCATCAACGGAAGGGAAAGAATAAAACTTAGGAATCGGGTAGTGCTCGTAATCTGCTTCTTCTGCTTGTATTTCCTTCATGTCAAAGTCTGTCTTGCAATAGAACTTTGAGGTCTGGAACTCTGCACTCTCCTGGATATTCATAGAATCACCACGTCCTGTCTTGGTCTTGATAAAGTCACGTGCAGACTGACCGCATATCCAGCCTGTAGGCATATCGGAAATCTTAGATGCCGGCACAAGGCTGTCCATGTTCTCATTGAGGTTGATGGAGGTCTTGTCCCGGTCGATGGTCACACCTTTCTTTAACTGAACAACCTTTCCAAAGATGTCATTAGAAAGCCATTCAAGGGTTTCCTTTGCTCTGGCAGAACCACTAACCACATTACCAACTGTCGTGATGACCTTCTGCATACCGACTTTGCCGTAGTCACTCTCCAACTGTGGAAGTTCCTGAAAGCCGAGTGCCACGCTTACCTTGTTGCTTCGTGCAGTACCGATAAGGCGGTCAATCTTATGGAAATACAAGGTTGGCAACTCATCGACAATGATACTGACTGGGATGTTCTTACCCTGTCCTGTATTGACACGTGTGACAAGTCGGTTCAAGATAAGGGCGTTCAATGCTCCGATGATGCTCTCCATTTCTGGGTCATTGGCAATCAGCAGGTAACTGGGATTGGCTGGGTCTGATACCTTCAGGTCAAAATCATCACCATCCTTGTGAAATATCCAGTAGGATTCCTTGGTAGCAAGACGTGAGGTATAGACACGAAGTGTACCAATCATACCTTCCAACTGCTCCATAGCCTTGTTCTTCATGGCTGTTTGGAACGGACCAAGAAGCGGTGCAACCTCTGGGTCAGTTTCAAGAACCTCAAAGATTGTCTGATAGTCAAGGTTCAGGAAGGACAGAATATGTGGCATGTCGCTGTATTTGCCAAGCCAGTAGTAGCTGTCTGGGCTGACCTCATTGTGATTGGCATCAAAGACTCGCCCTGTAGGTTTTGGGCGATGGGTCTTTGGCTCTTCGGTCATCTCTGCTTCCAAGGGTTTGTTGGTCTTCTTATCATACGGAACCTTTCGGTAATTAGCGAAGAAGAAGATACAAGCGGCAAGGAAGTTGACAGCAGAAGTCTGGAAGAACTGGTCAGAACCACCTCCACCCTCTTTCTTGCCTTTCTGCAGAGATTCGAGCAACGTCTCTGCCGTCTCACTGGCAGCGGCAAGGTTGGGAATGTA
>JAEEGJ010024158.1_pt1 | contig 12637 bp, 15 predicted proteins | sample 8958761 | NCBI WGS metagenome assembly JAEEGJ01 (sample SAMN16246546, study PRJNA631951) | gut metagenome | biome: gut microbiome; feature: rumen; material: RS-attached | host: Bos | place: Iran: Karaj | collected 2018-10 | reverse complement strand
AACAAAGAATTTCAATGCAAAGAAGGTGCTCATGAGCACAATTGCAGCAGTCGTTTTCTCATTCGCGTTCACCACCAGTGCCATGGCAGAAGTTTCAACTCCGACAAAGGGTAACGTAGGTGTTCGGGTGAAGACTGAACAAAACAAGTTTGAAGAGTTCCTCTATCAGACTCTGGGCATCCGCGTAAAAGTTCGCGTGAAATAAGCATGATAGTCATGGGGACAGATTCTGCTTGGGCATGACCCAGACGCCTGTCCCTATGGCTACTCTAACAATATAATACTCAATGACCCCGCTGTGACAGATTTTATGCTGCAAGCATCTCTTTGCCAATCTTGTGAATATGCTCGATTATTTCCTTTTCACGTTCCTTTGACGGTTTCTTGAATCCGTTGATGTAGTTCCGAAGCAAGGTAGGGTTCAGGCCCATCGAACGAGCAAATTCCGCAATGTTTATTTCCTTATGGGTGAGGAAGAAACGCTGTAGTGCGCTAGGTTCAGCATCGTCGTACTCGAAACTCTCAAAACTGATATCCTCGTCCAGCCCACGCCAATGAATGCCGTCGAAGCCAATTGTATACTGACCCCGTTCCTCATCGTTTGCCTGGCGTAGTCTCGGATACCACAACAACGACTGCTTATACACCTTTCCATTTTCGTCTCTGCCGTAGATATAGTCGGCATCAAACCAAATCTCCTTAATCTTCATAACTGTTCCTCCTTATTTTTCAGGTTCACTTCAGTCGCGTGAGCTAATACATAAATTGTACTTATTTTGAGCCGATTTCGTCTCCTAAAGCTTTAAACAGGTTGTTATTTCCTAGAATTCAGCAAAGACCTAATAGCTGTCTTTTGTCATTACGATAAGCTTAGAGTAGAAGACCGGAATGTTGGAGATGCTTTGACTGGTATGAATCGGAGTATTGGATATCAGACTGTTTAAAATCATAGCTGTGTTATTTGCCATGTCCTTCAGGTTCTTGTCGATGGTCATCGCCTGCTTGCCGCTCTTGATATTGGCCTGCGCCATGGCGGTATTGTCCTGACCTGTGATGACCGGCATGGCTGTGATACCTGCTTCCTCCAGGACCTCAATGACTGCCTGAGCCTGATTGTCGGTGGCTGCAAGAACCATATCCGGACACTCGCCTTCTCCATAGCTGCTGAGGCGGTCTTTCATTGCTTTCTTACCGTCGGCAATACTCCAACTGTCAGCCATCACCTGACTATATTCTATCTTGCCACTCTTAACGACAAGTTTTCCGTTGTCGATGTATTCTCCGAGGAGTTCCATGGCTCCTTCATAATAATCCTTGGCGTTGACATCGCTCAGAGGACCTTCAAGGATTTCTATGGTCATGGAAGCGGCTCCTGAAGAATCGAAATGATTGAGAAGGAACTGGGCCTGTGTACGCCCGACTTCCTTTGTGTCGGCTGATGAGATATAGGCTACGTTGGGGTTATCAAGGATAAGGCGGTCATGGCATACTACCTTGACATCGGGATGCTGCTCAAGCACACCGGACTCATTGATTTTCTCATAGTCAATATAAGTCAGCACTATATATTTCACGCCGTCATTGATGGCTTGTTTAAGTTGCTCTACCTGTTGCATAGCGCCCTCTGGAGTCTCCGGAGCAACGTAGAAAGCAGCCTTGATGCCATACGCAGCCATCGCCTCCTCCAGGTTTGCCTTGTCTGTGATCCAACGGGCAAGATTGGCACCGTCGGGAAGCAGTACAGCCACCTTGTTCTGATGATCAATACTGATGTTGTCACTGTTGCTGCACGATGTCAGCCCTGTAAACATTGCTCCACACATCATGATGGTGGCAAGCAACCAAAAGAATCTGTTTCTCATATCTCAAAATTTTAAATTTATCTTTGCAAAAATACAAATAAACGAGCAAAGTACAATATAAATACACGTTTTTTTACTTTCGAGCGTGATTTTTTTTGCGCACAAGTGTGTGTGCGGGCGCACAAGGATACTCCCTCTGATGGCGCACGCGGGGACAGGAGTCTTGTGAGATGGAGACAGATTCTTTAATCTGTTTGAAATAAGCAAGGATGTGGAAGCCAGCTGGTTTCCACATCCTTTTTCTATGTCGCATGAAGAATGAAAATCCTTCGTTATCAGCAACTATTTGTCGTCGTAATGCCCGTAGGCAGAGAGCACGTCAACGTGAACCTCGGTTTCGAAGATTCGATAGACCAGTCGATGTTTTTTCGTAATCTGACGGCTCCAGCGATTCTCAGGCTGACCCTTTAGAGGCTCTGGATGACCTGTGCCCGTTTTGGGATGTTCTGCGATTTCATTCAACAATTTGACTGCCTTTTTGAATGATGCCGGCTCGCTTCGCTTGAGTTTTGCGAGTCCCTCTTTTGCCTCAGGTGCATAGACTATGGTGTACATGCTCAGAGAGAATTAAGCCAGGCATTCATTTCATCGCGATCGGTAAAGGTGGTCCCTTTACCTTCTGCAATATCTTTCTCTGCCTTGTCAAGGCGGGCAAAGAACTCCTCTTTGCTGAGAAGGGTCGGGTCTGCTTCTTTTTCGGATACAAGCTTGCGCAAGTACTTGGCAACACGCTTTAACATGCTTTCGTCTTCAGCGATAGCACCCAAGTTGCGTAATATTTCTGCATTTAATTGTAAGGCTGTCATAACATCAATTTTAATTTCGTTTGCAAATATATGAAGTTTTCCGGAAAGTTCCAAATAAATAAGGAAAAAGTTAATGAAAAAGCCGAAAAATCATATACTTAAATTTTGGTAGTTTCGGATATTTTTTGTACCTTTGTAGGGTAAAAATAACCCTAATTATTCACCATTTAAAACATCAAAGAAGTTATGAACAAAACAGTTAAGAAGATCCTCCAGGTGATCAGTTACATCATCAGTCTGCTCCTCGGGGCGGGGAAAAATGAAAAATTGAAAAATTGAAAAAATGAAGGTACGAACGCCATGGAAAACACAAAAGGTTTCAAAGTCTCTCAGTACGCTTGTGCGGTGCTGCTCATCGTGAGTAGCATCGCGCTCGTGGCGTATCAGGTGGTCCAGATCGACGATGTGGCAGGTGGGCTGCTCTACTACGTGGCGCAGTCGTTCCTGCTGGCCGGCTCGATCTTCGGACTGGATCAGTACATCAGAATCATCAAAAAGCAATTGTAATTATGGAGACAAGGAGACAAGGAGTTCAAGGAGTTCAAGACGATACCATATTATCGCCTCACTTTAAGCTGAGCGAGTTCCTGAACGTGGGGAAGTACCCCGACAACAAGCCGACGCTTCAGGATGTGGCAAACATGACCTATGGCTGCATCATGCTGCTGGAGCCAGCCCGTCAGATTGTCGGCCCGATCATCATCAACTCAGGCTTCCGCAACAGTCGGGTGAACCGTCTGGTGGGTGGCGTCGCCAGGTCACAGCACCTCGTCGGCCAGGCAGCCGATATCCGGCCGATGAACCCTCAGCAGTTCCAGCGCCTCGTGGACTTCCTCAGGGCCTGCGAGTACACCGACCAGTTGCTCACCGGTCGCGACTGGCTCCACATCTCGTGGAACCCCTTCGGCAAGCCTCGCCGACAGGTCAGGACAGGGTACTATGTTTAAAGGTAAAAAGGTAAAAAAGTAAAAAGGTAAAAAAGTGAAATTAAGAGCGAAAATAATTGGCAAAATATTTGCATAATTCAGATAATTTTTGTACCTTTGTACCATAATAATAAAGCGGGAAGCGGTGACCCGGTGTAGCTCATCGCAATAATGTCTCATACCATAAAAAACACTACAAAAGTATGGCAAGACAAGACATTCCAATGGTGATCAATCTTCGTCAGAACAAGAACGATGATTCCACCGCCTTCGGCAAGTATTTCGCCGAAGTAGACAGTAAGGAGCCCCTGAACCTGAAGGGTCTCGCAAAGCACATGGCTGAACACCAGAAGCTCTCCAGCTACGAGATGATCGAACTGGTTCTGGGCGAAATGGTGACCTGCCTCGTTCACCTGGTGCGTGAGGGTCGTCCCGTGAAGCTTGACGGCTTCGGCACGTTCTCTCCCTCGTGCGACGGTCAGAAGCTGGGCAAGAACAGCATCGAGGAGGCTGTGGCAGCCGGTGCCGACGCCATGATCAACGGCATCCGCATCAACTTCACGCCGGAGAACTCCAAGGGTGAGGAGCTCACCTCGCGCGCCCTGAAGAAGGAGTGCGTGTTCGAGTGGGGTTACCTCGTGGAGAGTGAGGTGCGCACCGTGGGTGGCAAGAAGAAGCGCTTCCAGAACAAGACGCCGCTGACTTATGTGTTGGCTCCTGAGGCTGATGCACCCGCTCAGGGTGGAGGCGGTAACGGCGGGCAGGGTTAGCCCAGAGGCCTCACACAGGGGACAGTCCCTCTGTAATCCACGCCAGCTGAGCTGTCGTTACTCACAGCAGGGACAGTCCCCATGTAAGGCCAAACACAGAAAAGAAGAACTTAGGAGGGGGAGATGTGGAGAAGGGATTCCTCATAATGATGGGGAGTCCCTTTATTTGTGTTGTTGCGTAAGTTTTGTGGGTTTTGTTTGGCGGATTGGAAAATATTGACTATCTTTGTGGCATCAAATTGCAAATGTAACAAAACAATATGGATATGAGGAGACTTTTCTTATTACTCGTTCTGGCGCTGTTTACCGTCTGCGTGTGGGCTCAGCGCATCACCGAAGACCAGGCGCGCGAACGTGCCCTGAAGTATCTCACCACCAACGATGCCGCCAAGGCCAGAGGCATGAAGACTGCCGACAGGAAAGCCACTGCGGCGACGGTGGGGGCAGAGAGCATCTACGCCTTCAACCTGGAGGGTGGGGGCTACGTGATCGCCTCGGGCGACAGTCGGGCGCTGCCTGTGCTGGGCTATAGTGCCTCGGGCACCATCGACTGGGAGCTGATGCCAGCGAACATGCGGGCGTGGCTGAAACAGTATGACCAGGCCATCGCCTCGCTCGGCAAGAGCAAGGACTTCGTCGACGGCAACAGCAAGCGCGGCGTGAAGACCCGTGCCGTGCGCCCTGCCATCGAGCCGCTCATCAAGACACAATGGTATCAGGAAGCTCCGTATTGGAACAAGGTGCCGCTCTACGACGGTGCCAATCCTGACTGGAAAGGGCAGCATTGTCTGACGGGATGCGTGGCCACGGCGATGGCACAGATCATGAACTACTACCAGTGGCCGAAGGCAGCCTGCGAGCCCATTCCCGAATACGAGTATGAGACAGCCCATGCGAATAAGAAGAAAACTGTTTATATCGACGCCCTGCCGGCAACGACCTTCGACTGGGACCATATGATTGCCAATTATGAAGGGTCTGACGGAACGATTCTGGGTACCGAAGCCCAGCAGGACGCGGTGGCCACGCTGATGCGCTATTGCGGCCAGTCGGTCTATATGAATTATTCCCCGGAGTTCTCCGGCAGCGACCATCAGCAGGTGGTGGAGGCGCTGGTCAAGTATTTCGGCTATAAGAACACGGTCCGCAGCTTGAAGCGCATCCAGTATTCCATCGACGGCTGGGAAGACCTGGTCTATAGTGAACTGGCCAAGGGGCGCCCCTTGCAGTACGGCGGCGATGCCGATGACGGCGGGCACTCCTTCATCTGCGACGGCTACGACAGCGACGGCCTCTTCCACATCAACTGGGGTTGGGGCGGTGGTGGCGATGGCTATTTCGCGCTGGCCGTGCTCAACCCCTATGACAATACGAGTGCTGGCTCCAGCTCCAGCGGCATCGGATTCAGCATCAATCAGGACGCGGTCTTCGGGGTAGAGCCGGACACAGACGGCACCAGCCCCAAACATTTGATACCTCAGGCTTATATCGATTCTGAGGAACCCTTCGTGGTGCTCGAGCCCGATACCGTCGGATTTGTTTATCAGTTTATATCATTCACCTATCAGGATGAGGAGGTACTCGTAGACTTTGCCTTAGGAACGGTGGGCGACGACGGTGCGCTGACTCCCCTCTACAAGGGAGATCCCGCCGACAGCCTCGTCTATCTTGGTAAAAACTACCATGCCGTTATCGTCGACCCTACCACCATCGAGCCCGGTGAGGCGCTGCGCCTCTGCCCGATGGTGAAGTTTCGCAGTATCCCCGGAGCCGACTGGCAGCTGCTCGGCTCGCAGGAGGAGTTCTTCGTGTGGGCAGGCCGCTCGGGTGACGGAGAGTTCTATCTGTTTGAGGAACTGCCTGACCTGGAGATCACCAAGGCAGCGTTTACCAAGGGTCTCGGACGGATGGGTATGCGCAACGACCTGACACTGACCGTCAAGAACTACAGCGACATCGAGAGCACCGTGCCGTTATACCTGATACCTTATTACTATTGGGACGTCAGGCCGGAAGAAATTACGGAGGATACACCGTGTGCCGAGGGCGAACCGCTGGTGGCGGGAGCCTATCTGCGGGCTGGTCAGGAGTCGGAGGTTACCTACTGTTTCAAGCCCCTGGGCAGCGGTACAATCTATCTGTTGCTGAGCTTGGCCGACGGTACACCGCTGGCCGAAACCTTCGTTGAGGTGGGTGATGTCTTTGGCAGCTATGATGACTACCTGAAGAACGAGAGTTACTACGAGTTGACCAATGGTCAGGCGGTCTATCATATCAATATCGCAGATAATCCCGAGGCAAACATCCCGGAGGGTAAGCCCGACGAGGCGGTCTATTTCTATGCCCGAATCGAAGACATGGACGATGGGGACGTGAGTGAGCTGCGATGGATGAAGGAGGCTATCGACTATCTGACCGCCCTGCCAGAGGAGGGTGGCGACGGTACCTATACGCTGACGGGCGACCTGACGCTTGACGTGCAGGCTGGCCACAAGTACCGTGTACGGTCGTATTTCATCCAATGGCTGAGCGAAGACCATTCTGATAATAACTGTATCGCCTTCGCGGAGCACTATGAGGAATTTGTTGCCGACGAAACAGGTATCGTCAGCGTCGTCCGCCAGGATCAGAACGATGGCCCTTATGTCGACCTGAGAGGTGTCGCCACCAGCAGCCGTCCGCAGCGCAAGGGCATCTATATCCGGAACGGGAGAAAGGTTGTGTTGAAGTGATTCGTGGCGCTTAGCGCTTCGACTGGAAGAATGACTGCATGAGTTGGCGGCACTCGGTTTCGAGCACGCCGCCAACTATTTCTGCCTTCGGGTGCATGGCTTTCGGGGCATAGGTGTGGAAGCCGCGCTTCTCGTCGGCCGTGCCATAGACGATGCGGGGAATCTGTGCCCACCCGATGGCGCCGGCACACATCACACAGGGCTCGACGGTGACGTAGAGGGTGCAGTCGGTAAGGTATTTCCCGCCGAGCGTGTTGGCAGCCGCGGTGATGGCCTGCATCTCGGCATGGGCAGTCACGTCGCAGAGCGTCTCCGTGAGGTTGTGGGCCCGGGAGAGGATGCGGTCCTTGCACACGATGATGGCACCGATGGGTATCTCGCCGGCATCGAAGGCGGCCTGCGCCTCGTCGAGGGCACGCTGCATGTAGAATTCGTCTTTTTTCTGCTGTTCCTGTGTAATCATGGTGCAAATATACGAAAAAATATCCACTAAGGACACGAAGTACACAAAAATATTCCTTAAATTCGTGTCCTTTGTGTCCTTTGTGAATAAAATTTAGTATCTTTGCATGCAAATATGGAATTTAAGGTCATTCATATCGACGAAACGGACTCGACCAATCGCTGGCTGCGGGCGTATATGCAGGCACCCAGGCCACTGGTTCCTGAGGGCAGCTATCCTGAATCAGGCGAGCAGGCGGTTGTCGTGGTGGCGGAGTATCAGACGGCAGGAAAGGGCTGCGGTGAGAATTCGTGGGAGAGCGAAAGGGGGAAGAACCTGACGTTCAGCGTGTTGCTGCATCCGACGGAGATCAGTGCAAACTGTCAGTTCCGTATCTCAGAGGCTGTGTCGGTGGCGCTGTGCGAGACAATTGAGCGGTTTGGGGTGCCAAAGACATCGATCAAATGGCCGAACGACATCTATGTGGGCGACCGAAAGATCTGCGGTATCCTGATCGAGAATATGCTGTGGGGGCGGATCATCGACGAAAGTATCGTGGGCATCGGGCTGAACGTGAACCAAAAGGCGTTCTTGAGTGACGCGCCAAATCCGGTGTCGATCATACAACTGACGGGTAAGGAGACAGACCGTGAGGCGCTGTTGCAGGCGTTTCTGAAGGCGTTGTCTGAGGCTAAGGAGATGGAGCCCGAGGCGCTGGGAGAAGCCTATCGCAGCAGACTCTACCGCAAGGTGGGAATGTATCCTTTCCGCGACAGCAAGGGTGGCTTTGAAGCGAAGGTGCTGGATGTGCTCGACGATGGGCGGCTGGTGCTGCTCGACGCTGAAGGAAAGGCAAGGATTTATTCTTTCAAGGAAGTGGCTTTTATAATTGAGAATTGAGATTTTAGAATTGAGAGTTAAGATTTTAGAATTTAGAGATTTATAGATTATGGCAAGATTTAAGAGAATTCTATTGAAGCTGTCGGGCGAGAGCCTGATGGGCAAGCAGGGCTACGGAATCGACCCTGAGCGTCTGAGTGACTACGCCAAGCAGATCAAAGAGGTGAGCGAGATGGGTGTCCAGATCGGCATCGTGATCGGTGGCGGTAACATCTTCCGCGGCCTGAGTGGAAGTCAGAAGGGCTTCGACCGTGTGAAGGGCGACCAGATGGGCATGTGCGCCACGGTGATCAACTCGCTGGCCCTGTCGTCGGCCTTAGGTGCCGTGGGTGTGAAGAACAAGGTGCTGACGGCCATCCGCATGGAGCCTATCGGCGAGTTCTACACGAAGTGGAAGGCCATCGAGGCGATGGAGCAGGGATGTGTGTGCATCTTCTCTGCCGGCACGGGATCGCCCTATTTCACCACCGACACGGGCTCTTCGTTGCGTGGCATCGAGATTGAGGCCGACGTGATGCTGAAGGGAACGCGTGTGGACGGTGTCTATACCGCCGACCCGGAAAAGGACCCGACGGCCACGAAGTTTGAGGAGATCACGTATAAGGAGGTGCTGGCTCGTGGACTGAAGGTGATGGACCTGACGGCCATCTGCATGTGCCAGGACAACAATCTGCCCATCTACGTGTTCAATATGGACGTAGTCGGAAACCTGAAGAAAGTGATGGAAGGCGAGCCCATCGGCACGCTGGTTCACAATTAAGAAAGGATGAATGCCGCGAATTAGTTGCCAACTTCTTCGAACTCGACGTATTCGCCGTCGGAGTGGTCGAAGATCTTGCGCTCTGTGTCGCGGTCGTCGATAATCGTTACGCCACTGTCCGTAGTCGTTCTGCGGGCAGTGGCTTTTTTATCGGTCTGCTGTGTAGACTGTTCCTTCTGGGTGCCCTTGAAATAGTCATCGCCGAAGGGATTCTTGTCGCGTTTGGGCTGCTCACGCTGTTCGTATTGGGCCTGTGTGCGACTCTGACGGCGACCGCCCTTGCTGCCCTTGAAGTAGTCGTCGCCGAAGGGGTTCTTCTCCTTCTGCTCCTTCTGTTTCTGGTTGCGGTAGTAGTTGTCTTCCATCTCCTGACGGATCTTCTTCACACCACGATAAGTGAAGTTGATGACGAGCAGGACGATGATAGAGATGGCAATCAGTCCGAAGATGATGGCACCGATGACGAATTTGATCATGTTAAACAGGCTTTGTAGTGGACTTGTTGGTAGCTACAGACAGGATGACGTACCAGGCAATGATGACGGCGAGGCCGAAGATGCCGAGGAATAAAAGAATAGGTACGCACGAGAGGATGAAGAGGTACTTGACCTCGTTGCCCTTCCAACCCCAATGCTTGAACTTCAAGGCAAACATCGGAATCTCTGCCACGAGCAGGTAACAGCTGATGAAGGTTCCCAGCAGGATTACCCATTCGAGACCTTCGAAGGTGTAGCCGCTCTGATGGAGACCTACGATGAGCGCACCCCAGAAGAGAGCGTTGGCAGGTGTCGGAAGTCCGATGAAGCCGAGGGCCTGACGCTCGTCGAGGTTGAACTTCGCCAGTCGGAGGGCAGAGAAGGCAGCCATCACAAAGGCGAGGAAGGGGATGAACAGCAGGTGGATGTGGAAGGAGCAGAGATAGCTGAAAATCATCGCGGAGGGTGCAAAGCCGAAGGTGATGTCGTCTGCCAGCGAGTCGAGTTCCTTACCGATAGGGGAGGAGACGTGCAGCAGGCGGGCCACCATGCCGTCGAAGAAGTCGAACACGGCTCCAACGACGATGAAAAGCAATGCCAGCCGGTAGTCGCTCTGGAAAGCGAAATAGGTGGCAATACAGCCTGAAATCAGGTTGCAGCACGTGATGGTATTGGGGATATGCTTCTTCATTTCAGTTTTGCAATAACGGTCTGGTCGCCTGTGGTAGGCTGTTCCATACGGCAGCATACTTCCGTACCGAGCGGCAGGAAGACGTCGACGCGAGAGCCGAGCTTGATGAAGCCCAGGTGCTCGTCGATGTAGCATTCCTCACCCTCCTTGGCGTAGGTGACAATGCGGCGCGCCATGGCTCCGGCAATCTGTCGCACGAGGATATCCTCACCCTCAGGGGTGGTGATCATGATGTCGGCATGCTCGTTCTCCTCGCTGGCTTTCGGCAGCCAGGCCTTGTGGTAGTTGCCGTCCTGATGGTGCACGAACTTCACCTTGCCGTCGACGGGGAACCAGTTGGCGTGAACGTTCAGCGGACTCATGAAGATCGAGATCATCAGTCGTTTGTCGTGGAAGTACTCATTCTCCTCCGTCTCCTCAATGACCACGATGCGGCCGTCGGCAGGAGCCACCACCATCTTCGTGGAGTCGCCATTGAAGTAGCGGATGGGGCAGCGATAGAAATTCAGCGCCATAAACCAGGCAGTGCCGAAGATGAGGATAAATATCCAGAAAGGAATGGCAGAGTCGAGAAAATGGAAGAGCATCCAGGCGATTCCCACGATGAGGATGGCGCTCAGTGTGAGCTCCTGTGTACCCTCGCGGTGAATCCTGATCTTCTTCAATTTGTTGATCCTTTTTCCCATTGATATAGCTAATTGTTTCGTTATTTGCGTGCAAAGGTACATATTTTTTACGTAAGTTACAAACTTTTCACGTTTTTCTTTTGGTAATTTCGGGAAATAGGTGTAACTTTGAACCTCAAAACTAACAGAATTCAAAGAAAAAGATGGAAGATTTCGTACATCTGCATGTACATACATACTACTCGATCCTGGATGGTCAGTCAAGCATCAAGAAGCTTGTAGACAAAGCCATTGGCGACGGAATGCGGGGCATGGCCATCACCGATCACGGAGACATGTTCGGCATTAAGGAATTTCATGACATCTGCAACGATGTGAATAAAAAGCGCAAAAAAGAGGGCTTGGAACCATTCAAGCCCATTTTCGGTTGTGAGATGTATGTGGCGCGTCGTGGTGACAAGAGTTTGCGTGACCAGAAAGAAGACTTGGGCGGCTATCACCTTATCGTGTTGGCGAAGAACTATCACGGTTATAAGAACCTGATCAAGCTCGTGAGCAACTCATGGGTCGACGGTTTCTATAACCGTCCGCGTACCGACCGCATGGAACTGGAGAAATACCACGAGGACCTGATTGTCTGTTCTGCCTGTATCGCCGGTGAGGTACCAGCCAAGATTCTGAAAGGAGATATCGCCGGAGCCCGTGAGGCCATCGAATGGCATAAGCGTCTCTGGGGCGACGACTACTATCTGGAGTTGCAGCGCCATGAGGTGAAAGACCCGATGATCCGCGCTAACCGTGAGACCTTTCCCCTGCAGCAGCAGGCTAACAGGGTACTGATAGAACTGGCTAAGGAGTACGGCATTAAGTTGGTGTGCACCAACGATGCCCACTTCGTGGATAAGGAGAATGCCGAGGCCCACGACCATCTGCTCTGTCTCTCTACCGGTAAGGATCTCGACGACCCCACGCGCATGCTCTATTCGAAACAGGAGTGGTTTAAGACGCAGCAGGAGATGAACGATATCTTCAGCGATGTGCCCGAGGCCCTCTCGAACACACTGGAGATATTAGACAAGGTAGAGACCTACAGTCTCGATAACGACCCGATTATGCCGTTCTTCCCCATCCCTGAGACGTTCGGAACAGAAGAGCAATGGCGACAGAAGTTTACGGAGCAGCAGCTCTACGATGAGTTCACCAGTGATGAGAACGGTGAGAACCAGCTTCCTCCCGAGGACGGTGAGAAGAAAATCAAGAAGCTGGGCGGCTACGACAAACTATACCGCATTAAATTCGAGGCCGACTATCTGGCAGAACTGGCCTACAATGGGGCGAAAAAACGCTATGGCGACCCGATACCTGATGATGTTGTCGAGCGCGTGAAGTTCGAGTTGCACATCATGAAGACGATGGGTTTTCCGGGCTACTTCCTCATTGTGCAGGACTTCATCAACTCCGCCCGCGACGAGTTGGGTGTGATGGTGGGTCCCGGACGTGGTTCGGCTGCCGGATCGGTAGTGGCTTACTGCTTGGGTATCACGAAGATCGACCCGCTGAAATACGACCTGCTGTTTGAGCGTTTCCTCAATCCTGACCGTATCTCACTCCCTGATATCGATACCGACTTCGACGATGACGGACGA
>JAEEGJ010024155.1_pt1 | contig 12638 bp, 10 predicted proteins | sample 8958761 | NCBI WGS metagenome assembly JAEEGJ01 (sample SAMN16246546, study PRJNA631951) | gut metagenome | biome: gut microbiome; feature: rumen; material: RS-attached | host: Bos | place: Iran: Karaj | collected 2018-10 | reverse complement strand
CGCAGACCTACGGATTCAACGTTGACGAGATTCCGCTTCCCGCCGTGGGAGAGACCGTCGAGATTCAGTTCCAGGGACTCTCGACGCAGGACAACATCGGCTATCGATATGGACTCGTGGCCGTCGCCAACGACAATACACCGACCTATCTGGGCGCAAACTCCGAGGTTGCCAAAAACCTTTCATTCAAGAATCCAGGCAATATCAAACACCTGTACCTCGTAGTCGTCGGCTGTCCGACAAAGGCATATCGTCCAGGGCAGGCCGTTTATCCCTATCAAATCAAATTCAACGGCAAATAATGAAAAAAGATGAAACTGTCGTCTACGAACATAAAGAGTTCAAAAAATACTCAATGGGCGGTCACTTTGTTGATATGCCGCCCGATTGGGAATTCGTGCCGTCAGGTGATCCCGGACTGACACGCCGACTTAAGTCGACAGCCTCGGATTACTGGGTTGTAAAGCGCAAATTCGGCCGGAAGGAGTTCGGCGTGGGACTCTGCGTTCCCAAAGGTCTTGCAGCGGCAATTTCCGAGCAGTTGAAAGCTGAACGGGAAACGCCGGAATATCAACACAAACTGGAAACCGGAAGAAAGCGCGGGGAAAAGAAGCAGGAGCAGTATCAGGAAGATTTCGAGGCAGCGGTTCTTGATTTCCTTGCATTCCATCCCCGCTGGGCTGAGCTGGCGAAGAAGTTCGCAAAGGAGGTTACGGCTTTCACCACGCCAGTGGGAAGCGGAACTGTAGCAAGGACACAGCGCATCCCGATTGAAGACCGTGCCAGAGCCGCCGTCATCGCCTGGATGCGCCACAACACCACGAACTATGATGACCGGTATATTCCCCGGATAGCGGGCAAACGTCGCGAGGTTCGGCGCGATCTTGCACAGGAGTCCATTGCACTATTGAAGGGCTATCGTGCAGGGAAAGATGTGCCTGCGGATTGCCCGTTGCAAAAGGCATTGAATAAATGAACTTGAGGAACCCCCAATGAATAACAAGACTCCGATGATAGACGAGCGACAATCCGCCCGTACAGCAGAACTGGATGAATGGCGACGTACAAACCGTTTTTGTGGTTGCTGCGGCATGGAGATGAAAATCCACGAGAACATAGCGGAACATGCATTTGTCTGCCCAGCCTGCGGATACACAGCTTATCCGAGGATTTCACCTGCCGTTATCGTTCTCGTCACAAAGGGCGACAAAGTTCTTCTCCAACGCAACTCACACTATAAGCATGTGTTGTGGTCGCTTGTCGCTGGGTTTGTGGATGTGGGGGAAAACCTTGAGGAGGCTGTCAGGCGCGAAATCCGCGAGGAAGCATCTATTGAGGTCAAGGATATTCGTTACTTCGGTTCGCAGACATGGCCCTATCCATCCAACATCATGATAGGCTTCCGGGCAGAATATGCTACAGGAGAACTTAAGCCAGACGGTGACGAGGTCATTGAATCAGGATGGTTCGACCGGGAACACCTGCCGCAAATACCGCGATCAGGATCGATTGCAAGGACGATGCTTGACGCATGGCTAGCAACCGGGAATTGATCTTTTCCAACCCGCGCATCGTGAAGAGCGATGTCAAGGGTAAGTTCAGAATCGCGGAGTGAGGCCGCAACCGGAGGAAATCCCCAAAAAAAAGCGCATCCTGCTTGCATTTTTGTCCGCGCGGGTGTATTCTTAAATAATGCAAGCCGTCATAAGAACTGTATTGTTAGGTCGCTATATTCAACACATTCTCCGAATTTCGGGCTGATATTATGCAAGGTTACTCATATTCTGTTTTTTCTCTTACGGCGATAGCAATTCATCTGATCATCAACTTCAAATTGCTCATCGGACGTGGCGAGGCCAGCGAGCGCGGCAGGTGCTACCGCGGCTTTCTGCTTGGAATCCTTGCCTATTATGTCTTTGATGGAGCATGGGGCATCATTGCTGGGCTTGGCTGGACAGGTTTCCTGTATGTCGAGACCATATTCTTCTTTCTTTCGCTCGTCGCATTCTTTTTTATGTGGGGGCGTTTTGTCATCGCCTATCTTGACTCCAGCAAGCGATTGGCCCGGATAATCTCATTCGCCGGGTATGGGATTCTGATTTTCAACCTCGTGGCCCTTGTGACCAACCCGTTCAACAAGTGCTTCTATTATTTTGATTCTCAGAGGGTGTATCAAACGGGTTACCTGCGCGATCCCGCTTTCTATCTTTTGATTGCATACAATCTCTTTATCGCGGCTTGCGTGTTCGTCAACGGGCGTGGCGGCCAAGATAACATTCGCCGTCGAAGCATGATAGTTGTCCTGTTCGGCATTACAATGGCGGTAGCCCTTTTCCTTCAGATCGTCTGGCCGCTCTCTCCGTTTACCGCTCTCGGTTGTCTCGTCAGCAACTGTTTTCTTCATGTTTTTGTCGTCGCGGACGAACAGGCTACGAAACACATGAATGAATTGGAGAAGGCGCTTGAGCGTGCCTGTGCAGCAGAGAAAGCGATGAAGGATTCCCTCCAGACCATTGAAAAACAGAGACAGGAGGAGGTTGAGCTTCGGAAACAACTCGAAGATGCATTGCAGATGGCACAGGCCGCAAACAAGGCCAAAACGTCCTTCCTGAGCAATATGTCCCATGACATCCGTACCCCGATGAACGCGATCATCGGGTTCACCGGGCTGGCGTTGAGCCACACAGAAGACAAGGAACGGGTCCGGGATTATCTGACAACCATCATGCGGTCTTCGGAGCATCTCCTTTCGCTGATCAACGATGTCCTGGATATGAGCCGTATCGAGTCCGGCAAAATGATCCTGCATGAGAAGGTGGAGTCTTTGGCTGATATCCTTCATGTGCTTCAGGATATCGTTCAGGCGGACATTCAGGCAAAACAGCTACATTTCTTTGTTGATACATTGGACATAAGGAACGAACTTGTGTACTGCGATAAATTACGCCTCAACCAGGTCTTGCTTAATTTGCTTTCCAATGCCATCAAATACACGCAGCCGGGAGGAACGATCTCGCTGCGAATTGCGCAGAAGCCCACTGTAAAAGAGGGCATCGCTTCCTTCGAATTCCAGTGCAGGGACAACGGCATCGGCATGAGCGAGGAGTTTGTCAAAACGATCTTCGATCCGTTTACGCGGGAGGAGAACTCCACTGTGTCGAGGATCCAGGGAACCGGACTCGGAATGGCGATCACCAGCAAGATCGTAAATATGATGGGAGGCGAGGTGTCCGTCAACTCAAAAAAGGGGAAAGGTTCCGAGTTTATTGTTTCGCTTGATTTCAAAATAGCCGAAAAGAAAGCCTTCGATCCCACGATCCCGGAACTGAAAGGAATGCGCAGCCTGGTCGTGGACGATGATATCAATGCATGTCAGAGTATCGCCGATATGCTTTGTGATGTCGGGTTGCATTGTGAGTGGTGCGTTTCGGGAAGGGAGGCAGTCGTCCGCACGGAGCAGTCGCGTCGTCGTGGAGATTGCTTCAAACTCTTTGTCGTGGACTGTCAGATGCCGGATATGAACGGAATCGAAACGGTCCGCCGCATCCGCAAGGTCGTCGGGAAAGACCCGTTTGTTATCATGCTGACCGCATATGATTGGGCCGACGTCGAAAATGAAGCAAGAGAGGCGGGTGCTTCCGGAGTCATCACAAAACCGCTTTTCCCGTCCGATTTGCAGAGGGAGCTTCAGCGATGCTGCGGAAAAGAAGATCCGGATCAGGTCGGCAAGGATGAAGAGGTTGTTTCGCTGAAGGGCAAAAGGATTCTGATGGTCGATGACAACGAACTTAACCTCAAGATTGGAGTGTTGCAACTTCAACAGCGGGGTATGTCTGTTGATACCGCTCTGAATGGACGACTGGCAGTCGATATGATTCGGGCGAATGGTATTGATGCGTACGATTTCATCCTGATGGATGTTCAAATGCCGGTGATGAACGGGTATGAGGCCACAGCCATCATCCGCAAGCTTCCAGGCGGAGACAAACTGAAAATCCTCGCATTCTCCGCCAACGCCTTTGAAGAAGACAGGGAAAAGTCGTTGAAGGCCGGCATGGACGGACACATCGCAAAACCACTGAAAATCAATGAACTCTTGGACGAGCTAAAACGCTTTTGTGTGTAAACTCAGAGTGAGGACATCACACCTCACTCCTTCCGCGTTTTCCTCCACGCGAATATCCCCCAGATGGCGAACGCCGGCAAGCCGGAGGAAATCCCGAAAAAAGAATCTTTTCCGGCTTGCGAATGACAGCTTCGTACAGAAAAAAGTATTTTTCTGATGGGAGGGCTTGACTTTTTGTTGTTTGACGGTTATATTACTTTCAGATTTAGAACAACAAAAACAATTTTGTCTGTTTTCACCCTCAGCCGACAAATGAAAGGACTCCCCGCATGAAAATTTTGGCCGTTAAACTGTACGAAAAAGGATTCATGACTCAGCCGTTCGCTCTAGGCGGCGAGGACGGCGCGGAAAAGTTCGATCCGAAGGTCCGTTACCGTTCGACGCTCCAGAACTTTCTGATCGACACGGGAAGCGAGGTCATTCTGGTCGACACCGGAATGCCGCTGGAAGCTCCGGACATGGTGGCGGACGAGAACGCGCAGATCTACATCGGCAACCGCATTCAGGATTATGTTTCCGCCCTGAAATCGCTCGGTTACCAGCCGGAACAGGTGACGAAGATCCTGGTCACGCACAAGCATGCGGACCACACCGGCGAACTGCGCAGCTTCCCCAACGCGAAGATCTACCTTTCCCCGGAGGAAGCCGACGCGCTGAACCTGACCGGCGAAAACATTGTCCGCGTACAATATCAGAGCGGGCCTTATCATGCGTTCGACGCCTCGGAAAAGATCGCGGACAGCGTGTATCTGCTGCCCGCCAAGGGACACACCACCGGGAACAGCATCATCGTGGCGGAATGCGAGGGGCTTTTCTACATGATGCACGGCGACGTCACCTACACGGACGAGGCGCTGTACGAGAACAAGCTTTCCGTCGTTTACGAAGACAAGGCCGCCGCGAGAGATACCCTCGACCGCGTCCGCGCGTTCATCCGTAAGAACCCCACGGTCTACTGCTCGACGCATACGCCGCTGGGATATGAAAACCTTGAGGCGAAACGCGTCGTCGATCTGGACAAACCGACCGAGACCATCCCGCCGGGCGAGATTGCGACGAAGCAGGCGACCGGGAAATATGTGTGCTCCGTCTGCGGCGCGGTCTATGATCCTGCCGTCGGCGATCCCGAACACGGCATCCCCGCGGGCACGAAATTCGAGGACCTGCCCGCCGACTGGAAATGCCCGCGCTGCCGTCAGCCCAAAGACAAGTTCAATCCCGCCTGATCGGCATGGCACATAAAAGCTACAAAGTGTCCGAAGATACCCGGCGCCGCCTTCTGGATGCCGCCGGGGAGCTCTTCGCCTGCCACGGCACGGAGGCCGTGACCGTACGGGACATCACCGCGCGGGCAGGGACCATGCCGAACGCCGTGTCGTATCACTTCGGCGGCAAGGAGGGCCTGATCGATGCCGTGTGGGAGTTCTGCCTTCGCGAGTGGACAGCGGACCGGATGGGACGCTACTGCGCGGAAAACGAACACCTGTTCGAAACGCGCGACGGGAAGCGGCAACTGGTCACCGACCTCATCGATATCTTTTACGAGACGCTTTGCGCCGACGATCAGCCGTTGTGGGCGAATCTCTTCCTTCTGCGCACCCTTATCACAGCTCAGGACACGAAACGGACACAAGTCTTCAACAAGCTGCTCTTCAACCCTCTGAGCAAAGTCTATCGCCGGATTACCGGCAACAACGACCGAATGACCGCGCGCTGCTGGGTGATGACGATCATCAGTCCCGGTTCCTACCTCGCGGCAAGCGCAACGGATTTCCTGCGGTTCGAGCAGGTCAGCAAAATCGATCATACTTTCTGCCGGCGTCTGCAGGGCATGGTGACGCAAAGCGCACTCTGCCTGGCCGGACTGGCGGACACCCCAAAAGGGTAACGAACAGTCCGCTCGGCTTCGCTTGCGGACAATCAACTTTCAACCGAACATTGAGACACAAACAGAAAGGCAAAAGCATGAAAATCCTGTTCGTTAATGGCAGTCCCCGCAAGAACTGGAACACCGACATTTTGATGAAAAAGGCACTCGAAGGTGCAGTTTCGGCCGGAGCCGAAGCGGAAATGGTCTACTTGTACGACCTCAAATTCCGCGGATGCGTCAGCTGCATGGCATGCAAACTGAAGAAGGAACCGCGTCCGAACCGCTGCATGCTGAAGGACGACCTGACCTCCGTGCTGGACAAGATCCATGGGGCGGATGCCGTCGTGCTGGGCAGCCCGATCTACTTTAGCGAGGTCACCGGCGAAATGCGCTCCTTCTTCGAGCGGTTCCTCTTCCAGTATCTGAACTACGACGACTACAGCAAGCCGTTGAGCCCGGCGAAGAAAACGGCATTCATTTTCACGATGAACATACCGGAGTCCCTGTTTGACGATTTCGGATATCGCCAGCTCTTCCAGCGCTACGAAAACTGGATGAAACTCTATTTCGGCCATTGCGAAACGCTCCTCGCCACAGACACCATGCAGGTGAAGGACTACAGCCGCTACCACCTTGCCGGGTTCGACGCCGAAGCAAAGCAGCTTCGTCACGAAACCGTATTTCCGCAGGATTGCCAAAGAGCTTTCGAACTCGGTCGGAGACTTGTCCGGGAAACGGACGATAAACCGACGGTTTACGATTTCAAGGTCACAACCGGAGAGGGAACGAGTCTGAACCTGGCGGAATACAGAGGAAAAGTCGTCCTGATCGTGAACACGGCGACGGGATGCGGATTCACGTCTCAGTATTCGGAACTTGTTCAGATGTACAAGGATTACCACGAAAAAGGACTGGAGATCGTGGATATCCCGTGCAATCAGTTCGGAGCTCAGGCTCCGGGGACGGATGCGGAGATTCACAATTTCTGCACGCTTCACTACAATACGCCGTTCCCGCAGATGAGGAAATCCGATGTCAACGGAGAGAATCAGCTGCCGCTTTATGCCTACCTGAAATCCCAAAAGGGCTTCGAGGGATTCGGCGAGCATCCGTTCAAGGAGCTGCTCGAAAAGAAGTTTGCCGAACAGGACCCGGATTGGGCAAAAACTCCCGACATCAAATGGAATTTCACCAAGTTCGTGATCGACCGCGAAGGCAATGTCGTGGCGAGATTCGAACCGACCGCCGATATGGGAGAAGTCGAAGACTGCGTTAAAACTCTGCTGTAACCTCAGACAGGATTGAAATCCAGGAGAATCGCCTATGAAAAAAATCCACCTTGCCTACTTCAGCCCGAGCGGAACAACCGAAAAAATCGTCCGTGGTATCGCGGACGGTATCAAGGACGTATTCCCGAATTCCCCCGTCGAGATGATTGATCTCCTCAATCCAAAAACTCGCAAAGATCGTCATATCTTCGGATCGGACGAGCTTGTTGTCTTCGGGTGCATGACCGCACAGAAACTCTTTACTCTCTCCGATGAAATGTTCGCGAGCCTCGAAGGGCATGATACGCCAATGATCGGCATTGTCTCCTATGGAAACGGCTTCTATGGCATTGCGCTCAAAGAACTCCTCAAACGTGCAACGGAACGAGGTTTCCTTGTTGCTGCGGCGGGGGCATTCCCCGCCCAACACTCAATTTCCTCGACCATCGGCCCCGGTCGTCCCGATGCCTCAGATATGGAAACGATCCGGGCTTTCGGACGCAAGGCCGCCGAAAAAATCGGCTCCGGCGATTTGAATTTGCATACACAGCTGCAGACGAACTGGTCACATGTTGATGAGTTCAACAAGATCATTGCTATGCGGGAATCGCAACCGGATGCGCCTTATGTGCTTCCTGAATCCTATAAGACGAAAGAAATATCGGACGCCTGTATCCAGTGTGGCATCTGCGCCAACTATTGCCCGACCGAAGCCATTGACGTTTCTCGCAAGAGTTTTGATCTCAACAAGTGTATTGGATGCTGGGGCTGCATCAACCGTTGTCCCAGACACGCCATACGTTCCACAAGCAGGGAAATGGCCGACATCATGACCTCATTTGGCTCGGCATTCGCAGAACCTCTTAAGCCGGAGACTTTTTTCTGATCTGACCAAATCTCCCCGCCCATCACTCGGATGGGCGGGTCTCATCTTTCCTCCACGCGAATATTCCCCAGCTGGCGAACGCCTGCCGTAAGTACGGCCTTGACGTCGGGTTTTATGTCTCTCCGTGGGACCGCAACAACGCCAAGTACGGTACGCCCGATTATCTGCCCATCTTCCAGGAGCAGCTCCGCGAAGTCTTGAGCAACTACGGTCCGGCATTCGAGGTCTTCCTCGACGGCGCGAACGGCGGGGACGGCTACTACGGCGGCGCACGCGAACGCCGCAACATCGACCATCGGACGTACTACGACTGGGTTCATACCTGGCAGATTATCCGCGAACTCCAGCCCGGTGCGGCCATCTTCAGCGACGTCGGCCCCGATGTCCGCTAGATCGGCAATGAAGCCGGAACAGCAAACGCGGAAGCATTTGGATCGTTCACGCCTCATGCACCTCGTGGACAGCAGGGCGAGGCGATGCCCGGTTTCTGCAACACTGGGGAAGCAAACAGCGGTCATAAGGACGGCGTGTTCTTCATCCCCGGCGACTGCGATGTGCCGTTCCGTCCTGGCTGGTTTTACCACACACGCGAAGACAATGCGCAGAAGAGCGTCCAGCACCTCATCAATATCTACCTGCGTTCGGCTGGCTCCGGGGCCTACATGAATCTTGGCATGACGCCGGATAAACGCGGATTGATCCACGAAAATGACGTGAAACGCCTGAAAGAATTCAAGGCGGCCCTTGATTCGCTGTTCGCGAACAAGGTCTTCGGCGATGAAGTCAAGATCGAAAACAACGTTGGAACAGTCGAGTTCGGCGGCACAAAGCGACTCAACTTTATCAAGATGGCTGAATTCCTCTCGTCCACACAGGGCGAACTTGTCTCCGGCTACGAAGTCGACGTCCGCAAGGGCGGCAAATGGGAAACCGTGCTGAAAGGTCAGGCGATCGGCCTCAAACGGCTGAAACCGATCCCGACGCAGGACTGCGACGCGGTCCGCATCCGCATCACCGAATCTTCCGGCACGGTCAAGTCGCTGAAATTCTCCGGCTACCTCGCGCCGGAACACCTCATCGGCGTCGGCACGGCAATCCAGGAGAACGATATCCGCTCGCTCCCCAACTACCGCAAACTCGAGGTCAACCCCGCCAGCCAGTTCACTCCGATGCACCCGCTCCGCTACCTCGAATTCCCCGTCTCGCGCGACAAAGCCATCTCCGGCTTCGTCTTCACGCCCGCCGCGGGCGCTCCGCTCGGCACGCCCGACCGCTGCACCGTCGAGATCCAGCAGGACGGCAAGTGGGTCAAGGCCGCCGACCGCGAGTTCTCCAATGTAAAATCCAACCCCGTGCCGCAGCTGATCCCGCTCGACAACGTGAAGACCGACCGCATCCGCATCCGCGCTGACCGGTTCCTCGACGGCGCGGAGGAAATGGTCTTCGGCGAAATGGGCATCCTCCTCGCTGATTAATTGAAAACACCCCATCCAACAGAAAGAATGGAGATCAATATGAAACACCTTTTCCTCAAATCCCTGCCTGCGGCGATGCTCCTGGCCCTCATGTCCTATGTCGGTGCCCAGGAACCGTCCATCACCATCGACACGAGTAAGACCACAATCAAGACCAGCCCTCTGCTCTATGGAATCTTCTTCGAGGAAATCAATCGCGCGGGCGAAGGCGGAATCTATGCCGAGATGATCCAAAACCGTTCCTTTGAGGATAAATCCCGCGTGGATGAAGTCCGCAATACTCCGTTGGCATGGGGCGTCGGAAATGCAGAAGCATCGCTTGATCGATCCCAGCCGCTGAACAGGAACAATTCGACCTCGCTGAAAGTGAAGACGCAGGCTGGCGGCTTTATCTGCAACGGCGGTTTCATCCGCGACTTCAACGGCCGCGACCCCGGCAGCATCGCGGTCACGTCCGGCGATGCCTACGACCTCACGTTCTTCGCGAAGACGGGCTCGAAAACCGATCTGAAGATATCCTTTGAAGAAGGTTCCTCAACCCTTGCTTCCGCTTCCGTTTCCATTGACGGTGACACTTGGAAAAAGTATTCCGTCACGCTCACTCCGAACAAGACCGCCCGCGAGTCCATCCTGAAAATCGGCACGGATGCTCCGGCTGAATTCAGCCTCGACATGGTTTCGCTCTTCCCACAGAAGACCTGGAAAGGCCGCAAGAACGGTCTCCGTCCGGATTTGATGGAACGTCTTGTCGCGATGAAACCCGCGTTTGTGCGCTTCCCCGGCGGATGCTTCGTGGAAGGCGTCGGCCTTGAGAACCGCGCAATCTGGAAGAATTCGATCGGACCCGTGGAGGAACGCATCAACCAGTACAACACCAAATGGGGTTACAACTGTTCCAATGGCCTCGGTTATCACGAATACCTTCAGATGTGCGAGGACCTGAATGCGGAACCGCTTTTCGTGATCAACTGCGGCATGGGCCACGAAACCCGCAACGGAACAGACTCCATGTACGTCGTTCCGATGGATCAGATGGGGCCGTTCGTGCAGGACGCGCTTGACGCCATCGAGTATGCCAACGGCGACGTCACGACCAAGTGGGGTGCCGAGCGCGCGAAGAACGGCCATCCCGCGCCATTCAACATGAAGTACATGGAGATCGGCAATGAAAACAGCGGCAAGGATTACAACGAACGCTATATCCTGATGCATAAGGCGATCAAGGAAAAATACCCGGAAATGCGCCTCATCGCGAATGTCGAAACGCAGGGCTTCCGCAACGAGATCGTCGATCCGCATTTATACTCGACTCCCGACCGCTTTTTCAACGGTTACTTCACCTACGATTTATACGACCGCAACGACCCTCAAATATACTTTGGTGAATATGCAGTCACACAAGGCGGGGGACGCGGCAACCTCATAGCGGCTGTGGCCGAATCCGCGTTCATGACCGGACTGGAACGCAACAGCGACATTGTCATCATGAGTTCCTACGCGCCGCTCTTCATCCGTACCGGCTGGCAGGCATGGAATCCGAACGCCATCGTGTTCGACCAGAACCGCAGCTATGGCATCCCGTCCTACTGGGCGCAGGTTATGTTCGCGAACAACCGTCCCGACAAACTGTATCGCGTCACGATCAACGACGGCTCATCGCCGGTCGATCCCATACAGGGGAAAATCGGATTCGGGACCTATCGCACCCAGGCGGAATATAAGGACATCAAGGTCGTCAAGAATGGCGTGACGCTGTTCGAACCCGACCTCAACAATCTTGACGGATGGAATCGGATCAGCGGAACATGGAGCGCGGAAGGCGGCATTCTGAAACAGACCTCCGGCAATCCGGACACGCTGATCACCTGCGGTTCGCCGGACTGGACCGATTATACCCTGACCCTCAAAGCGCGAAAGACTGGCGGTTCCGAGGGATTCCTGATTTCGTTCGGCGTCCAGAATCGTGAACTGCGCCGCTGGAACCTCGGCGGCTGGAACAATTCCACCCACGCCGTCGAAGCCGACGATTTCATTGAGGAACACCTTGCCGGCAGCATCGAAACCGGGAAATGGTATGACATTAAGATCGAACTGAAAGGCTCGGAGGTCAATCTTTATCTGGACGGCAAGCTGATGAAAACGCAGAAGCGTCTCAAGGGCGGCAGATCAGCCGTGGATGCCGGAATCAATGAGAGTGCAGGCGAAGTCATTCTGAAATATGTCAACGGAACGGACAAACCCGTAACCTACACCATTAACTCCGGCAAAACTGGCGCGGTCGGCACGGTGAAGACACTCACGCTCACCGGTGACAATCCCAACGCTGAGAACACCTACGAACCCCCGGAAAACATTGTGCCGAAAGCCGGTTCGGTTCAGGCGGATTCCGCAAAGTTCCAGTACACGTTCCCCGCGTATTCCGTCAATGTCCTTCGCTGGAAGAAGTGAACTGACTCCGTTATAATGAATAAACTATGAAACTCATTCTTTCCATGAAAGTGGCGTTCTTCTGCGTCCATCCCCACAAAAAAAGCCGCAACAGATTGCTCTGCTACGGCATTACATGGCATCTCGCCTTTCCCCGCTCGCCCCCTCACCCCACTCTCCACTTCTCCTCCTGCTCCTTCCACAGCTCCGGCACACCGTGCCGAAGCTGTTTCAAGCTCAACCCGTCCGGGATGTCCCCGCAAAGAATCTTGTGAACGATTTTCGGGGACAGCAACCTCAGCCTGAGCGTATTGGAGACCACGGACTTGTCCAGGCCAACAGCCTTGGCCAGCTCCACAGCGTTTTTGAACTTGCCGTTGTCGATGTAGCTTTGCCAGCGAACAGCCCGTGCAATGGCGAGTGCCAGCGGTTCCGTGCCATCGGCGGTAATGCCGGGGATCTACAGAATCGAGCAGGTGGCGAAAACACGGGCCGAAGAGAAAAATACCGAGGCTGCCCTCTTTCAGGAGCGCAGAGTCGCACGCCGTGAATCCCGTATCATCGTGAAGGCGTTTTTTGACCGATG
>JAEEGJ010024153.1_pt1 | contig 12639 bp, 9 predicted proteins | sample 8958761 | NCBI WGS metagenome assembly JAEEGJ01 (sample SAMN16246546, study PRJNA631951) | gut metagenome | biome: gut microbiome; feature: rumen; material: RS-attached | host: Bos | place: Iran: Karaj | collected 2018-10 | reverse complement strand
GCCGCCGGCGTCGAAGGTCCACCAGGGGAGGCCGGAGGCCATCTGGCCGAGGCCGCCCGCGATTTGCCGGCGCAGGGTGCCGAAGTCGTAGCCCACGTCGCCGGACCAGGTGACCACGCCGTAGCGCTGGGCGCCCGGGAAGGCGCTCCGGGTGAGGATGACGGGCGAGAGCCTTTCCTTCGTAAGTGCCTCATACATCGTCCGGTTGACCATCAGCGGATATACGTTCCGGTACCATTCGCCCGGGATTTGGTCCTTGCCAATGCGCCGGCCCGCCAGGTCGTCGTTCTCCGGCTCCGTGGCATCGAACCACCAGGCGTCGATGCCGTAAGGCCGCGCCAGGCTGTCCACGAAGTTCTGGGCATAGAAGCCCGCCACGTCGGGATCGAAGAAGTCAATCCAGTCGGTTCCGTCGATGTAGGCGCCGCGCTCCTCCAGCCGCTTCCCGAGGTTCGAGTTCTTGTCGACCTTGGACCAGACGGAAATCATGAAGCGGGTGCCCATCGCGTGCAGGGAGTCGGTCAATGCCTTGGGATCGGGGTAGTTCTCCGGGTCGAACTCCATCGAGTTCCAGCCGGTGGGGCCCCACCACTGCCAGTCCTGGACGATGACGTCCAGCGGGAGATTGCGGGCCTTGAACTCCGCCGCGTTCTCGAGGATCTCCGTCTGCGAGTGGTAGCGCTCGCGGCAGTGGATGTAGCCGAACATCCACTCCGGCATCTCGGGAACGGGCCCCGTCAGGGTGCGGTATGCGCCGATGGCCTCGTCGGCCTTCCCCGCGAACACCGTGTAATCCAGCGCTGCGGCGACGGGGGAGCGGAAGGTCGTGGACCCGTCCACTTTCCGCCAGTAAAGGACGGGCTCGTCGTTCCGGACCCCTTCCACGGCGATGGAATGCGTCCCGGCAGCCAGCGTCGTCACGGCCGATACGGTGGGCGGCAGCCATGTGTTGGCGATATCCACCACGGTCTCGCCGTCGATGGCAAGAAAATGCCGCCGCGCCATCTTCTGGCCCACGTCCAGCAGCAGAGCATAGGTCCCGCCTTCGGGTATGTCGATGCTGCCGGCGAAAGTCCTGAACATACGCCTCTCCCGGCGGTTGCCGGAAGTGCCGGTGGCATTGACGGTCTCAGTGCGGCCTTCCTCCTCGACCGCGGTCAGCGCGACGCACTGGTCCGCCGGATTGAAGTCGGTAAGGCCGTAGTTGTTCCACAGCAGGCCATAGCCCTTGTTGGAGAGAATGAACGGCAGGGCGATTTGCGTATTCACCTGCGTGAGCCGCCGCGTGACACCCCGGACGTTCAGGAATCCGTCCTGGAACTGGCCGGTGCCGAAGAGGAATTCATCCTCGGGCGAAAGGAAGCGCTGGGTGGCTGCGTAGGTGGGCTCGCCCTGGACGGTGGCGGGCTCGAGGCTGCGGCTCTCTTCCTGCAGGAGCAGGTTGCCGTCGGCATCGAAAAACGCCAGCGCGCCGTCCTTATACTGCGCCGTCATCGCGGCCGTACGCACCTCCACGACCCCGCCCTTGCGGGAGACGGAGAACTTGGGCGCATCGACCTCCTCCGTATAGACCAGTTCGGGAAGAGGCTTGTAATCAGCAGGTTCCAGACGAACGCGGATGGCGTTGTCCAGCAGGGGCCGCAGGACCAGCGTTCCTTCGTCCGTCGCGATGCGGACTTCCTTGCGCGCGCAGCCGGCGAGCAGCAGGAGGCCGGCCAATAAAAGGGCTATTCTCTTCATGATCAAAAGGTTTTCGTAATGGTGAGAACCCCGGCGGAGAGGGGCTCGACGTGGAGGAGGACGGTGCCGTCCTGCGCGGCGGGCGAAGCGTGCTGGAGCGCGACGGCGTTTTTCTCGCTCATGCTGTTCGCGGCGGTCAATGAACCGGGAGCGTAGAAGTCGTACGCCGTGGAGGCGATGCCTTTCCAGTCGCCGGAGACCTTCAGGTCGCAGGCCTCCTCGGTCGGATTCACCACCTTCACGATGACGTCCCGTCCGTTTTCGGACAGCGTGGTGACAACGCTTAGGTCTCCGGTTTCTCCCTCATAATCAAGCAGATACTTGGAGAAATGGTCGTACCAGAGTTCCGTCACCTGGTAGTTCGGGGCTACGAAAAGGTCCTTGTAGTCGAAATTGATGAAGGCGTTGTTCCAGTCGGGGGCGTCGGTCCGGCGGATGAACAGGGCCGCGGCGCCCATGGCCACGACGTCACGCTGTTCGCAGGCGTTCAGGAAACCGCCCGCGAACAGGCCGGTGCGCCAGTCGATGCTGTTGAGGTTCCATTCGGAGATGAACAGTTTCACGTTCGGGTTCGGGCACTCGGCGATGACCTGCGCATAGCGGTCGTACTGCTCGCCGAGGCGGACAGGCCCGGTGGCGTAGCCGCCGGCCTGCTCGTAGTGATGGAGGCTCAGATAGTCGAAATAGTTCGCGGAACGCCGGAGGAAGTCCTCGTCCTCGCGGAAGCCGCCGCAGGCGATGATCTTGATGGACGGGTCCACCTCCCGCATCGCGGTCGAGAAGTCCCGGACGCACTTTTCGTAACGGTCGATGCCCATCTCCCACATCTCATTGTCAATCTCCCAATACTTGACGTTGTAGGGCTCCGGATGACCATTTTTCGCCCGGATGGCGCCCCATTCGTCCGTGGCGGGGGCGTTGCAGTAACGCACCCAGTTCACGGCGTCGGCCAGGATGGAATCATACTCCTCGGCCGGGCGCTCGAAATGGACGGACACCACGATGATCGGCTCCGTGCCCACTTCCCGGCAGAACTTGATGAACTCGTCCGTGCCGAAGCAGTTCTGGTCGTAGTCCATCCACATCCAGTGCGGCCAGCGGTAGCGGTTCTCCTGCGGGCCGATGCCCCATTGCCAGTAGTACTGGGCGACATAGCCGCCGCCCGGCCAGCGGAGGCAGGTCGGGTGCAGGTCCTTCACGGCCTGCAGGATGTCCGGTCGGAAACCGCCGTTCGCCTGCCCGGTGGCCGTGGACAGCGTCACCTGGTCCACCAGCACCGTTCCGTCCTGCGCCAGGATGGCGAAATCGGCATCGCCGGACAGTTCGCCGGCGGGCAGGGAAATGTCGAACTTCTTCCAAGCCGCGCCCGGGACGCCGAGCTTCTGCTCCCGCAGAACGCGCCCGTCCCGAACCAGCGCAACGGACAATGAACCGTCGCCCTTCGCATAGACCGACCCGACGAAAGTCTCGCCCGCGACCACATTCTGCGGTCCCTGGCTGACGCCCGCCGCCGTAGCTCCGGCCGTGATCTGCTGGGCATAGTCCATATTGACGGCATCCCCCTTCAACAGCCGGTATTCTCCGTTGCCGAAGGCCTTCCACTGCGGTGCCACGTCGGGAACCTTGACCAGTTCCGGCGTCCCCTCGAAGTACACCTGTTTCCCGTTCAGGGAGGTGACGCGGAGATTGCGGTACAGAGCCTCGGTGTAATTGACCCAAAGGACGATGTCATTCCGGCCTGTCGCATCCAAATACTTGTAGGTCAATATCTTCTTCCCGTCCCAGAACACCTGGGCGGTCTTTCCCTTGCAGCGGATGCGGAGTTTGTGCCAGTCCTGGTTTTCGTTGATCTGGTCCGCGCCGGCCACTTTCAGCACCAGGGGATCCAGCGTCTTTACCTTGCGCACGCCCCGGAACGAGGGCGTTTCCTTCTCCACCATCGTGGCGATGGCGAAGTTCGGGTCCGTCACCTGTTTCGAGGCGGCCTCCCGTGCCCGCGCCGCTTCGGCGGCCTGCCGCTGCGCCTCGGTCTGGCCAGGATCCAGCGCCCTCACTTCGTAATACGGATTGTGCACGCGGAAATAGTACGGCTCCCCGTCGGCCTGGTTCCGGAAAGCGAACCGGATGTCCAGCAGGCCGCCGCTCCAAGCGCGCCGCGCCAGCCGGTACGACCGCCAGTTGACATCGGCGGTAATCTCATAATCGTCCGTGTCCAAGGTCGTTATCGGCAGCGGCTGCTCATACCGCGTCGGAGAGTGCAGCACTCCCTCCTCGTCCATGTACCACCCGTCGAAATATCCGTCCCGCGGCGGGATTCCCGGATAATGTTCCGGTTCGAATGACCGCTCATAGATGAGCTCTTGCCAGACCCCGTTGTTCGCCGAGAAATAAATGTGCTCGAAAAGCTGTCCATACAGCATCGGGTCGATGTTTCCCGCCGGCTTCCCGGCCTTGATGTTGATCTCCGGATGGCCCTGCGGAGCCGCGACGGCCAGCATGAGCGCAAGAATCAGTGTTTTCATATCAGTGGTGTATCTTTACAAAGATAATGATTTCTTGGGTTTCACGGTCATTTTTCGTACCTTGCAGGGTATGAGCAAATTCTCTTCTGTGCTGAGGAAGTGGTCCGAAACCTCGCTGGTGCTTCGGATCCTCGGCGGTCTCGTCATCGGCGCCGTTCTCGGGCTCGTCTGCCCGCAATGGACGGGCATCGGCATCCTGGGCCAAGTGTTCGTGAGCGCCTTGAAGGCGATTGCGCCGATTCTGGTGGCCCTTCTGGTGGCCTCGTCCATCGCCAAGGCGAAGGGCGGACTCGGCGCCCGCTTCCGGACGGTCATTACGCTGTATCTGGTCTCTACGCTTTGCGCCGCCATCTTCGCCGTGGTGGCCAGTTTCCTGTTCCCGGTGTCCATCCGGCTGCAGGGGGCGGAGGCCGAGGGTGCGGTCCCCGGCGGTCTGGCCGATGTGTTCCTGACGCTCCTGACCAATATGGTGATGAACCCCGTCCAGGCGCTCGCGCAGGCGAACTACATCGGCATCCTGTTCTGGGCCATCATCATCGGCCTGGCCCTCAAACTGATGGCGTCGGAAAGCACCGTCCGGGTGATCGGCGACCTGGCCGATGTCGTCTCGCAGGTGGTGCGCTGGGTGATCCAGTTCGCCCCGTTCGGCATCCTGGGCCTGGTCTTTTCCTCCGTCTCCGAGAGCGGCATGGAAATCTTCACGGACTATGGGAAACTGCTCCTGCTGCTGGTGGGCTGCATGTGCTGTACCGCGTTCATTGTCAATCCTTTCATCGCCTGGCTGCACATCCGACGGAACCCTTATCCGCTCTATTTCCGGTGCCTGAAGGAGAGCGGCATCAACGCCTTCTTCACCCGCTCCTCCGCGGCGAACATTCCCATTAACATGGACCTATGCAAGCGACTGGGCCTGGACGAAGAGTTCTATAGCGTGAGCATCCCGCTCGGATCGACCATCAACATGAATGGTGCGGCGGTGACCATTACGGTGCTGTCGCTCGCGGTGGCGCATACGGTAGGAATCGAGGTGTCCTTTGCCTCGGCTCTCTTCCTGTCGCTCATCGCTACCCTCGGCGCCTGCGGCGCCTCGGGCGTGGCCGGCGGCTCCCTCCTTCTCGTCCCGATGGCCTGCTCCTTCTTCGGCATCTCCAACGACGTCGCCATGCAGGCGGTCGCCGTCGGCTTCATCATCGGCGTCGTCCAGGACTCCGTCGAGACCGCCCTCAACTCCTCCAGCGACGCCTTCTTCACCGCCGTCGCCGAGTTCCGCGACCGGCGGAAAAACGGGGCCTCAGCGTAGCCTGGCCCGCGAAATGTGGCGAAATCCCGCTCCTTGTGGCGAACGGAAAGGGAGGGAGTCGAAAGATTCCGTACCTTTGCTCTGCTAAAAACCTGAGCAAAGAATGAAGATTCAAGGAAACACTGTGCTGATCACCGGAGGTTGTTCCGGCATCGGCAAAATCATGGGCCGTATGTGCCTGGAGAAAGGAGCGTCCCGGCTGATCGTCTGGGACATCAACGGGAAGGCCGTCGAGGCCGTGGTCAAGGAATTCTCCGCCCTGGGTTCAGTCTATGGACATCAGGTCGATATCTCCTCGCCCGAATCCGTGGACAAGGCGTATGAAGATACGAAAGAGGCCTGCGCGGACGTGGACATTCTCATCAACTGCGCCGGCATCATCACCAACAACAAGCCTTTCGCAGAGCAGACGGACCTGGATATCATCCGCACCATCGACATCAACACCAAGGGGGCGATGTTCGTCACCCTCCGCTATATCAATGACATGAGATCGCGCCGTCAGGGCCATATCTGCAACATCACTTCCTCGGCCGGCATGCTGGCCCTGCCGAAGATGGCGCTGTACGCCGCTTCCAAGTGGGGTGCCACCGGCTGGTCCGATTCCGTCCGCATCGAACTCAAGCGGGAGAAGAGCCCTGTCGAGGTGACCACGATCGCCCCGTATTTCATCAATACCGGCATGTTCGACGGCATCCGCTCGTTCTTCAAGATCCAGAAGCCGGAGACGGTGGCCCGGAAGACGCTCCGCGCCATCGAGCACAACCGCGGATACCGGGGCATCCCGTTCCCGCGTCATTTCATCCGGCTGATGCAGGGCCTCATTCCGTCCCGCATCTTCGATTTCGTCTTCGGCGACATCTGCGGACTATATACGGTGATGGACCATTTCACCGGCCGGAAGCCTGTCTCCCAACCTGAAACCTTTAAGAAAGCCTCCTAGCATGGCCCTCGAAAACACCACCCCCGAAAGGATCGAAGAACTCGTTCTCAAACAGCGGGCGTTCTTCGCCACCGGCACCACCCGGGACATCGACTGGCGCCGTTTCCAGCTCAAGCAATTCCAGGAAGGACTCAAGAAGTGGGAAAAACCGCTCTGCGACGCCCTCTGGACGGATCTGCACAAGAGCTATGAAGAAGCCTACATGACCGAAATCGGCCTGGTGTACGGGGAAATCCGCGAGGCGTACCGGAAGGTAGGCCGATGGGCGCGCAAGCGCTGGAGACCCACGTCGATGGCCGTCCTGCCCTCCTCTTCCTACATCGTGCGCGAGCCGCTCGGCAGCACCCTCATCCTGTCGCCGTGGAACTACCCGGTGCAGCTGTTGCTGAACCCGCTCGTCGGCGCCATCGCCGCGGGGTGCACGGCCCTTCTGAAGCCGTCGCCCTATGTGCCGAACGTCTCAAAGGTGCTGGAAGACATGATCGCCGATACCTTCGAAGAGGACTTCGTGGCGGTGGTCCAGGGCAACCGCGCGGTGAACGGCGAGCTTTTCAAGCATCGCTACGACCTCGTGTTCCTGACCGGCAGCCCGTCCCTCGGCCGGATTGCCATGGAGGCGCAGGCCAAGTATTTGACTCCGATGGTGCTGGAACTCGGCGGCAAGAGCCCGTGCATTGTCGATAAGGACGCGGACCTGAAGATCGCCGCCCGCCGCATCGCCTGGGGCAAGTGCCTCAACAGCGGCCAGACCTGCATCGCCCCGGACTACCTGTTCCTGCACGAGGACATCAAGGAGGCCTTCATCGAGGCGTTCAAGAAGGAACTCGCCGGCCTGTACCCCGACGGTACGGAGCAGTCCGGCTTCTTCGTCCATATCGTCAGAGATTCGGCCTTCGACCGGCTCGTGGGCTATCTGAAAGACGGTGAAATCGTGGCCGGCGGCCGTTCCGACCGGGAAAAGCGCTGGATCGAACCCACCCTGCTGGACAAGGTCTCTCCCGACGCTCCCGCGATGCAGGAGGAAATCTTCGGCCCCATCTTTCCGATCCAGACCTTCCGCAGCCGCGACGAGGTCATCGACTTTGTCAATGGCCGCGAGAAGCCGCTGGCGTTCTACTATTTCGGAAAAGCGTCGGACGGCTGGGACGTCATCGGCCGGACCACTTCCGGCGGCGCGTGCATCAACGACACGATCATGCACATCGCCAACGCGAACATCCCGTTCGGCGGCGTGGGCAACTCCGGCATGGGCAGCTATCACTCCGAGCGCTCCTTCCTGGCTTTCAGCCACGAGCGCGCCGTCGTGAAGTCGCCCACCTGGATCGACCTCGCGTTCCGTTACATGCCTTACAAGCAGTTTTCGCTGATTAAGAAGATGCTGTAGCCGTCTCTTCCGCGAAGAGGCGGTCGAACACCGGCCGCAGGGTGGCGGGCTTTCTGATAAGCTTCCGGAGTTCCTCCAGGCGGCCTGCGTTCGGTGATTCGGGAATCCAAAGGTGAAGGTATCCGCCGTCACCGTACTTTTCCTGCAAATGCTCCAAAGTCCGCTCCCAGTGCCCTTCGGGCGGTAATTCGGGATAATGGGACAGGCCGAACTGGATGGTCCGGCGGATGATGGTCATCGGGTCGATGAGGCGGTCGGCCTCGGCAATCAGACGCCCATATATGCCCCTCGGGGCTGTTTTCGCGGAGGCGCGGTGATCTTCCGCCGCCTCCGCGATCAGCTCGATCTCATCGGCCGTGAACCACTCCCGGAGGCGTTCGTCGCCCCGGATGATTCTGCCGGATTCCAGATGGTGCGTGGCCCGATCCACGGCGAGGCCTGTATCGTGATAGGCCGCCGCCGCGTATACGATGTCCGTGTCCACGTCATAGTACTGCGCCAGTTCCAGCGCCTGCTTGATCACGCACCGCGCGTGGTCTTCCTGATGGGCCTTGTCGAAATGACGGTAGCGGGGAATGATCTCCGCTTCGACATAGGCTTCGAGACCCTGCCTCATCGGCTGCCGCCTCCGAAACCGCCGCCGGAGAAGCCGCCGCCTCCGCCGAAGGAGGTGTGACCGCCCATGCCCTTGACGCTGCCCGCCTGCTGCTTGGCGACCGCGTGCGAGATCGCCGAGGCGGACATGTTGTTGTTGATCCGGATGGTCCGCATCATCACGTTCGGATCCACGCCCACGGTCTGGGACATTTCCTGGAACTCCTTCGGGAAGAGTTTCTGGAACTGGGACGCCACCTTGTCGGCGATGCCGTACAGCTGGGCGAACACGAGGTAATCCTTCCACAGGCCCACCTCAATGGCTCCGCGCTCCTTGGAGAGGGTGAAGTCGTTGAGGAAGTTCTTGAATTCCACTACGTGACAGGCCTCGCGGGCGCCTTCCTCATTGGTCGTGCTGCCGTGGGCGAAGTAGTGCTTGTCGTGCATCCAGCCCTGGCCGCGCGCCTTGGCGCGGGTAGGCCAGGCGGTGATCTTCTTGAAGTTCCGCTCCGACCATTTCTCGAATTCGCCGCTTTCCAGCAGCTGGTTCGAGCCGGCGGCGTTGCGGGCCATGTTGAACAGGGCGAGTTCCACTTCGTCCTGGATATTCGGCTCCTGGGAGAAGTCCAGGTTCACGCGCTTGGCGCTGTTCGGATCCTGGAGCACCTTGACCTTCCCGTCCAGGATCCAGCGGAGGAAGAAGGCGCCGATGAGTCCCTTGGAGGAGTTCTGCCCGGCGGGGAACCGCCATCCGTTGTCCAGCACATAGCTGGAAGCGAAGAGGTTGCCTTCCATCGGGACGTCCCGCCACCACTCCGTGATCTTGGTCTTGCCGTACATGGATTTCTTGTACTTATAACCCATCGCAGACAGGACGCAGGCGCGGATGCCGGTGAAGAGGATGCCGCCGAAGATGAGGGCGAAGAGTCCGATGAACAGTTTCGCCATCTTGTCGTTCTCTCCGTAGGAACTGCCGCTCATCGCCTTCTCCTTCAGTTCATCGAAGGTCATGTCGCGGCTGACGGAAGGGGAGAAGAGTCCCTTCTCGAAGCGGACGAGGGCGATGAAGGAACTTTTGTAGGAGAAGGGCTCGGAGGATTCATAGACGATCTGTCCGTCCGTCACGTTGATGTCTCCGTAGGAACCGAATCCCCAGACGCGGGTGTTGTCATAGGTCCACATGGGGCCGCCGGTGGCATTGACCATCGTGACCTTCACATGCTGCGGCGGACCGCTGTAGCCCGGATTCACGAACTGGAAGTTGAAGCCGTCGGCATCGGAAAAGGACTGTACGAGGCCGTGCAGGGTGAACTGCGCGGTCCATACGTGGTGGCCCAGCGACCCCTGGCCCCAGCACAGCTCAACGCCGTCATGTTTCGAGACGATGCCGCATCGCCCGGCTTTCTCCTGGAGGGAGCGATGTACGTCCCAGCCGCGGCCCTCATTGAAGAATTCCTGCCCGTTCTCGCTTACGGAGAAGTCGGACACGGACATCTTTCCGAGGTTGTCGATGGGAATGTACCACTCCGTCCCGTCCACGACGGTGACATCCCATACCTGGGTGACGCGTCCCGATCCGTCCGGGGACAGCTCCACCTGGATATCGAGGTCCCGGATGGTCTGGGCATGAACGACGAAAGTGCCGGCGAGGACCGCCAGCACGGAAAGGAGAAGCTTCCTCATCGCTTAAATGACGGGATAGTCCTTCTTGGATTCGTCTTCGGCGAGGTAGTCGCGCTTGGCGAAGCCGAGGATGCCGGCGACCACGGAGCCCGGGAACATCCGCACCTGGTTGTTGAACTTGGTGACGGTGTCGTTGAAGGTCATGCGGGCGAGACGGACGTTCTCTTCGTACTGCTTGATGTCCTGCATGGCCTGCTGATAGTTCTGGTTGGCCTTCAGGTCCGGATATTGCTCGGCAATGGCAATGAGTTTCGCGCTCACTTCCTGGAGGGTCTTCTCATTGGCGTTGATTTCCTCCACGGTCGGGTTCGCGGAAGCGGAGATCTTGCGCTGGGCGATGACCTTTTCGAGGGTTTCAGCCTCGTAGGAGGCATATTCGCGGGTGAGCTTGATGAGCGCCTGGAGGGCGTCGTAACGGCTGACCTGCTGGACGTTGATCTGCTTGAGAGCGTTGTTGCACAGTTCGTCGGCCTGAACGAGCTTGTTCTGGACGGAAATGCCCCAGAGAACGAGAAGGGCCGCAATGATCAGGATGATGATGAGTGTGGTAGACATGGTAGAATTAGTTTTGTCAACAAACAAAATTACTAAAAAATGCGTAATTTTGTTCTATGATGAGAAAAATGATAAAAATGGGTGCCCTTTTGGGCGCTGTCTCCCTGATCGTTTCAGGGTGTTTGGATTTTAACGGCAACAAGAGTACCTACGAGGGTAATATCCTGATCCATTACGAACCCGACTACATGCAGGACCTGGATAAGTTCATGCATGATTTCTTCAAGGACGGAGCGGATTCCGTCAGTGTCAACGAGAATTTCACGATCTGGCCGGTCACGCATTTCGCGAAAGTGGACGAGGATAAGAACCTGATGGGCGGTTTCGCTCTGTGCACGGGCATCGACACGCTCGACACTCCCGAGCGCAGGCCTGCGCGTCTTGCCGTCTTCGACAACGGCGGCTGTGACCAGTCGCTCGCCTATGCGGTCTTTCACGATACGCTGTCCGCGCAGATGCCGGAGAAGCACATCCTGATCCACCTTTCCAGTCTGGAGTCTTCCTGCGCTCCCAAGAAGATTTTCGTCCAGAACGTGCAGGCCGTCGTGCAGGCCGTGAAGCATGGTGTCGGCCTCTCGGGCGGTCCTTTCACCTCCGACGATTTCCTGACATTGACCCTGATCGGCTACAGAGGCGACGCGAGTACGGGAAGAGCGACCGTGAAGCTGGTGGACGGTACCAAGATCCTGGAGAAATGGACGGAAGTAGACCTCTCACCGCTGGGCTCTGTCGACCGTCTGGAACTGCACCTGGAGTCCAGCCGTCCGGACTGCCCGCTGTATTGCTGCATCGACAATTTCTTCTTCCATTATATAGACATTTCCTGACGTGAAATCCAACACTGAATACAAGAATGCCGCCCTGGCGGCCCTGAAGGGCAACTGGGCGAAGGCCGTGCTTGCCTCGGTGGTCTTCACCGCCATCGTGTATTTTGCGATGGGGCCGTATCTGTACTCTTTTTTCACGATGCGGTCGTATGTGACGGAAAATATCGGCATGGCCAATCCGGGCAGCATTTCCGAAGTGATGAACATGAGTATGGCTTTGGCCCAGGATCCCGACTATGTGGCGTTGGCATCGAAAGCCAACGGCTTCCAGGCCTTGTTCATCTTGCTGAGCATCTTCTTGATCGGACCTCTCACGATCGGTTTTTACAACGCTTTGCTCCGGCTGCTGACCGGTGGAGAAAACGACATCCTGGGCAATACCTTCAAAATCGCCACCGAGGATTACTGGCACAAGGTGTGGGGTAATCTCCTGATGAAAATCTTCATTTTCTTGTGGTCACTCCTGTTCATCATCCCCGGTATCGTCAAGATATTCTCCTATGCGATGACTCCCTATATTCTGGAGGAGAATCCGGAATTGTCCGCGGGCGAAGCCATCGACCGTAGCCGCGCGATGATGCGAGGCCACAAGTTCGACCTCTTTTGGCTGTACTTGAGCTTCATCGGCTGGATTATCCTGAGTTTCTTTACCTTGGGCATCGGCCTTCTGTGGCTGGTACCGTATGTGCAAACATCCGTCGCAGGGTTCTACGAGGATGTCAAGGCCGATTACGAAGCGAACGGCGGTCTGATGTAATAACAGGGGATTCCCTAAAGATTGAGCAGGCCCTCCGGTATTTCCATCCGGAGGGTTTGTTTTTCTTCATCCACCTCGAGGACGAGTTCCTCGCGGAGGGGGATGAGCGCCTCGCCGTGTCCGGTCTCCACCCAGATGCAGGGGTTGCCGGGGATGTCTTCATGGGCCGATACGGTCCCGACGACAGTGCCGTCGGCGTCCTGGACGGTCCAGCCGGTAAGGTCTTCTTCCTCGTCTTCATAGAGGTCGTCGGCGGCATAGACGGCGGTGCCGGCGAGTTCGTCGGCATCGGTCAGGTTGCGTACGCCGGTCAGACGGACGAGGGCGCGGGAGT
>JAEEGJ010024152.1_pt1 | contig 12640 bp, 9 predicted proteins | sample 8958761 | NCBI WGS metagenome assembly JAEEGJ01 (sample SAMN16246546, study PRJNA631951) | gut metagenome | biome: gut microbiome; feature: rumen; material: RS-attached | host: Bos | place: Iran: Karaj | collected 2018-10 | reverse complement strand
ACCACTTCGACCTTCACAGCCAGGGCGTCATCGACACCAAGTACAAGGCCCTCCAGCTGATCCCCGGCCTCAACGTAGGAGGATACTTCGATGCGGGTGACTTCGATATCGAGACCGGTTCCAACATCGGTGTGGTCCAGAACCTCGTAACCCTTTGGGAGGTCTTCAAGCCCCAGCGCGACGAGACCTTCGTGGACGAGGACCAGCGTTATGTCGACCTTCATCGTCCGGACGGCATTCCCGATGTCCTTCAGTTCATCGAGCACGGAACCTTGAACCTCGTCGCCCAGGCCGAAAACATCGGACACATGGCCCAGACCCTGTCCAATTCCGTCCTTGACAACTATCATCACCTCGGCGACGCCGCCGCCATCACCGACGGCCTCCACTACGACCCCAGGCTCAAGCCTTACACCAAGTCCGCTGACGGCAAGTCCAGCGGAACCCCGGACGATATGTGGGCCTTCACCACCCGCAATCCCGGCCTCGACATGCGCGCCGCGACCATGTTCGCAGCCGCCAGCCACGCCCTCAGGGGATACAACGACAATCTCGCGGACCGCGCCCTCACCCAGTCCAAGAGATTGCAGAAGGAAGCCGAAGAGCTCATGGCCAAGATGGCCCAGCAGCCCGGCAGACAGGGCGGCGGCAACCGCATGATGATGGGCAACAACGCCGCGACCAACCTCCAACTCTATGTCGCCACCGGCGACAAGTCCTATCTCGACGCATTCGAGTCGCAGATCTGGGAGGGCCTCGAGCGCAATGCCAACAGCAGCATCAGCACCGCCATGGACGCCATCCCGTACATGGACCAGGCTTACAGGGACAAGCTCGTTCCCTACGTCGAGAAGTACAAGGAGTATCTCGACAGCTTCGAGACCGAGAACCCTTACGGAGTGCCGATCGGCCTCGGCAACTGGGCCGGCAGCGGTTCCGTCGTGAGCTTCGGTACCACAGCCAGCTTCGCCGCCAAGTACTTCCCCGAGATCATCAGCAAGGACTATGCGTACAAGGCCACGAACTTCCTCTTCGGATGCCACCCTTACCACAACTACTCCCTCGTAGCTGCAGTTGGCGCCACCCGTCCGAAGTCCGTGTTCTACGGCAACAACCGCGCAGACTTCTCCTTCATCCCCGGCAACGTCGCCCCCGGCGTCCTCTTCCGTCATCCCGACCACTTCGAGAACTACGACAACTGGCCGTTCCTCTGGGGACAGAACGAAGGTACGATCGGCGGCAACACCAGCTACCTGATCTTCGGTTCTGCTTTCAAGGATATCGTCAAATAAGATTATTTGCTAACTTTGCACGGTATTTGCAACTGAAAGCGAAAAAACACTGACAATGAAAGCGCTATTCAAATATCTGACCCTCACTGTGGCATTCCTCGCCATCGGTTCGGTCTGCGCCTCCGCGCAGAAATACAGTGACATCTTCGAGTACATCCGCGGCAAAGTCCCGGGAGTACAGGTAGGCCAGGCCGGTCCCGGCCAGATGCCCCAGATCATCATCCGTGGCGTCGGCACCAACAGCGACCACACCCAGCCGCTCTTCATCGTCGACGGTCTCCAGGTGGAAAGCATCGCTTCCATCGACCCTGAGAATGTCTATCAGATAGACATCATCAAGGACGGCACGTCGTCGATCTACGGCATGCAGGGCGCCAACGGCGTGATCATGGTCACCACCAAGTCGGCGGTCCATGCCCAGGAAGCCGAAGCTGCCGCCAGGAAAGCAGCCCGCCAGGCTCAGAAGGAATCCCGCAAGAAAAAGAAGGATTAGTTATTTGAGCATTTCGTCCAAGTAGGAGACTATCCTTGCCTGAACGCGTTTCGGGCATTCATGCTCCCCATCGAAGAACTCGGTGCGGAGCATGTTTGGTTCATAGAGGCTCTGCATCACTTCGAAGCAACGCGCTACCGTATCCCGGGGGAAGAGATGGTCACGCTCCCCCGCCAGAATCAGCATGGGGGTGGGTGACGCCATGGCCGCGATCTCGGGAATGTCCTTCTCCTTCCGGAGGTAGCTCACGGACATCGACAGGGATGATGCGGACGTGACGTCCGCGGCGGCGAGACTGGTCATCCAGCTCTGCGCGACAGCGCAGCGCAGGATGCCGGTGTGCGACGCCAGGAACCAGGTGCGATGCGCACCCATAGAGAAGCCGAAGGCTCCTATGTGCTGTTTGTCGACTATATCCAGGCCATAAAGCCAGGTCAGCGCCACAAGGTCGTCTTGAAGGATGACTTCCGCCCACTCCAATCCAAGGTTGGACCTGCAGGTGGCATAGACATCCCTCTGTCCCTCATATACGGCGTCCTTCAGGACCTTGATGGTATCGGCGCGGTTCGGGAGGTCCTTTTCATAATCCTCAAGGAAGGTCAGGCGAGACCAGCGCTGCGCGTCGGCGCTCGAGCGCTCGCCCCAGTACAACGCGTCCGGGACAAGCACTATATATCCCAGGGAAGCCAGGGAATCGGCCAGGAAGACCCCTTCGAAGTTCTTGTCCACCCATTGGCGGGCGGAGCGCTTGACATTCTCCGGATCGGACTTCAGCGGGCGTGCGAGTTTCTCCTTGCCAATGTCGAAACGGGCCCCGTGGTCATGGAGCATCAGGACCGCGGGACCGGGATGCTCGGCATCGACACTCTCGGGAACCAGCAGGAACGCCGGAACGGCGCCGATCCTTACGCGGAAGATGGAGTAGCTTCCGCGGTCCTCCTCATCAGGATTGGAAGTCCTTGCGCAAGAGATCAAGGACAAGGTAAAGACAATGAATGTCAGATATTTGATTATGTTTCTCATCTGATGACAAAGTCGATTTCGTGGAAACCGGGCTCGTAAGGGACAGCCATAGGCTTGCCCTTGCAGAGGCCGGAGGGATTGGAGATACGTATGAGATATTCCGCATCGCGGAACTTACGGCGGACGGTAAACCCTTTCCAGGATGAAGGGATGCAAGGGTCTATCACCAGCCCGTCATAGTCCGGTTTGATGCCGAGGATGAACTGGGTGACCGCGTACCAGTTCCATGCGGCCGTGCCGGTGAGCCAGCTGTTCTTGCCCTCGCCGGGCCTGGCCGCATCCTTTCCGGCAACCATCTGCGAATACACATACGGCTCGACCTTGTGAAGGTCCTGGTCCTTGACATACGACGGGCATATCTTGCGATAGTGCTCCCAAGCGTCGTCTCCCCTGCCGGCCAGCGTCTCGCCGATGATGATCCAGGGATTGTTGTGGCAGAAGATGCCGGCATTCTCCTTGTATCCGGCAGGATACGAGGAGATCTCGCCGTATTCGACCTTGTAGCGCGTAAATGCGGGATTGTTCAGCACGATGCCGTGTTCGCAGTCGAGATACACCTTGACGGAATCCAGAGCTTTATCGACCATCCCTTCTTCAGCGCCGATGCCGGCCATGGTACACCAGCCCTGGGACTCGATGAAAATCTTTCCTTCGTCGTTGACTTTCGAGCCTACGGGCCTTCCGTAGTAGTCATACGCCCGAAGGAACCATTCACCGTCCCAGCCGTGCTCCTTGATCGCCTCGCACATCGCATCCACGTGCTTTTGCGCCCGTTCCGCTTCGGCCAAATCTCCCAGTCGGCGACGAAGGGCGACATAGTCGCGGCCGCAGACGACGAACAGGCCGGCGATCATGAGGGACTCGGCCTTCGAGCCCTCGGTTTTATTCTCCGTGGTCTGGAAAGACTCGTTCGGATCCCAGCTGAAACAATTGAGATTGAGACAGTCGTTCCAGTCCGCACGGCCGATGAGAGGCAGGCCGTGGGGGCCGAGATTGTTCACCACGTGGTCGAACGAGATCCGCAGATGCTCCAGCAAAGTCACTTCGGTACCCGGTTCATTGTCGAACGGAACCATTTCCTCCAGGACGGAGAAGTCACCGGTTTCCTTCAGATACGCTACAGTACCGAATATCAGCCACATGGGATCATCGTTGAAACCTCCTCCGATATCGTTGTTGCCCCTCTTGCTCAGCGGCTGGTACTGATGGTAGCAGCCGCCGTCGGGGAATTGGGTAGAAGCGATATCGATGATGCGCTCGCGGGCGCGACCGGGGATTTGATGAACGAAACCGACCAGGTCCTGGTTCGAGTCGCGGAAACCCATTCCGCGGCCGATGCCGCTCTCGAAGAACGAAGCGCTGCGCGACATATTGAAGGTCACCATGCACTGGTACTGGTTCCAGACGTTCACCATCCTGTCCATGCCCAGCTCGTCAGAACTGACGTTGAATATGGACAGCAGGCTGTCCCAATAGCGCCGGAGCTCAGCGAAGGCCGCATCGACCTTCTCCGAAGTGTCGAAGCGGGCTATGAGCGCGTGCGCCGGGCGCTTGTTGATGAAAGGACTCACCGGCTTGCGGCCTGCGGCAATGGCCGCCGACGTAGCCGCCTCGTCGAATTTCTCCTCGTTCGGGAGTTCAACATAGCCGAGCTGGAAGACGAAGTCACGGCTCTCGCCCGGAGCGAGCGTCATCTCGATGAAATGCGAAGCGACGGGGCTCCAGCCGTGAGCAACGCTGTCCGAAGCCTTTCCCGCCATCACGCACTGCGGGGCCTCAAAACCGTTGTAGAGGCCGATAAAAGCTTCCCTGTCCGTATCGAATCCCGAAACCGGAGCGTTGACGGTATAGAAAGCATAGTGGTTGCGGCGCTCCTTGTACTCGGTCTTGTGGTAGATGGTCGAACCTTCGATCTCGACCTCTCCGGTCGAGAAATTGCGCTGGAAATTCTCCATGTCGGTGGCTGCATTCCACAGGCACCATTCCACGAAGGAAAAGAGTTTCAACGACTTGGTCGTGCCGGAAGTATTGCGGAGCGTGAGCTTCTGGACTTCGCAGTGAGCGCCCAGAGGCACGAAAAACAGTACGGAGGCCTCGACCCCGTCCTTCGCCCCAACGATGCGCGTATAGCTCATGCCGTGCCGGCATTCATACGCGTCCAGCGGGGTCTTGCACGGCTTCCAGCCGGGCGACCATACGGTATCTCCGTCCTTGATATAGAAATACCTTCCGCCCGCATCCATGGGCACGCCGTTATAGCGGTAGCGCGTGATGCGGCGGAACTTGGCGTCGCGGTAGAACGAGTATCCGCCGGCGGTCTGAGAGATAAGGGAGAAGAAATCTTCATTACCGAGATAGTTGATCCAGGGCCATGGAGTCGCCGGATCGGTTATCACATACTCGCGTGAAGCATCATCATAGTGTCCGTATTCTTTCATTTCCAATGGGTATTTACAGCAAGGATGATAGATTGTCGTACATGCGTTTGGAGACGGGGATGGGCGGGCAGTCAATGTCCATCTCGGCTTCGATCAGGCCTTCCTTGCCCTTGCTGAGGGCCTTCACATGGGAAGGATTGATGATATATGAACGGTGGCATCGCACAAGGCCTTTGCCTTCGCATAAGGATTCGACCGTCTTCATGGAGTTGCGCAGGGCGTAATCCTTCAGTTTCAAGCCCTCTACATAATGGATGCGTACATAATTCTCCTCGGCGGCCAGATAAACGACCGAGGAGGAAGCCACTACAAGTTTGAGCTTCATGTTCTCATCCGTGAAACGCAGCATCTTGTCCTGCTTCATCTCCGTATCCTCCGCACGGGAAGCGAGGAAGAGGGAGAGGGTGATGATGGCGTAGGGATATGACAGGATCAGGAAAGAAAGACGCGCGCAGCGCCCCAGTGACCAGAAATAAGGTGAATGAGGCTGGGAGATGAGCGACATGAATATGGCCATGAAGGCAGCCGCCAAAAGCATCTCCGCCATGCACCATCCTATATATCCGAAAAGTGCAAGCTGCCTGCCTCGGAAGATGAAATGGAACGCAAGCCTGGTGATTACAAGGGAGACGAACAGGATACTGAAAAGAATGGAGACGTTGAAATAGAACAGCCCCCGCCCGGCATCGAGGAAGACCTTGGAATCAAAGGGACAATAGACGAGGAGGAATGCCATGAAAAAGAGTGGTGCGGCAAGGAAATACCAAACCTGCACGGGCAGCCTCCGGAATATGTTCGGGATCTTTTCCATATTGTGACGAAAAGCCTTTTACCTGTTTTTCATCCCAAATATAGCATTTTAATCCCAAAAATCAAAAATCTGTCACATTTTTTAATCCCACATAACACATGCTTCTCCGTCAGGGAAGCAAGGCTTAACTTTGCTTCAGAAAACTGATGGAAACATGAAGAAAGGTATAGCATTCGGAGACTCCATCATTAAGGGAGTCGTTTTGGACAAGAGTGGCAGCGATGGTATCCACTACTTAGCATTGGAGGACAATTTCGCAGAACAGTGCGGGAAAAGGCTCGGGCTGTCGATCGACAACTACGGCAGGTTCGGCTGCACCGTCACCGTCGGAGAAAAGATCCTGAACAGGCATTTGGACCAGATAGTACATTCCGACTTCACCTTTTTGGAATACGGCGGCAACGACTGCGACTTCAAATGGCCTGAAATCGGCGCCGATCCGACCATAAAACATGAGCCCAACACTGACCTCAGGACTTTCTCCCTAACATATAAATCATTGATAGACAAAGTACGGAACCTGGGGTCCAGACCAGTGTTGTTCTCCCTTATCCCCCTGGTTTCCGACAGATATTTCGCCCATGTGACGCGCGACATGGACATCGAAGGACGCAGGAACGTCCTCAAATGGCTGGGAGGCGACACCGAAGGCATCAACAACTGGCACGAAATATACAATCTCCAGATTTTCAAGCTGGGACTTGCCCTCAACGTGCCGGTCATCGATGTCACGACGGCCTTCCTATCCAAGAAATGCTTCCAGGACTACATGTGCGCGGATGGCATCCACCCCAACGAAAAAGGCCACGGACTGATAGCGGATACAGTCTGCGGCCTGTTCAAAGGCAAACGTATTATATAGATCACCCGTTGTTGATACTCATATTCACCATCATCATCGCCCGCTTCGGATCGGCTTTCAGCTCCTCACGCAGTTTCTCGTCACGGAACTCCCTGAGGAAACGGACGGTATAGTCCACTATCGCATCCGAGAACACTCCCCTGGACGTGTAGATCTCGCGGTCCTTTTCCAGTTCGGCAGCTGCCTCGACGCAGCAGGAAGGCAGCTGCTCCAATGACTCTTCCAGATCACGGTTGTCGGCGTCGTGGATGTTGACGCCGAGCCCGACGTAGGTGCGCTCGGCGACTTGCAGCGCGTCCGGCATCTCGAAGCCGTGCCTGGCCGCCGCGCACAGCGCGGCCATCAGCAGGTACGTGTCGGCGAAGCCGTCGGACGCGCGCCATTCAAAGGTCTGCTTGTCGCTGAAGTCCTTGTCCATGGCTTTCTCGAGAGGATTGCACTTGGCCGCCATATCGACCGGCTCAAGCCAGCCGAGCGGGACGCGGACGAGGGCGCTGCGGTTGGAGAACGACCAGCAGAGCGAAGTCGGGGCTTCCTGGTTCGGCACCAGCCGCATGAACGACAGTGGATGCGGGTTGCCGAAGGCCGGGAGCGACGTGCCGGCGTCCATGTAGCCGGCGATCGCCTTCCGGCACTCGTCGGTCAGACGGCCGCCGCGCGTCATCATCGAGCGGCCGTCGCGGGTGAAACGGCAATGCACGTGCATGCCGGAGCCCGCCTTGCCGGCCGTGATCTTTGGAGCGAAGGTCAGGACGACCTTGTATTTGTACGCCAGCTGGCGCATTATCCATTTGGCCACGACCAGCTGGTCGGCGGCCTCTTCGATATCCACGGGGAGGAATTCGATCTCATTCTGCTCGTAGATGCGGCCGCCCTGGGTGAAGTTGCCCACCTCAGAGTGGCCGTACTTAATCTTGCCACCGGCCTTGGCTATCAAGCGCATGGCTTCGGTCCTGAGATCGGTGAACTTGTTGAACGGAGCGCTCTCGTGATAACCTTTCTGGTCCTCGACCTGATATATGCCCTCGGCGTCGGCGATCACATAGTATTCAAGCTCGCCCATGGTCTCCATCTTCATTCCCGTGACTTCCTTGAAGGCATTGTGCGCCTTATGAAGGATGAACTCGGGAGAACTATCGAACGGTTCTCCCTCGCGGTTGAAGTACGAGCATAACAGGTCGACTGTCAATGCCTCGGAGAAGGGATTGACAAAGGCAGTACGGTACTTGGGCAGGACATAGAGGTCGCTCTTCCCGGCTTCAATGAAGGGGAAGAGGCTGGAGCCGTCCACGCGCTCCCCCGCTTCGAGTATGTTTTCGAGATGTTCCTGGCTGTGAATGACGAAATTGAGAGTCTTGAGCCTGCCGTCCCATCCGCAATAATGGAAATTGATGCATTCCACTTCGTTCTCCACACAGAATCTGACGATGTCGGCACGGGTGAACTCTGATGCCGGCTTCCTGAGATACCGGACCAGGAGGTTCGGACTCATCGCTACGGTTTTATCCATTTAGAGTATTAGTTATGTGGTAATTATATGGTTATTCCATGAGTTTGCGGTATTTGAAGCGTTTAGGTTCGTCAGTGCCCAGGCGGCGTTTGCGGTTCTCCTCGTACTCGGAGTAGGAGCCCTCGAAGAAATACACCTGCGAGTCTCCCTCGAATGCAAGGATATGGGTGGCGATACGGTCGAGGAACCATCGGTCGTGCGAGATGACCACGGCGCAGCCGGCGAAGTTCTCCAGACCTTCTTCGAGAGCACGGATAGTGTTGACGTCCACGTCGTTGGTAGGCTCGTCGAGAAGGATGACGTTGCCTTCATCCTTCAGGGTCAAGGCAAGGTGAAGGCGGTTGCGCTCGCCTCCCGAGAGGATGCCGCATTTCTTTTCCTGGTCGGCTCCGCTGAAATTGAAGCGGGAGACATAGCTGCGCGCCGGAACCTCGCGGTTGCCCAGGCGCACGAAATCGGAGTTCTGGGCAATGGTCTGATATACGGTCTTTTCAGGGTCTATGCTCTTGTGCTGCTGGTCCACATAGGAAAGCTTGACGGTCTCGCCGATGACGATATCGCCCTTGAGCGGCTGCTCAAGGCCCATTATCAGGCGGAAAAGCGTGGTCTTGCCGGCCCCGTTGGGGCCGATGACGCCGACGATTCCCGCTGGAGGCAGGACGAAGTCCAGATGCTCGAAGAGGAGGCGGTCGCCATAACCCATGGACACGTCGTGGAACTCGATGACCTGATTGCCGAGGCGGGGGCCGTTGGGAATGTAGATCTCCAGGCGGGCTTCCTTTTCCTTAGTGTCCGCCGAGGCCATCTTCTCATAAGCCCCGATACGGGCCTTCTGTTTGGCCTGGCGGGCTTTTGGTGCCATCCTGACCCACTCGAGCTCGCGCTCGAGGGTCTTGCGGCGCTTGCTTTCCTGCTTCTCCTCCTGGGCGAGGCGTATGCTCTTCTGCTCCAGCCATGAGGAATAATTGCCCTTCCAGGGAATGCCCTCGCCGCGGTCCAGCTCGAGGATCCATCCGGCGACATTGTCCAGGAAGTAGCGGTCGTGGGTAACGGCTATGACAGTACCTTTGTACTGCTGCAGGTGCGCCTCCAACCACTGGATACTTTCTGTATCGAGGTGGTTGGTGGGCTCGTCGAGCAGGAGGACGTCGGGCTCGCGCAGCAGGAGGCGGCAGAGCGCGACGCGGCGGCGCTCGCCCCCGCTGAGGGTCGCGACCTTCGCGTCCTCAGGCGGGCACTGGAGCGCGTCCATTGCGCGCTCGAGTTTCGACTCGATGTCCCAGCCGCCGACGTGATCGATCTTTTCAGTCAGCTCGCCCTGGCGTTCGATCAAGGCGGCCATCTCGTCGTCGGACATCGGCTCCATGAACTTCATGTTCACATCCTCGTACTCCCTCAGAAGGTCCATCACCTCCTGGACGCCCTCCTGGACTACCTCCAGAACGGTTTTGTCGGGATCCATCTGCGGTTCCTGCTCCAGATAGCCCACAGTATAGCCCGGGGCCCAGACGACCTCGCCGCGGTAGGACTTCTCCACCCCGGCGATGATCGTGAGCAGCGTGGATTTACCGGAACCGTTCAGACCGATGATGCCTATCTTGGCGCCATAGAAAAAGGAAAGGTAGATATCCTTGAGGATGACTCTGTTGTTATGGGGGAGGACCTTGCCCACGCCCGCCATAGAAAAAATGATCTTCTCGTCTGCCATAGCGTGCAAATTTAAAACATTTTAACGACTCTTGAAATACCCACATCCTTCGACCGGTGGTAGAAGGATACGCTACTTACCTTCACATCCTTCGACCGGTGGTAGAAGGGTACGACACACCGGCCACCGGTCTACCAGCCGGTGAGAGTGGAAGAGTGGAATTCGGGGGTGGAGGAGGCGGAGGCGATGGCGTCGATGTTGCCGGGGCGGACGCCGCGGCCGGCCAGGATGATGATCCGGCCGGCGGCCTGGCGGACGAGCCGGGCCAGCGTGAGGCGCCCGGCGAAGGCGTCCGGCGCGTGACCGGAGGTCAGAAGCCGTTCGCAGCCGAGCGCGATGACATCCTCAAGGCCACGCTCCACGTCCGCACATTCGTCGAAAGCGCGGTGGAAGGTGACCTGCAGCGGCCGGGCGGCGGCGACCAGGCGACGCATCGTCGCCACGTCGATGCAGCCGTCCGGCCGCAGTGCGCCAATGACAACGCCGTTAATGCGGTGCTCGCATCCGGAAGAATCGCTTATGCTCAAGCATTTACACATTTCGATATCAGCCAGAATCTCTTGAATCTCCTCATCGGAATAAACGAAATCCCCTCCCCTGGGACGGACGAGAACATTAACCGGAATCGGGCGACAAGGCCGCTGAACGGCCTCGGCCAGAGAAAGCAGAGTCTGGCGAATGAGGTCCTCGGAAGGAGTCACACCGCCTATGTCGAGGCGAGTGCAAAGCTCGATGCGTGAGGCGCCGCTACGCTGCGCCGTCACCGCATCCGCTGCACTCGTACAGCAACACTCCAGAAAGTATTTCATTGACCGTACACGTCGCGATTCTCTCGCCTGTAAGGAGCGAGGGCCTCAATGAAACCGGGGAAACGGCTCCCAAAGGCCACGGGACGGCCGTTCTCGATGAAACAATGCACGCTGGAACCGGTGAAAACAACCTCTCCGCGGCAGGTCATTACATAACCTATCCGGAGTTTGAGCGCGGAAATGTCCTCTACGAAAACATCCACGGCGATTTCATCCTGGAAAGTAGTGGTCTTCTTATAGTTGCAATGTACTTCCGTAACCGGGGAGACGACTCCTTCGGCCTCCATTTTCTCGAAACCATAGCCTATCCTGTCGAGCATGTCGATACGGGACTCCTCCATGAAACGGATATAGTTCGAATGATGGGTCACTCCCATCCTGTCACATTCGTAGTATTTGACTTTGTGGATATAAGGTTCAATCATAGCGATTTATAGTTTTTTCAAAACATTGCGAAGGTCCTCGGCAAGGGAAGTGTTGTAACCTTGCGAGACATAGACGATCCGGCCGAAACTGTCGCCTACGGCTATGACAGGCAGACGGAAAGAGTCAAAACCGGCGCCTGAAGCGAGCATCTCAGCGATCTTTCCGCCGGTATCGACGCCATAAACGGCGTTCTTCGGAGCGGGACCGAAGGCCGGGACGGCGGGAACGACCGAGGGGGCCGTCTGGCCGCCGAGGATCACAACCGGCCGTCCCCAGGCATCGATCTCCGCAGCCGCAGCCGCGAGCTGGCGCATTGCGTGAATAGACGGCTCGTCGCTGCGGCCGAGCACGGCGACGAGGAAATACCCGCGGCCGGTGGCCGACAGGATGGAAGTCTCGGCGCGAGCGGAGGCCGCGCCGGCGGAGCCAGCGGCCTGCGCTCCGCCGCCAGCGGCCTCACCCGATGCCGGCAGGAAAGTCTGCTCGGCGTCAAAGGTCCCAAGCACCGGCAAGCCATCCTGCGCCGAGCGCAAGTCAAGCGCCGCAATGGTCCTCTCCCCTTCTTTCACGTTGAAGAATGACACCCTGGAAAGCACGCTTCCATCAGCCATTCTCCGACCTGTCGTAAGCATATAGTAGCCCTCATCCATGCTATACGGGTCGGCAAAGAGAGAGCCATAATCCAGCGGTCCGTCTTCGTTGAAAGTCAAGAGCTTGCAAGTCATCCTGCCATCTAGCTCAACCACCTTTGAGAGAGTGAAATGGGTATAATAGACAGGATTTGCCGAGTTTGCCGGAGCTGTCTCGGCAAATGCGTTTTCGGGAATGCCGAGACACAAACTCCCTTGCGGGGCTTCTGCGGCCAGGACGACATCGTTCCAAATACCATCTTCCAGATACTGGGCCTTGCCCGTCACCTCATCCAGACGCGCCGGGAAGTCAAACTTGCGGCACATTGCGACAAAGAAAATGTCGCGGGAACGCGAATCGGCCGTCCGGCTGCGCCAGACGAATACCGGAGGGATGCGCAGCCCTTGCGGGTTGGCGGCATCGTCGAGTTTGACATTATCACATACCCATTCGTATATCTCCGAGGGAGAAGAGAAAGTCAGCCCTTCGCCTATCTCGTCGAAAAACGGATAAAGCGCCTCGTTCTCGATCCGGGGACAATCTTTCCATTTCCTGAATCCGCCTTGATCGACGTGCATCAGAGCATCCTCGAGCACATCCAGCGTAACATCATTCAAATCTTTGAATGACAAAGCGTT
>JAEEGJ010024150.1_pt1 | contig 12641 bp, 16 predicted proteins | sample 8958761 | NCBI WGS metagenome assembly JAEEGJ01 (sample SAMN16246546, study PRJNA631951) | gut metagenome | biome: gut microbiome; feature: rumen; material: RS-attached | host: Bos | place: Iran: Karaj | collected 2018-10 | reverse complement strand
CAAATAAGATAAACTTTTCCCTCTACATTTCCTGTATTTAACACAAATGCCCAATTTTGCCCGTAAAAGAGGGGGGGACAAAACTCCGAGAGGGGGGACATTGTATCAAAATGGGTAAACCTTTCCATAATCGTATACATATACGAAATAAAGAAGTTCTCAATAAAAACTGAACAGATTTTACATTTTTATTTGTCTTATATAGTGAAAGGACATCAAAGCAACTTCAAATATAATGAATGTGCTATAATACAATGGTCTTAAATATGAAAACTAATAAATTATTCTTGATATTATCTTCTTTATTTATCAGTGTTTCCACATTAGTAGCGTGTAATACCACTAATAACGCTAAACAATATTATCTTCACGTTGATAGTGTTGATTCTTCTATTTGCCCTGACTTACCTAAGTCTGGTCTATATAACGAAAAAGATAAAATATCTTTTAAAGTTAAAACTGTTGCCGATGAAATTTATTATGCTTTTCTTAACGGAGAACGTTTATATGGCTGGCAAGCAGAAGTAGTTGGTGGCGATATACATTACGAATTTGAAATGCCATCTATGGAGTCATATTTAACTATCAATAGTAATTTGTTCTATCAAGATAGAGAATATACCTTTAATGAAGTTAGTAGTAGTGTTGGTCCTATCCTCGCACAGAAAGAATTTATCGTTAGTGTGCAAATTGTAACTGAAGATATCACTAGTGAAGATGTTTTGGAAGAAAGCTATGATAAAAGAGATATTGATTATAATCTTAATATTTTACAAAACGAAAAATTAGTGAAGACTTCTATGCCATCAAAAAGCGATTATAAGCATACAAAAACTATCTATTTTATCTATGATAATGGAAACAAATCATCCATTCGATATATTCCTGTAATTGAATATTGGGATTTTTCTAATCCAACATTTTTTACATTCGCTAATGGAGAAAGTTCCTTCAGAATAAATTATCCAGTTCCTCCTAGTATAGAATGCTAATAAATAATATGTGCACACATGCATTAATTGTTAATCAGTTAATGCTTTTTTATTTTGCAAAAAAGTTTTAAAAAACCTATTGACAAGTATATACCTCGTGATATGATGTATAGCGAAAGGTGAGGTATTTATGGACATTCAACTTAAAAGAGGGGTGCTAGATGTCTGTGTCTTAAAGGCCATTAAGAATGAAGATTCATATGGTTATAAGATCATCAAAGATGTTAAGCCCGTATTAGAATTATCAGAGTCCACTCTATATACCATTCTAAAACGATTAGAAGAAGCAAATATGCTAGTCGTCAGAGTGGTGATTCACGAAGGCCGAATCCGTAAATACTATCACATTACGGAAAATGGTCTCAAGCGAATCGAGGATTTCAAAAGTGAGTGGAAAGAATTGATGGACATTTATCAATTCATCGTGGAGGAACAGTTATGAATAAAAAGGAGTTTTTAGAAGAATTAGAAAAGCGTTTACAAGCTTTACCTAAAGAAGAAATACAAGAAAGATTAGAGTTCTATTCAGAAGCCATCGACGATCGTGTCGAAGAAGGCAAAACTGAAGAACAAGCCATTGAAGAAATTGGCACATTAGATGAAGTCACATGGGAAATCGTTAAGAAAACACCTTTGGTGACATTAGTCAAAGAGAAAGTCAAACCAAAGCGCAGAATGAGAGCCTGGGAGATTGTCCTTCTCTGTGTTGGATTCCCACTTTGGTTCCCACTTCTTGTTACAGCGATGGTCTTAATATTAGTGGGCTATATCTTAGCTTGGGTCTTAGTCATTGTGACTTATAGCGTTGAAATGGCGACTGCTTCAGCAGGCCTTGCGGCGATTGGCGCTGGTGTAGCGACATTCTTCAACGGTGCTCATTGGTTAGGATTCGGTATGGCAGGAGCAGGCGCGATGTGTTTAGGCTTTGCCTTATTATGGGTCTTCGCCTGTATCGGCGCCACCAAAGCGTCCATTAGCTTAACTAGAGCGATTATCTTATCTATTAAAAAGAAATTTGTGAAAAGAGGATAAACAATATGAAAAAAGGTTTTGTATTCTTAATTGTATTCGGCTCAATCTTATTCGTAGCCGGTAGTGCAGCCTTTGGCTTAGCTATTGCTAAGGATGCATTCAAAAATAATAGTCTCACGCAAGAAGTCACTAAAGAATATGTCTTAGAAGACTCCTTCAATAAAATTGACGTTGATATCGTCACCGCTGATCTCACATTCAAACCATCAGAAGACGATAAAACAAAAGTTGTCTCCGTTGAAAAAGAAAAGATTCATCATACCGCGAAAGTATCAAATGATACCTTAGTTATTAGAGAACAAGATGAACGCAAGTTCTATGAAAAGTGGTTTGGCTTTATGAGCCGTATGAAAGTTACAGTCTATTTACCAGAAAATACTTATGAAGAACTGAAAATTGATATCACAACTGGTAATACCTTAGTGGAAGATGCTTTCAACTTTGACAAGTTAAACATCAAATCCACAACAGGTGATCTTAAATTACAAAACGTTACTGGCAAAAGCGCTGATATCAAAATCACAACTGGCAATGTCACATTAAATAACTATAAGTTAGAAAATAGTTTGAACTGTGATACGACATCAGGTGATTATACCTTTAATGATGTGAAGTGCGAAAAAGTGACATTACACACTACAAGTGGTAAATACATCCTTAACGATTTGATCGTTACAGGCGCTCTTGATCCAGATAGACCAAACTTAGATATCAGTGGTACTTCTAGCGATATCACATTTAAAAACTGTGATGCCCACAACATCAAAGTCAAAACTACAACTGGAGATATCAAAGGTAACTTCTTAACTGAAAAGAATATCGACGCTAAAACCACAACTGGTAACTCCAAAGTTGATAGCAATAGTATGGCTGCTGATAAATGCTATATTCGTACCACAACAGGTGATATCGATATTGTCACACACGCAGTTTAATCGCTTACTAAAGTAAAGAAAGGGAATGGTAACATTCCTTTTTTTGTTTCGTTGTGCTAATATACTATCGTGGAAAAGAAAAAGAACTCAAATTTAACTCCTGAGCAACAAGAGAAATTAGAAATCGAAAAAGAGAACAAAATCTTAAAAGTTCTCATGCCTGCTGTTGGTGGTGCGGCCTTTATTCTTGGCTTAGTAGGATTTATCCTAACCATCACCGTTAACGTAGCAATCGCCATCTTCTTACTTATTGTTGCAATCTTAGGAGCGGGTGGCATCGCCTATGGTGTTTATCACTTAATTCTTAAACAAAGAAAGAAACTTCATAAAGAAGAAGTTGTGCCAAGTGATACCCCAAACGAAAAGCCAGCGGCTTAATAAATTATTTATTTGCGAAATAGTCTTTGATTAATTCAACGGCTATTTTTTTAACGGCAGATCTTCCTTCAACAGAAGTGTTTTTCCATTCACCCACTAAAGCGGGAATCTTACCCGCAAAGAAACCTAAGAAGCTTTTCTCGCTTGGTAGTTTTTCAATATTTAAACGATCAAATAAGTCAAATAAAGTATCAATAAATTGATGCTTTGTTTCTTCATCGCTGTTAGTTAACATCTGATTAATAGTGTTAACGATACGAGTGGATTTTTCTGTATAGCCATAATCATAGCTAAAAGAATAATCATCAATGACCCAAGAGAATGTATCGTGTTGCATTAATAAGTTATTTGTGGATTTAACGATTCTTTTTTGATGATATTCATTCATCAATCGACCAATAATTGATTCGTTTGGTGCGTACGCTAAAATCTTAGAATCAATCTTTTTATAGTTAGTGTCATAGAAGTTAGATGGATAGTTAGGAGCATCAAAAGAAAAGATAGCGACTATTCTTCTTTTAACATCAAAGCCTTTAGCCGCGGTAATGGCTAATCTTCCGCCTTTAGAGTGGCCGCCTAAATAGATCTTTCTAAACCAGTGCTTAGACGCCACCATATTAGCGTACTTCATAGCCTCAATTTCCGAAGGAACCATGTCTAAAATAGCCATGTTAAAGTCTTCTTTCCAACCGACAGTCGTGGAGTCAGTACCACAGAAAGAAATATACATCGTATCTTTAAATAAAATGGTGACTGCTTGGAACTGCTTATCGCTATCTAAGTCTCTGACTTTTCTAAAATGAGCAAACTCTAGTTTTTCATATCTTTCACTTTCACAAAGTAGTCTTGCTACTTCTAAATAGTTCAGTTTTCTTTCTGAATCAGTGGACTTTGGCACGTAGTTATCTAGATACTCTAATAATTCTTCTGCGCTGATCCTTTCTTTGTCGATACCGAGTTCGGTAAAATCGACATAAGAAAAATCCGCTAGTGCAAGAGCGTCAATTTCATTGAATGCTACTTCCTTAAAGCTGATTTGTTGATATTCTTCTAGATAATTAATTAAGTTCATATTGCTATTCTATCACTTTGCAAATATGTTAGCCTATTATTTATAATAAGGATATAATTATTTCATTATGCGTGGCTGGTTAGTTGTTAACTCATTTATGAACACAAATAAGTTTGTCTCACTCTATGAGATGCTTTCCGCTGCTTTCAAAAAGCATGATGTTTCTTTGGAGATTAAAAAAGCCTCTGATATCTCTCTTCAAGTCGGCGAAGAAATCGAAAATAAGCCTGATTTTGCCATCTTTTGGGATAAAGACATATATTTAGCCGAAAGACTGGAAAAAAACGGTGTGAGACTCTTTAACAGTAAAAGAGCCGTCCTACTATGCGATAACAAAATCTTAATGTATCAAGCTCTTGAAGAAAGTGGTGTCAAAATACCAAGAACTTTTGTCGCTCCTAAGACATTTGAGGGACTAGAATATAACAACCGTTCTTTCTTAGAGAAGGTCATCAAAGAAATCGGCTTCCCAATGGTGGTGAAAGAAGCCTATGGCTCCTTTGGTGAGCAAGTTTATCTCGCCACCAATCAAGAATCACTTAATAAAATTGTTGACGCAATTGGCTATAAAGATTTCCTCATTCAAGAGTATATTGCCTCCTCAAAAGGCAAGGATGTCAGAATTAATGTTGTCGGGGAACACGCTATTGTTTCTATGCTTAGAGAAAACGATAAAGATTTCCGTAGCAACATCTCTAATGGTGGTCATGGTTCCTTATATAAACCATCCAAGGATTTTATCGATTTAGCTATTAAAGCTACAAAAGCTCTGGGCTTAGATTTTGCCGGTGTCGATGTGATGTTTGGTGAAGATGGACCAATCATTTGCGAAGTTAACTCTAATCCACAGTTTGCTAGCACCTTAGCCGCGACTGGTGTCAACTTAGCGGACTATATCGCTGACTATATTTTGAACAAGCATGATTAACGGATTAATAGTCTATAATTCCGTGGACCAAAAAAAGAATCAGTGGTTCATCGATGAATGCATAAATAAACTAAACGATAATGAGTTTTCTTTATTTTATAAAGAAGAAAGCGAAGTTTTATCGTACATTAAAAGTCATAAAGTGGACTTTGTTATATATCGCGCTAGAGATTATAAACTTGTTGAAGTCTTAGAACAAAAAGGCATCAAATGTTTTAACAATTCTTTGACCAACAAAATCGCAAACGATAAATATAAAACTTACTTACTTTGTAAAGAGCAAGGAATTAACTCTCTTGAGACATTATTGGACTCAACTGATAGCTTATCATACCCGTTCATCATGAAGAGTTTAGATGGACACGGTGGCCAAGAAGTCTATTTAATCAACAACGAGCTAGAACGTTTAGAGATTCTCAAAAAGTCTCAAAAGCATTTTATATATCAAAGATATCTTCTTAACTCTAAAGATGTTAGAGCCTATGTTTTAAACGGCCAAGTAGTGGGTGCAGTTGAAAGAAAAAACAGTAATGATTTTAGAAGCAATTTCTCTTTGGGTGGAGAAGTTAAAGCCTACGAGCCAAGCCAAGAAATGGTGGGCATTGCCGTTAAGGTTTCAAAACTACTAGACGCTACCTATATTGGTGTGGATTTCCTTGTTGATGGAAGAAACATTTACCTCAATGAAATTGAAGATCCAGTGGGTGCCAGGATGCTTTATAAGACAAGTAATATCGATATCATTAATTTATTTATAAAAGAAATTAAACAGCAACTTTTATAGTGTTTAGATAGTCATTTATGTTATAATAACTATCTATGGCGAACGAATTAAACGAGTTGACCTATAACAATATGCCGATTACCTTCACGGGTAAGACGGATAACATTGCCACAAGCGACGAAACCAAGGCTCCATTACTCTATCAAGATAAGATGGGTACTGTTTATTCTAGGAGCAAAGCGGTAAGACGAGCTTTTAACTTTGCGGGTATCTCTTTAATTCTGACAGCGGTAGCAATTAAAACAGGTAGCTTGATATCTAATGTCTACATCTTAAATCCACCAACAGTGAGCGAAACGACTTACTCCGTTAGTGGTCATACTTTCAATGCTTCATTTACTGTTTCTAATTCCAATAAATATAAGATGACTTACTATCTTTATATTAATGGAAATGAAGAACCTACTTTAGTAGATGATTGTACTGAGAGTAAAGAATACACCGTTTCTTACGAAGGATTAAACAAAGGAGACGAAGGACATTTCTATATCGAGTTTACTAACTCTGTTGACTATATTAAAACAATTGAATCGTACAACTTTGTTACGGAGGAATAAAAGATGGTTGAAGTGAAAAAAGGTAATTGGTGGGCTAGAAAAACCACTGGTCAAAAAGTCAGTTTCATTATTGGAGCGTTGATTTTTGTTATTTCATTCATAGGATTTTTAATCTTTATGAACGCTAGAGCAATCTTTGGTGATGAATTAGGTGACCGTTTATTTGGTGAAGGCGTTAGTAGTGGTTGGATCAAATTAGGACACATCCTTATTGATGGCTCTGCAAAATGGATTATTTCATTAATTATGTTATTCATGGCGATTGTCATGATCTTCATCGCTACATTTATCACCCATTTATTTGATAATAAATCTAGAAAAGCTAAAACAGTTTCTTCTCTTATTAGATCACTTATTAAATACGGCATTATCATTGCCTTGATTTGCGCAATCTTAGTGGTCTGGGGTGTTGATGTTATTGGCATCGTTGCCGGTGTTGGTATCCTTACACTTATCATTGGTTTAGGCTGCCAAAGCCTTATCCAAGACGTTATTTCTGGTTTATTTATCGTCTTTGACGATTATTTCGCAGTGGGTGATACTGTAATCATCGATGGCTTTAGAGGCACAATCGTTGATGTTGGCTTAAAAACCACAAAACTTCAAGACTTCGGTGGCAACATCAAATCCATCACAAATAGCTCCATTTTAACCGTTGTTAACATGTCCCGTTTAAGAAGCGTGGCTTCCGTTACTTTATCAGTTTCCTATAACGAAGATGTTGAAAGAGTAGAAGCTCTCATTATTAATGAGATTGAAGAAATCAAAAAGAATGTTCCAAACATCGTTGATGGTCCTTGGTATAAAGGCATTGATTCTATCAGTGCTTCTTCCGTTGACTTCTTAGTGCTTTGCTTCGTGATGGAAGAAAATAGATTCCAAGTCACAAGAGACTTAAAGAGAGAATTTTATCTTTTGTTCAAAGAACATGATATTCAAATTCCTTATACTCAAGTCACTGTTAACCAACAAGACGATAAGACACGTAAAAAAGCAAGTGCGGAAGAAACTCTCGTTGCTTTACAAGAACAAAAGAAATTACGTGGCATCGTTGATGAACCAAAGTCTAACAAAAAGAAAAAGAACTCTGTGATGAGCAGAGTTAAAGAATCATATAACAAAACTAAAAAAGAGTTAGATGATTAAGAGAAGGGCGTAGCCCTTTTCTTTTTATATAAATAGGTAGAACACACCAATTGTTTGAATAATTGTGCTCACTAAAACAAAGACATGGAAAATGCAGTGGAAGTTAGTGTTCTTATGACCAATTGCATAAAGCACCGATCCAATTGTGTAGATGATGCCACCGATTAGGATAAATATAAAGCTCATCGAAGGCATATAAAGAAAACCACCTGAATAGACCGCTAACCAGCCCATAATGACATATAAGAAGAACGCTACAACTCGAGCCGCTTTCTTGTCAAAGAAAAATGCTTTTAAAACGATACCAATAATAGCGCCCACCCATTCAATAATGAGCATGATTAAACCAATAATATGGATATCCATTAAAACAAAGCAGATTGGGGTATAAGTTCCAGCGATTAACAAATAAATAGTGCAGTGATCAATAACCCTAAATATCTTTTTAACTCTGTTATCTTTATTTAAGTAGTGATAAACACCAGAAATAGTGTAGACCGCTAAAGCGGTAACACCGAATATTAATAAACCAAAGAAATAGAAAAGATTAATGCTTCCACTAGCTAGTTTAAAAACACCAAAAGCAATAATCACAAACGCTATAACAACACCCAAGAAATGGGATAAAGCGTTAAACACTTCTTGCTTTCTAGAATAGTTTGGAATGGCAATGCTATCGAGTGACATCTTTAAACCTCGAGACCATCTTAATCAAACTTCTCTATAGAGTCAGGAAACTGTTTATTTAATTTTCTCTACTGGAAATTAAAAAGAACTCTCCTAGTTAGTAGAATCGATAGTAGAGTTCTCTTTTAAAATATTAATATTTTATTTCTTCTTTTCGTTTAAGTGCTCAATGTGGTTAGATGCTTTAAGTTCTTCTTCGAAACGTTCAGGATTTTTAAAGGAAAAATGTTGATGTTCTTCTTCCGCTTCAATAAAAAACTTAAACGGAGCGATAGTGACATGAGCGCATGTTCCAATGTCAGATTGAACTTTTAATGCCTTTTTAAGGAAGAGATTTTTTTCTTCTTCATTTTGATAATAAAGGGCTAATGAATAGGAACGGCCTCTATCAATGCCTTGTCCATCTCCATCTAAGACATCAACGTATTCAAAGTAAAGATCCACAAGTTTATCTAAAGATATGACACTTTCATCATAGGTAACTTCAACGCTTTCTCTATGACCTGTCTTTTGAGCTTTGACATCTTCATAAGTGACATCTTTTTCATTTCCGCCAGAATAGCCAACACGAGTGTCTTCAACCCCGTCTTGCATTAAAAAGTAATCACTGATGCACCAGAAACAACCACCCGCTAAATAGAATGTCTTCATTAGAAAAGCACCTCCAAAATCTTAGCCGCTTCTTCTAGCATATTAGCGTCTTCAAAAGTAAATCTATCTATGATAGGAGCGTCGATATCAATGACTGCTTTAACTAAACCGTCTTTAATAATCGGCACAACGATTTCGCTCTTAGAAGCAGTTGAGCAAGCAATATGGCCAGGGAATTGATTCACATCTGGAACGATAACTGTTTTCTTAATCGTGGCCGCATAACCGCATACTCCTTTAGAGAATGGAATCAAAGTGCAAGCGGGTTCGCCTTGGAAAGGACCAAGGTATAATGTCTCACCATTCACAATATAAAAACCGCACCAATTGATGTTTTCCAGTTGGTTTAAGACGGCCGCGGCGTTACTTAAGTTAGTAACTTGTGGCAAATCTTTATCGATTATTTCTTTAAGTTGAGACAAAATCACGTTCATAAATAAAATATAATCTAATTTTTACTTAATAGGAAAGTAAATGCTTTCAATGTTTCTTCCTTTTATTTTAAAAAGAATATGATTATCATATTTAGCGTGAAACGCATCTTAGTCATTGGTTGTCCGGGAAGTGGTAAATCTTACTTTGCTAAAAAGCTTGGTAACATTTTAAACTTGCCCGTTATTCATATGGATAATCTCTATTGGAGTAAAGACAAGACTTCTATCACCCGTGAAGAGTTAGTAAATAAGCTAAAACCCCATTTAGAGAAAGATTCTTGGATTATTGATGGAAATTATCATCACACCCTCAAAGTGCGCCTTAAATACGCGACTGATGTGTTCTTTCTTGATGTCAGTAGAGAAGAATGCATTCAAGGAATGTTAGAAAGAATCGATCAAGAAAGAGATGATATCCCTTGGGTAGAAACTCGAGAGGACGCTGAAGAGCTCATTGCCTGGACTGAAGACTATGAAAGTAGGACTAAACAAGAGGAAGAAGAATTACTAAACGAGCATCCCGATGTGAAAGTCCATCGCTTCAAATCTAGAAAAGAAATCGATGCCTATCTTGAAAGCATAAAAAAATAAATCCCATTTGGGATTTTTTTAGTCGACCAACGTGACGTTGTCTTTACCTTTATTTTTCGCTCTTCTATTCGCAGAGTCAGCGAGTTCAAGAACGTGGTTAAAGTTAAAGTTATCGTCAACTGGCATTAAAACCGCACCAACGGAAATAGTGATGTGGAAGTGTGGTTTTTCTTCAAAAGAAACAGCAGAGACTGCAGCTCTATATTTTTCACCGATTCTCACTAATAAGTCTTCGTCGATATTCTTAAAACAGATAACGAATTCATCTCCACCCCAACGGCAGACGAAAGCGCTCTTATCTTCGGAAAGAATTTCCGCAATCTTAATTAAGACGGTATTACCAAATAAGTGACCATACTTGTCGTTGACAAGTTTGAAACCATCGACGTCGATAAATAAGCAGCCAAATGAAGAAATGGTGGCGCGTTTTTCATAAACATCGTTTAAGTATCTTGCTAAATATGTTTGGTTAGCGACGTTAGTTAAGAAGTCGTGCATAGAAACGAATTCGTAGTGTTCGTTTGCACTCTTTAAACGCTTCGCGTTAACATATCTTAAAAGTTCGGAAACGAAACCTAAGATAATGCAAACAACATAAACTTCCGCCATACGGAGTTTAAAGTTATCATCAATGGCTTGAGCGGTACCAGAATACTTTAAGTAATCAAAAAGTGGTGTCCAGAATAAAACACACATGACAATGAACATTGGAATTGAACAAATCAAGCCTTCAAAGATACCAAACATAATGAAGGAGAAGGCTGGGATTAAAAGAATCCAGAAATAGAAGAAGCCATGTGGGCCTTGGTCATAGGATAAATAGGTAAATAGTGCAACAATACCTGCTATAAATATATAGCGGTATATCGTGTGATATTTTCTTACAAATAAAGTTAAGAAGAATATCGCTGTTGCAAAAATAAATGTTCCTAAAAGGATCCACGCCATTAATAAATCGCTTCTATCGTCGTGAGTAATATGAGCGACGAAAGCAACTAAAGAAACAATGGATAAAAGAGCAGAAAGAAGAATTAGACTAAATGCGCGTCTAAAATCATCATCCACTAATCTATCTACGATTCTATTAAATATGGTCTTTGAGTTCATTCCGTATTATTTTACCACTTTGTCTTAACAAAACAAACTTTTTTAATTTAGGGGACTTCTTGCTTTATATTTTTAAATATATTCTGTATAATCTAATTTGCTCGTGGGACCCATTAGGGCCTATAGGGGAAAAATATGAATAAAAAAATCACTACGCAGCAGATCGTAGGTACTGGCCTCCTTCTTGCTCTTGAAATCATCTTCCAGGTTATTGGTAACTACTTACAGTTTGGTCCAGTGAGTATCAATCTGTCATTGGTTGCTATTGTGCTTGCCGCTGTCTTATATGGACCTTTATCAGGAGCAATATTAGGCTTTTTTTGTGGCATAGTTATCTTATTTTCTCCTTCCACAATTGCGTTATTTATGCCAGTTAGTCCCTTTGGGACTGTGATAGCTTGCTTACTTAAAACCACAATTGCTGGTCTAGTAGCGGGTTATATATTTAAGATATTTAAAAATAAGAACCAACTAGTGGGTATTATCTTAGCTAGCATCTTAGTTCCTGTTATTAATACAGGTATCTTCTCAGCGATTTGTCTCATCTTCTTTAGACCAATCTTAGCGGGAGGTGCTGGTGACGAATCATTTGCCAGCATGATGACGTTCCTACTAGTAGGATTTATCGGTTGGAACTTCTTAATTGAGCTAGCCACAACAGTGGTTGTTAGCACAATTCTTGGAATCGTTCTTGTTAAAAGAAAGGCTGCCTAATAAAGCGGCCTTTATTTTAATCCACAAATAATTTATTATTTTAGTATGCAAAAACCATTAGCGGATTTACTTCGTCCTACTTCTTTAGATGAGATGGTCGGTCAAGCCCATCTTTTAAAAGATGGCACAGTTTTCCGTAAGAGCATTGAGTCTGGTCATATTAATAACATGATCTTCTATGGTCCTCCTGGAGTTGGTAAGACCACAGTGGCTAATATCATCGCTAAAAACTCTAACTTAACTCTTCATAAGTTAAACGGCACAAGTGCCTCCATTGATGACATTAAAAGTGTCATTAAAGAAGTCGATAGCTTATTAAACACTAAAGGTATTTTGTTATACTTGGATGAAATCCAATATCTCAATAAGAAACAACAACAATCTCTTTTAGAGTTTGTGGAATCTGGTGATATTACGCTTATTGCCTCCACAACAGAGAACCCATATTTTTATATCTATCCCGCTTTGATATCTCGTTGCACAGTCTTTGAATTCAAATCACTTAGTGTTGATGATATCAAAGAAGGTCTATTGAGAGCCGCTAAGCAACTTAGCATTAAGTTTGAAGATGAGGCTTTAGAGAAGCTCGCCATTGCTAGCAATGGAGACATGAGAAAAGCTCTAAATAATTTA